>ENA-OOKA01000025-OOKA01000025.1-human-skin-metagenome-genome-assembly--contig:-NODE-25-length-63976-cov-6.740570_pt1 | contig 63976 bp, 66 predicted proteins | sample MGYA00248825_ERZ500995 | MGnify/ENA primary metagenome ERZ500995 (study PRJEB25958, sample SAMN03398540) | human skin metagenome | study: EMG produced TPA metagenomics assembly of the Human Skin...
CCGCTGTCGAGCAGCTGGCGGATGGTGACGACGGCCATGCCGACGCCCTCCTTTCTCGTGCACCCTGCGGGTGCGTTGTGCCATGGTTCGCGGCCAACACGGGGCTGGCGGCGACGATGGCGGTTTCGGTTGATTCCTGGTACCCGGTTCGCCCAACCCACATGCGCGTACGCATGCACCATGGGATGGAGAAGAGATCGGATACGCGTAGTCAGAAGACACGCTTCTGCTGAGGGCAGTCTATCGCGGGTGGCCAAGCCTGCGCCAATCGGAGGATGTCCCTCGCCGAGGCGGCCGCCGGGTGTGCCTGTCCCGTGCCCGGGCGGCTGCGCCACCTCCCGCCGAGGCTGCCGTCGGGTTCGCGTCGCCTCTGCGCTCTCGGGCGGGCTCCCCGCTTCCGCGACTCGTGCGCATTCGGCTGTGGACGCGCATTGCGCTCAGCATGCCTCCCCGCGGTGTGGGGCACCGGCGAGGGTGAGCGGAGCCCGGCCCATCGGGGGTCCGGTGGTCCCACTCGTGTGCTCTCTCCTGTGCATGCGGCACCGACTCGTGTGCGCGCGGCCTGTGGACGCCCGATGGTCGTCCACAGGCGGAGAATCCTCTGCTGACAGCACCGGCGGCATCGATTTCCATGGGCGTTATGGCCGTTCCCGAATCGACTCGTCCGCCCCACCGCAGCGCTGCCCCTCTTCCGCGACGGCGACTGTCGGCCCGTCCGACTCGGCGTCCGTCTGCGCGTCCGCCTCGGCGACGCAAAGCCGGTCCCCTGCCGAGCAGGCCGCTGCTGTGGATCAGCGTCCTCGTCACCGCGGTTCTCGTCGCCCTCGGCGGCGTGGGCGCAGCTGACGCCTCCCCGCAGGCTTCCCGAGCCGCGGGCACCACCTGGGTCACGCCGGTACCGGCGATGGAGATCGTCACCGCCTTCGATCCGCCGCGGGAGACATGGCTGGCCGGGCACAGAGGCATCGACGTCCGGGCCGTACCCGACGAACCCGTGCGCGCCCCGACCGCGGGCACCATTCGCTTCCGCGGCTCGGTGGCGGGCACCGAGACGATGAGCATCACGACGGAGTCCGGTCACGTCGTCTCCTTCCAACCGGCGCGTTCGGATGCCTCCGTCGGCGACCGCTTCGCAGCTGGTGAGCAGATCGGCACGGTCTCGACGGGCGCGCACTGCCAGGAGTCCTGCCTCCACATCGGCGTCTGGCCTAAGGACAGCGACCGGGCGTATGTCGATCCGGCGCCGTTCTTCGGTCAGGATGCGTCCCTCCTGCTGCCGCTCGCACGCAAGCCGGCCGAAGAGCCGGCCGGCGATGACACGGATTCGGGTGCGGGCGGGTGGGGCGGACACCGGAATGGGCGCATTCCCGCCTCGGCGCTGTGCCCGCTCACCACCGCCCCCGGGCACATGCTCCGATGCGATGCGCAGGCCGCATTCGACCGCCTCTCCCACGCGTACTCCGCGCGGTTCGGCAGGCCGATCTCGGTCACCGACTCCTACCGGGACTACGACACCCAGGTCATCCTCAAACGGCGCAAGGGAAAGCTCGCGGCGACGCCGGGGACGTCGAACCACGGGTGGGCGCTCGCGATGGACCTCGGGGGCGGCATCAACTCATTCGGCAGTGCCGAGCATCAGTGGATGCGGGCGAACGCTCCGACGTTCGGATGGGTGCATCCGTCGTGGGCACGGCAGGGAGGGTCCCTGCCCGAGGCATGGCACTGGGAGTTCAGGAAGTGAGCGCGTGCCGGACGTGAGCGAGTCGCTCAGGCCCGCGGGTGGGCCTGCCGGTAGGTCTCCTGCAGGCGCTGCATCGACACATGGGTGTAGATCTGCGTGCTGCTCAGCGTCGAATGCCCGAGCAGCTCCTGGATCTGGCGCAGATCGGCACCGTTGTCGAGCATGTGCGTGGCAGCCGAGTGGCGGAGACCGTGCGGTCCGATGTCGGGGGCGTCGGGGTTGTTCGCGCCGTAGCGGTGGACGAGCTCGCGGACCTGGCGGGCGCCGATTCGGCCTCCACGCAGGCCGAGGAAGAGCGCGTCACCGCTCCTGTCGGTGGCGAAGCGCTCCCGCAGTCTCAGCCAGATCGCGAGGGCATCGCGTGCCGGGCCGCCGAAGGGCACCCGGCGCTCCTTGTCGCCCTTGCCGAGCACGGTGATCATCGACCGCTGGTGGTCGACGTCGCTGCGGTCGAGGCCGCAGAGTTCGGATACGCGCACGGCCGTCGCATAGAGCATCTCGAGGATGGCGGCGTCCCGGGCGAGCAGCGCCTGAGCGTCATCGTCAGACTCTGCGGCCTCATCCTGTTGGGAGTCCGCCCCCGCTCCCCTGCTCGCTGTCGCTCCGGCCCCCTCACGCGCGCGGTCCGACCCGGCTCCTCCCCGCCGATTGCCTCCGTCACCACTGCGTCCTGCCGAGACGAGGGCGGCCGCCTGCTGGGGTTTGAGCACGGTGGGCAGCCGTGAGTCCTTCTTCGGGGTGCGCAGACGCGCGGCCGGGTTGGACGGCAGTCCGTGGGTGCTCACGCAGTAGGAGAAGAACGATTTGATCGCCGCGATCTTGCGCGCCACCGTCGACTTCGCCGCTCCCGCATCGTCGAGGGCGATGAGCCACGACCGCAGATCGTCGAGGCTGATGTCGGACACGGCGATCCCACGTCCGGACCCCACTGACCCAGCGCCACCCGAATCGTCGGTCTTCCGTGACCGGTCGGTCTCCCGTGACTGTTCGGGGGTCCGGGTTGCGCGTCGCCCCGGCAGATGGGCGGCGTGCGCGAAGAAGTCGCCGACATCACCGACGTAGGCGCGGCGGGTATGGGCGGAGACGTCACGCGCGCGCAGGTGGTCGGCGTAGTCGTCGACCACCTCGGGGAAGCGAGGCGATGAGGTCACGCTTCAAGCGTACTCGTTCAGCGCCGGCGCAGCTTCTTCCACCCGGGCCCGTCGCGTTCGCTCAGTCCCTCGATCTCGAGGAGGGCGAGCGCCGAGAGCGCATCGGCCACCGTCAGGCCCGCTCTGGCCGCAAGCGTGCCGACATCGAGGGCTTTCGTCGCCGAGAGCGCGTTGAGGCAGATCCGCTCCCGTTCGCCGAGGTCGTCGACCCGGTCATCGCGGCCGCCCGCTCCAGAACCCCCACCAGCTCGAGAGGAATCCCCGGCTGCACTGCCGCCGAGGTCGCCCAACGGCAGCTCCTCGGGCCGGACGAGGTCGAGGACGTCGGGGGCGCCGGTGACGAGGTCGGCTTCCCTCAGACGGATGAGCCGGTTCGTTCCGGCCGATGACGCCGAGTACACCGACCCGGGGTAGGCGGCGACGACGCGGGAGAGTTCGAGCGCGTGCCTGGCGGTGTTGAGCGCCCCGCTGCGCCACCCGGCCTCGACGACGACCGTGGCAAGCGCCGAGGCGGCGATGAGGCGGTTGCGCAGGAGGAACCGGTGGCGCATCGGAGTCATCCCGGGTGCGGTCTCGGAGACGAGGAGACCGTGCTCGAGCACCTGTGCGAAGAGGTCCGAGTTCGCCGCGGGATAGAACCGGTCGACTCCCCCGGCCATGAATGCGACCGTCGTGCCCTCCCGGGCGAGCGCCGCACGGTGAGCGGCCGCGTCGATGCCGAAGGCTCCCCCGGAGACGACGGTGTACCCGTCGGCGGCGAGATCCCAGGCAAGGTCGGAGGCGCACTTCGTCCCATAGCCGCTCGCCGCCCGCGCCCCGACGACGGCGACCGCCTGCGCAAGCGCCTCGCGCAGGGTCGCCGACCCGCGCACCCACAGCCCCAAGGGCGCTGCGGGACCGAGTTCGTCGATGGCGGTCGGCCATTCGTCGTCGGTGGGGATGACGAGACGTCCGCCGAGGCGGGCCATGCCTTCAAGGTCGTGTTCGCCGTCGGCGTCGGCGGCGCGCACTGCCCACCGGGCGAGCGCCTCGGGGAGTCTCCCCTGACCGGTGATGTCCCCGAGCTCGGCGGAGAGCCGTCCGACGACCTCGTCGACCGCGACCGCCCCGGAGGAGATCGCCCGGATGAGTTCGACCGCGGTCACAGGGCCCGCGGCATCGACGAGGGCCTTGAGCAGGCCGTCACCGGGTTCGCCGATCCGCAGGAGTGCTGCGACGGCGATGCGCTGCGGGGTCACGTCCATCATGTCTCCTGGGTCCGCAGCGCGAGGGCCGCAGCGATCCGGTCGGCGTCGGGAGCCTCCGCCCCGGCGAGGTCGGTCAGGGTCGTGGCGACCCGGAGCACTCGGTCGTAGCCGCGCATCGTGATCCTCCCCGTCTCGAGCGCGCGGTCGAGGCTGCGCAGAGCTGCCGGTCGCATCCCGAAGTGGTCGCGCAGCCACGGCCCCGGTGCCATCGCATTGAGCGACCAGTCGCAGTTCGCATACCGATCCGCCTGCGCGCGCCTCGCGTGCTCGACTCGTGCGGCCACACCTGCGCTCGACTCCTGCTCCCCGCCGAGACGCAGGTCGGCCGGAGTGACGGGGTAGAGCTCGAGCTGGAGGTCGACACGATCGAGGAGAGGCCCGGAGAGGCGATTGCCGTACCGGCGTCTGTCCATCGGCGTGCAGTTGCACACCGTGTTCGCGCCCGCCTGCATGCCCGCCCCGCACGGGCACGGGTTCGCGGCCATGACGAGCTGGAACGATGCCGGCAACACCATCGACCCCCAGGCCCGGTGGATGTGGACCTGACGGGCCTCGAGCGGCTGCCGCAGCGCTTCGAGCACGTCCCGGGAGAACTCCGGCGCCTCGTCCATGAAGAGGACACCCCGATGGGCTTTGCTGAGGATGCCGACCGTGCCGGGCTTCCTGCCTCCCACGAGCGCCGAGGCGGTGCTCCGGTGATGGGGTGCCTCGAACGGCGGCCGGTGATCGAGCTCCTCACCGGGCACGAGTTCCCCGCGCAGAGAGCGCACCGCGGCGACTTCGAGGGCCTGGGCGTCGTCGAGCGGTGGGAGGATCCCGGGCAGGCACTGAGCGAGCAGGGTCTTCCCCGCGCCCGGGGTGCCGCGCATGAGGAGGTTGTGACCGCCCGCAGCGGCGACCTCGAGCCCGAACCGAGCCTCATCCTGCCCCTGCACCTCGGCGAGGTCGTGGAGTTCGGTCGGATGCGCTCCCGGTCCGGGAGCCTCGACGACCGGTGGCAGGGCGGGAACGGCGAGGCTGCCGCCGTAGGCGTTGACGAGTTCGGCCAGCGAGGACACCGCGAGGACATCGACGTCTCCGATGAGCGCGGCCTCCGCCCGGTTGCCGGCGGGAACGACGAATCGGTCGAAGCCGGCGAGCAGGCCGCAATGGAGGCTCGGCAGCACGCCGCTCACCGGTCGGATGCGGCCGTCGAGGCCGAGTTCCCCACAGTGGATGACCGCCTCGGTCTCGGCGGAGCTGATGATCCCGCGGGCCTTGAGCACGGCGACGGCGATGCCGAGATCGAAGCCGGTGCCGATCTTCGGCACACTGCCCGGGGTGAGGTTGATCGTCAGATGCTGGGTGGCGACCGGGATGCCGAGGAAGGCGAGCGCCGCACGCAGCCGCTTGCGCGATTCGCTCACCGAGGCGTCGGGAAGGCCGACGATGTCGATGCCGGGAAGACCTGCGCTGACGACGGCTTCGATCGAGACGATCTTTCCGGCCAGCCCCCAGAGGGCGACGGCGGCGGCCCGTCCGACGACGGTCTTCTCCGGTGTCGTCTCGCCACTCCTCGCGTCCTCGACTCCCAATGGTTCGTCGCCGTCGGGGCTCCAGTCGGCGTCGACAGCATCGCAGTCATCCCCTGGGTCATCGACGATGTGCAGCTGTTCGCTCATGCGTCGACCTGCACATTGCGCACATGGGTGACGGTCGGGCGCGGTGACATGACGATGCCGATCGCGTCGATGCGGGTCGCAGGGTAGAACTCGGCCTGCTCGCGCAGCCACAGTCCCGAGAGCATCCTGATCCGACGCAGCTTCACCGGCGTGATCGCTTCGAGCGGTGAGCCCTGCCGCATCGTGCGGCGGGTCTTGACCTCGACGAAGACGATGGTCGCTCCGTCGCGGGCGATGATGTCGATCTCTCCCTCACGGCACCTGACATTGCGGTCGAGGACGACCATGCCCTCGGCCTCGAGGCGGGCGACGGCGAGGTCCTCACCCGTCCGGCCCAGGGCGAGCTGACGGTCACCGCGGGTCGGGGTGTCCGTCGGCCGCGCAGTCCGTCCTGTCTTCGTCGTCCGTGCCATGCCGTCCAGGCCACCACAGCACGTGGTCGTCTGGAAGCATCAGAGAACGGCCTGTGGACAGCGGTTGAGCCTCCACAGGCCGTGAGCACATGAGTGCGCGACGCTCCACACCCGGATCACGCACGAGTCAGGGCTGTCAGCCTCGGCGCCGACGGCATTCCGTTCAGCGGCGGCTCAGCGCCCGATCGAGGTCGGCGGCTCGAGGTCGGACTTGGCGATCTCCTCAATGTTGACGTCCTTGAACGTGAGCACGTGGACCATCTTGATGAACCTGGCCGACCGGTAGCTGTCCCACACCCAGGCATCGCGCAGGGTGAGCTCGAAGTAGACGTCGCCGGCGTCGTTGTGCGCTTTGAGGTCGACGTGGTTGGCGAGGTAGAAGCGGCGTTCGGTCTCGACGACGTAGGCGAAGAGACCGACGACATCGCGGTACTCCTTGTAGAGCTGGAGTTCGAGCTGGGCCTCGTAGTCGTCGAGATCGTCTGTGCTCACGTCGTTCCTCTCTTCGCGTCGTTCTCGGGGTGCAGCCGGAAGCTCATCCGGTGGTGGAGGCTCGGTCCGTGCTCGGCGATGGCCTGCCGGTGGTGAACGGTTCCGTATCCGACGTTCGACTCCCAACCATACTGCGGGTGCGCCTCGGCGAGGCTGATCATCGTTTCGTCGCGGTGCACTTTCGCCACGATACTCGCCGCCGCGATGACGGGAACGCTGCCGTCGCCCTTGATCACGGTGCGCACGGGCGGCAGCTCCATGTCGGCGGCGGGCCCGAATATCCCCAGGCAGTCGAGCGTGAGTGGAGCCGAGAGCCAGTCGTGCTTGCCGTCGAGGAGGATCATCGTCGGTCGCGACGACGCACCCGCACCCGGGCCGCCGGACGCTGTGCCGAGCGCACCCTCGAGTGCCCGCCGAGCCGCGAGGTTGAGGGCCATGGTCATCCCGAGGGCGTCGATCTCGGCAGGCAGGGTCGATCCGACGGCCGAGGCGTGCGCCCATGCCTGGACGCGAGCGGTCGCCGCCGACCGAGAGGGACCGTCGAGCTGTTTGGAGTCGTGGATGCCCTCGGGCACGTCGGCGGCGCACAGGGGGCCGAGTTCGAAGACGGCGACGCCGACGCTCACCGGTCCGGCGAGCGCTCCGCGTCCCACCTCGTCGACGCCGATGACGATCTCATACCCCTCGGCGGCGAGTGCGCGTTCGACGCCGAGGTCGTGCAGTCCTCGTCCGGTCATCAGCTGACAGTGATTCCCTGCGGATCGGGCACGTCTGCGAAGACGTCCTTGGGGGTGGAGACCCACCGGACGTGGCTGAGCGGCCAGTTGACGAAGAACACGGTGCCGACGACGTTCTCGGCGGGAACGAACGGCTGGGTGTCCTGGTGGTAGCGCGAATCGGCGGAGTTGCTCCGGTTGTCGCCCATCACCCAGTAGGAGCCTTCGGGCACGGTGACGGAGAACTCCATCTCGGAGGGCGCAGTGTCCGGCGGCAGATACGTCTCCTCGATGGGGGTGCCGTTGACGAGGATCCTCCCCTGGGCGTCGCAGCATTCGACGGTGTCCCCGCCGACCCCGATGACGCGTTTGACGAGCTGGTTGCCCGCGTCGGAGGGGGCGAGGCCGAGGAATTCGAGGACGGGGTTGGGCTGGTAGGCGGACACCTCGGCGTCGGTGAGCCAGTCGTCGGGATCGTCGAAGACGATGATGTCACCGCGGTTGGCCGGGCCGAACTTGGGGGCGAGCTGGTTGACGAGGACCCGGTCGTCGATCTGCAGGGTGTCCATCATCGAGCCGGAGGGAATGTAGAACGATCGGACCACCCAGGTCTTCAGCGCGGTGGAGATGAGGAGGGCGATGATGATGATGACCACGGTCTCGGCAAGGCCGCGCAGGAGCTTCTTCGACTTGGGCGGGGAGGGCTGAGGTTCGGTGGTCATTCGTTCGCTTTCGCATGGGTCCGCGACCGGCGCGGGGTGGCTGGAACGAGCGTATCAGTCGATGCTGGAGCCGTGACCGATGACCGGGCCGATGACGCGGTCGACGGGGATGAAGCCGCCGCCGGGGCGCCCGAGCAGCGCCCGGGAATCGGCGGAGTCGTTCCGGTTGTCGCCCATCACCCACATGGTGCCTTGGGGGATCCGGGTGGAGAATTCGGTCGCCGAGGCGGGCAGCGGCGCGTACTCCTCGTTCAGGGGTTCGCCGTTGAGGAGCAGTCGGCCCTGCGCATCGCAGCATTCGACGGTGTCCCCGCCGAGGGCGATGACGCGTTTGACGAAGTAGACGTCGCGGGGACCGACGCCGACCCACGAGCCGATCTTCTGCAGCGGGGTGGGCAGGGCGTCGTCGACGAAGGAGCCGCGTCCGTCGAAGACGACGATGTCGCCGCGGTCGATCCGACCGCCCAGCGCATCGGGGCGCCACACGGAGATCGTGTCGCCGGCCATGAGGGTCGGCTGCATCGACTCACTGGGGATGGTGAAGCGCTGGATGACGAAGCCGCGCGCCGAGGCGCCGAGGACGACGATGACGACGGCGATGGCGGCGAGGACCTTCCACACCGTGGGCGAGAGGCGGCGGGACGAGGACGCGCCGCCTTCGCGCGCGCCTCCTCGCCCCATCCCGGAAATGCGAAAACGCGACCCGGAGGTCGCGTTCTCGTCATGCTGCGGCATGTCGTGTCCGTGCGGCGCTGAGCCGGACGGTCATCAGGCCTTTTCGCGGATGCGAGCAGCCTTGCCGCGGAGGTTGCGGAGGTAGTAGAGCTTCGCGCGGCGGACGTCGCCGCGGGAGAGGACCTCGATCTGCTCGACGATCGGCGAGTGCACCGGGAGGGTGCGCTCGACTCCGACGCCGAAGCTGATCTTGCGAACGGTGAACGTCTCGCGAACGCCGTCGCCCTGGCGACGGATGACGACGCCCTTGAAGACCTGGATACGCGAACGGCTGCCCTCGACCACGCGGACGTGGACGTTGAGGGTGTCACCGGGGCGGAAATCGGGGACGTCGGACTTCAGCGAGGCTGCATCGACAACATCGAGCTTCTGCATAGTGCTTCTCCTGTGGCCTCTGCTTCAGGTCGAGGACACGCATATCGGACCGGTCTGACCGGTGATCGGATTCGTCTGCCGGGATCGCTCCCCTGGCCGCCGGAGTCCATCCGGCGGGCGATTCGGGCACCCATCCCCCTGAAGCAGGTGGATGCCAACAAACGCGACGATCTATTCTGTCACGGTTCCGTCCCCGGACTCAAACCGATCGAGGACCTCCCGGTCCCGGGCGTCGAGGTCACCGAGGCCCGTGAGCAGGTCCGGCCTGACCTCGGCGGTGCGTTCGAGACGTCGGTCACGTCGCCACCGGGCGATCGCGGCATGGTTGCCGCTGAGCAGGATCTCCGGGACGTCGTGGCCGCGCCAAGTGGCGGGCTTGGTGAAGATCGGGTATTCGAGGAGGCCGTCCTCGTGGCTCTCTTCGGTCAGGGACTCGGGGTTGCCGATGACGCCGGGGATGAGCCGGCTGACCGCTTCGATCATCACCATCGAGGCGACCTCGCCGCCGTTGAGGACGTAGTCGCCGATGCTCATCGGCCGCACCTCGAAGGACTGCCCCGCCCAGTCGAGGACGCGCTGGTCGATGCCCTCGTAGCGTCCGCACGCGAACGTGAGGTGCTCGGTGTGCGCGAGCTCCTCCGCGATCCGCTGATCGAAGACCTCACCTGCGGGACTCGGGACGATGAGGATCGGCTTCGTCGCCTCCCCCGTCCCCTCGCCGAGGATGTGCTCGAGCGCGAGTGCCCACGGCTCGGCCTTCATCACCATGCCTGCCCCGCCCCCGTAGGGCGAGTCGTCGACGGTGCGGTGGCGGTCGAACGTGAAGTCGCGGAGGTCGTGGACGGTGAGGTCGAGGAGTCCCTGCTCGATGGCCTTGCCGATGAGGGAGAGCTTGAGCCCCTCGAGATAGGCGGGGAAGATCGAGACGACGTCGATGCGCATGCCCGGGCTCACTCGGCGTCGAGGAGGCCGGCCGGCGGGGTGAGCGCGATGCGTCCGGCGTCGGTGTCGACCTCGGGGACGATCTCGGTAACGAACGGGATGAGGACCTCGTGGCCGTCGGTGTGCCTGAGGTGGAGGAGGTCCTGGGCGGTGCCGTTGGTGACGTCGACGATCTCGCCGACCTGCTCATCGCCGACGAACGCCTTGAGTCCGATGAGGTCGTCGAGCAGCCACGCCTCTTCGTCGTCGGCTTCGTCGTCCTGCTCGGCGAGGAGCAGCGTGTTGCGGATCTCCTCGGCGCGTGTCCGGTCGGGGACCTCGTCGAAGGCGAGCAGCAGGCGGTCGCGGTGCCAGCGGGCGGACGTGAGCGTGAGTTCGCCGATGTCCGGGTCGGTCGCATAGGTCATCCCGGGCACGAGCCGCTCGTCGGGCCGGTCGGTGCGGACCTCGACGGTGAATTCGCCTCTGATGCCGTGCGGTTTGCCCAGCCGGGCGACCACCAAGTCCATGCGTGCTCCTTGTCGTGTGCGAGTGCTCGTTCAGCACTCAGTGTAGTTCTCCGGCCGGGACCCTCTGCGGCTGCACCCGCTCGGTTCCGATCCGCATGGCATGGATCGATCCGTACCATGCGGACTCAGACCGAGCGGTTGCGTCGGCACCGACCCGAGCCCCGCCTCGGCGGTGAATGCACGAAGGGGACGTCCGGCACGCGGCCGACGTCCCCTTCGCGGTGGTTGGTCTACGCCTCGATGAGGTCCACCCGCACCGACTCACGGCCGGCGAGGGAGTTGATCACGGTGCGCAGGGCCTTCGCGGTGCGACCCGCGCGGCCGATGACACGTCCGAGGTCGTCGGGGTGAACCCGGACCTCGAGCGTCGTCCCACGCTGGGACGACCGGGACCGAACTGCGACGTCGTCGGGATGATCGACGATGCCGCGGACCAGGTGTTCGAGCGAATCAGCCAACATGTCAGGCGTTGTCCTCAGCGGCTTCGGCCTGAGCGGCGTCCTCGGCCTCGACGGCCTTGGCGACGTCGTCGGCAGCGGTGTCCTCAGCCTCGACCTCAGCGGCGTCGGCCTTGCCGGAGCCCTTCTGGGTGATGGCTTCCTTGATCACCGAGTCGGCGTTGGGAGCGACGTAGGCTTCCTTCTCCGGCTGCGGCTTGACGGTGTTGACGGCTTCGCCCTCACCGGTGAACTTCTGCCAGTCGCCGGTCAGCTTGAGGAGGTTGCGGACCTGGTCGGTCGGCTGGGCGCCGACGGAGAGCCAGTACTGCGCGCGCTCCGAGTCGATCTTGATGACCGAGGGGTCGCTGAGCGGCTGGTAGATGCCGATCTCCTCGATCGCGCGACCGTCGCGACGGGTGCGCGAGTCGGCGACGACGACACGGTAGAAGGGTGCATGGACCTTGCCGATGCGGGTCAGACGAATCTTGACTGCCACTGTAGTGGTGTCTCCTTTTGTGTTCTGTTTGCACAGAGGCACCGCACAGTCGTGGGGTTGACGTGGCGGAGTCTGCGACCTGGACTATCGACTCGAGGCAGAAGAGAGGGCCCGCGCCGAGGCGAAAGTACAAGAGATCATTGTGCCAGAAAGGGCTACTTCTTTCCACCTGGGAACATGCCGCCGAATCCCTTCGGCAGCTTCGCGAGATCGAAGTCCTCATCCCCGCCGAGGTCGACGCCGCCGAACGCGGAACCGACCGGGTCCTTCGTCTTCCCCGCCTTCCGGTCCTGGGCGGCCTGGGCCTGCTCGGCGCGCTTGGCCGGGTTGCCCGACTGGCCGGCCTTGCGGCCCTTCTTCTTCCCCGCGGCCTTCTTCTTCCGGTTGGGGCCTCCCCCACCGGGCAGTCCGCCCATTCCGGGCATGCCGCCCATCCCGGGCATCCCCGGCATACCGCCGCCGCGGCCCATGCCGCGCATGAGCTTCTGCGCCTGCGTGAAGCGCTCCATGAGCTGGTTGACCGCGGTCACCGTGGTGCCGGCGCCCTTGGCGATGCGGCCGCGACGTGATCCGTTGAGGACCTTCGGGTTGCTGCGCTCGTACGGTGTCATCGATCTCACGATCGCCTCGACCCGGTCGACCTCGCGCTCGTCGAAGTTCTCGATCTGGTCCTTGTACTGGCTCATGCCCGGCATCATGCCGAGCATCTTCTTCATCGAGCCCATCTTCCGCAGACCGGCCATCTGGGTGAGGAAGTCGTTGAGGTCGAAGTCCTCGCCGGACTCGAACTTCTTCTGGAGCTTCGCGGTCTCCTTCTCGTCGAAGTTCTTCTCGGCCTGCTCGATGAGGGTGAGGATGTCGCCCATGTCGAGGATGCGGTCGGCCATCCGGTCGGGGTGGAACGGCTCGAAGTCGGTCATCGACTCACCGGTCGAGGCGAACATGATCGGCTTGCCGGTCACCTCGGCGACCGAGAGCGCGGCACCACCGCGGGAGTCGCCGTCGAGCTTCGAGAGCACGACACCGGTGAAGTCGACGCCCTGAAGGAACGCCTCGGCGGTCGTCACGGCGTCCTGACCGATCATCGCGTCGATGACGAAGAGGACCTCGTCGGGGTTGACCGCCGCGCGGATGTCCGCGGCCTGCTGCATGAGCTCCTCGTCGATGCCGAGGCGGCCTGCGGTGTCGACGATGACGACATCGTGGAGCTTCGACTTTGCGACGTCGATGGCGTCGGTGGCGACCTTGACCGGGTCGCCGACGCCGTTGCCCGGTTCGGGCGCGTAGACGACGGCACCGGCACGCTCACCGACGATCTGGAGCTGGCCCACCGCATTGGGCCGCTGGAGGTCGGCGGCGACGAGCATCGGGCGGTGGCCCTCGGACTTGAGCCAGTGAGCGAGCTTGCCCGCGAGCGTCGTCTTGCCGGCACCCTGGAGGCCGGCGAGCATGATCACCGTCGGCGGGCGCTTGGCGAAGGTCAGCCGCCGCGTCTGTCCGCCGAGGATGCCGACGAGTTCCTCATTGACGATCTTGACGACCTGCTGACCCGGGTTGAGGGCACCCGAGACCTCTTCCGACAGCGCCCGTTCGCGGATCCGCCCCGTGAACGCGCGGACGACGGGCAGCGCCACGTCGGCGTCGAGGAGCGCGCGGCGGATCTCGCGGATAGTGGCATCGACATCGGCTTCCGAGAGCCTGCCCTTGCCGCGGAGATTCTTGAACGTCGCGGTGAGCCTGTCGGAGAGGGAGTTGAACACGTGCAAGCCTTCTTCGTATGCAATGGTCGACTCTCTAGACTAACAACTCCGCCTGGGAGGCTCCGAATCCCGCGGCCCCCTTCCCCGACGCCAGAGCACCCCACCCGAGTCGTCTGCTGGGACCTCGGGTGGGGTGGTCTGTGAGCACTCCGGCGTACTCCCCCGTCGAGGCGGCCGGCGAGACCGACCGGCCCCCTGACGGGAGTCTCGGGTCAGCGGAAGGAGTAGGCCCGCTCCGCGTGTTCGATGGTGTCGATGCCGTCGAGTTCGTCGCGCGGATCGATCCGCAGTCCCATGGTCTTCCGCAGCACGAGCGAGATGACGAGGGTGACGGCTCCGGCGTAGACGAGGGCGACGAGGCAGGCGACGATCTGGGCGACGAGGAGTCCGAAGCCCCCGCCGTAGAAGAGTCCGGCCGCGGTCTCCTCGGTGGGGATCGCGAAGAACCCGATCATCACCGTGCCGATGATGCCGGCGACGAGGTGGACGGCGACGACGTCGAGCGCGTCGTCGTAGCGCAGGCGGTTCTTCGCGACGACCGCAAAGTAGGCTCCGGCGCCGGCGGCGACGCCGATGAGGATCGCGGCGTAGGGTTCGACGTCGGCGCAGGCCGGGGTGATCGCGACGAGACCGGCGATGAGGCCCGAGACGCTGCCGATGCTGCTCGGACGCGAGGCGCGCAGACGTTCGATGGTGATCCACGTGATCATGCCGGCGGCAGGAGCGACGAGGGTGTTGACCCAGATGAGCCCGGCCTGCTCGATCGTCGAGGCGGCGCCGCCGTTGAACCCGAACCAGCCGAACCACAGCAGTGCTGCGCCGAGGACGGTGATGGGGATGTTGTGCGGCTTGTGCGGCGTCGAGTAGCGGACCCGGCGGCCCATGACGACGACGAGGACGAGGGCGGAGATGCCGGCGTTGATGTGGACGACGGTGCCTCCGGCGAAGTCGATCGCGGCACCGAAGACGCTGCCGATCGCGCCGTCGGCGGTGAGTATCCCATCACCCCAGACCATGAAGGCGAGCGGGCAGTAGACGAAGGTGACCCAGAGGGCGGCGAAGACGAGCCAGGTGGAGAACTTCGCCCGGTCGGCCACGGCTCCGGCGATGAGGGCGATCGCGATCATTGCGAAGGTCGCACCGAAGCCGATCGAGATGAGCGTCTCAGGTTCACCCGCCACCGCGCCGGAGAGGCCGATCTGGCTGAGCGGGTTGCCGACGATGCCGCCGATCGACTCGCCCGAGCTCAGCCCGTACCCGTAGAGCACCCAGACCAGCGCCCCGACGGCCATCGCCGAGAAGACCATCATCATCATGTTGATGCTCGAGCTGATCCGAGTCATCCCTCCGTAGAAGAAGGCCACACCGGGGGTCATCAGCAGCACGAGCCCTGCGGCGACCATCATCCACACATTCACTGCATCGAGTTCCATGTCGTCGTCTCTCATTCGTCTCAGTCGGCTCCGGTTCGAACCGAACGAGACCAGTCTCGACTGGCGACGTCACAGGAATGATTCGCTTATGTTTCGAGTATGTGACACGGACCTCAGGAGAGGTGGAATCCCAGGTCAGATGTGGTGAATGCAGTCGCGAACTCGTTCTGAAAGCCGTCTCAGCGGCTGGACAGAGGCAGAGTCGCCGCCTCAGTCGAGGGTGCCCGCGGCCCTCAGTCGAGGAGGGCGTCGACGAAGCCCTCGGCCGTGAACGGGGCGAGGTCGTCGGCTCCCTCGCCGAGGCCGATGAGCTTGACCGGGACTCCGAGCTCCCGCTGGACTGCGATGACGATGCCGCCCTTCGCGGTGCCGTCGAGCTTCGTGAGCACGATGCCGGTGATGTCGACCGCCTCGGCGAAGACCTTCGCCTGCTGCATCCCGTTCTGACCGGTCGTCGCATCGAGGACGAGGAGGACCTCGTCGATGTCGTGGCCCTCCCCGAGGGGACGGGTGGCCACGCGCTTGACCTTGCGCAGCTCGTCCATGAGCCCGACCTTGTTCTGCAGACGCCCGGCGGTGTCGATGAGGACGACGTCGGCGTCCTCGGCCTTGCCCTGCTCGACGGCGGCGTAGGCGACCGAGGCGGGGTCGGCACCCTCCTCGCCGCGGACGGTCTCGACGCCGACACGCGAGCCCCACGTCGTCAGCTGCTCGGCGGCGGCCGCACGGAACGTGTCGGCGGCACCGAGGAGGACGGACTTGTCCTCGGCGACGAGGACGCGGGCGATCTTGCCCACGGTCGTCGTCTTCCCGGCGCCGTTGACGCCGACGACGAGCATGACGGCCGGGTCGCCGGCGGTGTGCGCAGTCGCGAGCTCGCGGTCCATCGTCGGGTCGACGAGCTTGACGAGCTCCTCGCGCAGCAGTCCCCTGACCTCCTCGGGGTCGCGGGTGCCGAGCACCTTGACCCGCTCGCGCAGGGTGTCGACGAGTTCGGCGGTCGGTTCGACGCCGACGTCGGCGAGGATGAGGGTGTCCTCGATCTCCTCCCACGTCGCCTCGTCGAGGGTGTCGCGGGAGAGGAGGTTGAGCAGACCACGGCCGAGGCCGGAGTTCGACTTCGCGAGCCTCTCGCGCAGCCGGACGAGGCGGCTCGCCGGTTCGGTGGGAACCTCGGAGCCGGCGGCTTTCTCCCTCTCCTTCGTGACGGTCTCGGAGATCTCATCGATCGAGAGCTCGCCGGTGAAGTCGGCGTCGATCGACCGGTCCTCGCCGAGCCCCTTGCGTCGGGCGTTGATGCGCAGGCTGATGCCCAGCGCCACGACGAGGATGAAGACGATGGCTGCGACGATGAGCAGGATGATCGGCTGGTCCATTGCGGGACGTCCTCCTTGGTCTGCTGTCTTGTGCACCGTAACGCGTTACGGTCTGGGCCCCGTGACTGTGCCACGGGCTGGACCGCGCGAGGGCAGGACAGTGCCCACGGCGGTGAGGTGTGGTCTCAGGTGCCGCGGGAGCTGAAGAGCAGACCGGCGGTGGTGCGCCAGCCGGTGCCCGATTCGGGGATCTTCCAGTGGCGGGTGCGCGGCCTGACCGTGAGCAGCGACGGGGCCGCATGGCGGCGCGGCTGGGGCCGGAGCACATAGGAGTGGTCGCGGATCGCGGTGACGGCCGCCTGCTCGCGCGTGGCGAGGTGGGAGGTGCCGTCGTCGTGACCGAAGAACTCGTGGACTTCGTCGTCGTAGCCGGTCCACTGGCCCGGCAGACGGAACCGCTGCACGTCAGAGGAGTACTTCAGGCGGCCTTCCGCCCGCAGCCCGGGGAGGGCGACGAGGAGGACGACGACGAGGGCGAGGGCGAAGGAGATGGCGAGGCCGACGATGACGACGAGAACTGCATTCATGCCGGGCAGTCACCCCGTGGTTCAGCCGACTCGGCCATGGACGTCCCGCTCCTCATGTTCTCCGACAGTGCTCCTTCGTCCGACAAGTCTATAGTCCCTGCACAGGGCATGAGCGATCCGGGGTCGTGTGGCTGCTGGAGAATTCCCTGGGACTCCCCTGAGCATCTCCGGTTCGGAGCCTCCGACGAGGCATCAGTGACCTGCTGGCGCGGACTGCTCGGACTGGGAGGGGATCCGCTGGGAGATCACCTTCGAGACCCCGTCGCCGTGCATCGTCACCCCGTAGAGGGCGTCGGCGATCTCCATCGTCCGCTTCTGGTGGGTGATGACGATGAGCTGGCTCGAGTCCTGCAGCTCCCGGAACACCGTGAGCAGGCGGGAGAGGTTGAGGTCGTCGAGGGCGGCCTCGACCTCGTCCATGACGTAGAACGGACTCGGCCGGGCCTTGAAGATCGCGACGAGCATGGCCACGGCCACGAGCGAGCGCTCCCCGCCGGAGAGCAGCGACAGCCGCTTGACCTTCTTCCCCGCGGGCCGGGCGTGGACGTCGACGCCGGTGGTGAGCATGTCGTCGGGGTCGGTAAGGCTCAATCGTCCCTCACCGCCGGGGAAGAGACGGGAGAAGATGTCCTCGAATTCGCGCGCGGTGTCGGCGTAGGCCTCGGCGAAGACGCGTTCGACGTGACGGTCGACCTCCTCGACAAGCTGCATGAGGTCCTTGCGGGAGGATTCGATGTCGGCGATCTGCTTCTCGAGGAACTGGTGGCGCTCCTTGAGCGCTTCGTACTCCTCGAGCGCGAGCGGGTTGACTGTGCCGATCCGGTTGAGCTGCTTCGTCGCCTCCTTGTGCCGCTTCTCGACCTCGGCGCGGACGTAGGGCCGCTCCTCCTCGCCGTCTTCGAACCCGGGAACGGGGGTGTCGGGGCCGTAGGCCTCGATGAGGCGCTCGATCGAGAGCCCCGTCTCCTGTTCGGCGCGGTGCTCGATCTCCTCGAGCTTGAGCCTGTACCTCTCCTTCGCGAGTTCGGCTTCGGCGGCGGCGTCCTTGAGCCTGCCGAGTTCCTTCCGCGTCGTGCTCAGCTCCTCGCCGAGGCGGCCCTTCTCCTCCCGCAGGCCCGCGCGCTCGGTGACGAGGACCTCGATGGACTCCCCGAGCTCGGCCACCGTGGCGGTCGCCAGCGCCGCCGCCTCCTCGGCGACTTCGGCGATCGCCTGCGCCGAGGCGGCTGCGGTGGTCTTGCGGGCGATCGTCCGCTGGGCCTGTTCGCGGGCCGCCTCCTCGGCGGTGGCCTGGCGCAGCAGGGAGTCGACGCGGTCGCGGAGGAACCGCGCCCGGTCGGTCGCGGACTTGTGCGCGATGCGGGTCTCGATGACGTCCTCAGAGGTCTGGGAGACCTGCCGGCTGAGGTCGTCGCGGCGGGTGGTGTCGACGACCTCGTCGACGTCCTCGGCTCCGGCCAGTGCCGCCTCGGCGGCGTCGGCCTCCTGCCGGGAGGCGGCGAGTCGGCGGTGGAGTTCTGCGTCGTTGTCGGCGGCCCGGGCCAGCCGGGTCTCGTCGGCGCTGATCTCCCCAGCGATGCGGGAGACCTCCTCGGCGGCGGCCATGATCTGCGCGTCCGAGGAGTGGAGGGCCTCGAGCGCTGCGGCGGTGACGGGCTTCGCCTCGGCGAGTTCGGCTTCGGTGGCGGTGATCTCCGCGTCGAGTCCGGCCACGGTCGCCTCGAGGCCGGCGATCGTCTCCTCGGTCTCGGCGAGCGCCGTCTGGGAGGCGAGCCTCGTGCCCGAGGCGGTGCGGGTCCGGCTCACCCTGGTCGAGGTGATGACCTCGCCGTGGACGGTGACTGCGGTGAGCTGCGGGTGCGCGTCGACGACGGCGAGCGCGGCGGCCGCATCCGGAGTGCAGACGACGGAGGAGAGGGCGGACTTGACGAGCCCCTCGAGGTCGGGATCGTCGGCACCGACGACGTCGGCGAGGCGCGTCGCCTCCGGTGCTTGGTCTCCACCCTTGCCGGATCCCCCCGCCGAGGCGGTCGCCTCAGCGAGCCCCGGCGCACCGTCGGGTTCGGGGCGGGGTCCCGTCGGGATCGTCAGGGACACGTTCGTGTCTTCGCCGAGGTGGTCGAGCACCGTGAGCGCGGCCTGCGGGGAGTCGACGATGACGCCGCTGACCGTCGTCGACAGGGCGGCGGCCACGGCCATCTCATAGCCGGTGGTCACGGTCAGCCGCTCGGTCACGGCGGTCCGTACGCCGGGCAGTCCGGAGGAGACGATGTCGTCGAGGTCGGCCTCGAGCGCGGTGCCCAGGGCGAGCGCCTCCGCTCGGGCCCGGGCAGAGGCGAGCTCCGAGCTCGCGTCGGCGCGCCTGGCCTTCTGCTCGGCGAGTGCGTCTTCGAGCGCGGTCTGGGCGGCCTTCGCCGTCTCGTAGGTCTCATCGAGGGTGCTCTCGCCCTCTTCGACGTTCTCGACCGCGTCTTCGGCCACGGTGAGGGCCTCACGGCGGTCGGCGAGGCGGGCTTCGATCGTCGTGATCTCGGTGCGCCCGGCTTCGATCCGGGATTCGAGGTCGGTGATGCGGGCCTGTGCCTGCTCCTGGCGGGAGTGGAGGGTCGAGCGGTTCTTCACCGCCTCGGTGATGGCGATCTGCGCGGACTTCACCTCGGCCTCGGCCTCCCGCAGGGCCGCGGTGAGCTCCTCCTTGCGGGTGTTCGCGGCCTCGAGAGCGGTCGTCGATTCGGTGACGGCCTCCTCGGCGGCGCCGAGTTCGTCCCTGATGCCGTCGGCCTGGCTGCGCAGCTCGGCGGGTGAGCGTCCCTCCCGGCGGCCGAGGCTCGTGACCTCGGAGAGGAGGTGGGCGCGCTTGTCTCCGGCGCGGCTGGCCAGGCCGCTGGCGCGCACGGCCTGGGTCTGGGTGCGGGACTCCGCGGTTCGCATCGCTTCGAGGTCGCCCTCGACGGTGGTCAGGCGGGTCTCGATCTCGTTCAGCCGGGATTCCGTCTGCGTGCGGCGGGCTTCGAGGTCGGCGATCCGCTCGGTGTGGTCGCCACCCCCGTCGGAGGCGGCGAAAAGGGAGGCCTGGAGGCGCACGGCATCGTCGGCCAGCAGCCGGGCGGTGGAATCGCGAAGGGTGGCCTGGACGGTGGCGGCCCGGGCGGCGGCCTGGGCTTGGCGTCCGAGCGGTCCGAGCTGCCGGTTGAGTTCGGTGCGCAGATCGCCGAGGCGGTCGAGGTTCGTCTGCAGGCCGGTGAGCTTGCGGACGGCCTTGTCCTTGCGGCGGCGGTGCTTGAGGACGCCGGCGGCCTCCTCGATGAAGCTGCGGCGCTCGATGGGGTCGGCATGGAGGATCGCGTCGAGGCGGCCCTGGCCGACGATGACGTGCATCTCCTTGCCGAGGCCGGAGTCGTTGAGGAGCTCCTGGATGTCGAGGAGGCGGGCGGGTGCCCCGTTGACGGCGTATTCACTGCCACCGGTGCGGAAGAGGGTGCGGGAGATCGTCACCTCGGTGTAGTCGACGGGGATGGCTCCGTCGGAGTTGTCGATGGTCAGGGTCACCTCGGCGCGGCCGAGGGCCTGGCGCTTCGAGGTGCCGGCGAAGATGACGTCGTCCATCTTCCCGCCGCGCAGGTTCTTCGCGCCTTGTTCGCCCATCACCCAGGACAGCGCGTCGACGACGTTGGACTTGCCTGATCCGTTGGGTCCGACGACGCAGGTGATGCCCGGCTCGAACTTCAGGGTCGTGGCCGAGGCGAAGGATTTGAATCCGCGCAGGGTCAGGCTTTTGAGATGCATCGTGCCCTTAAGCATAGCGGGATTGCGGGCATCGCCCCGCTCACCCTGTTGCCCACGTCACACATTTTGGTAGTCTGCCTCTCACGTCGCCTATCCGGTGCCGCCTGCATAAGCTCCACCGCCGTCGAGACCAAGGAAGGATCGCCGCACAGAGGCGCAGTCGCGGCAACCGAACCCATGAGCGATTCCCCCGACGAGTCCACGACCACCTCAGCGACGAACGGCTTCGACAGGACCCGCGAACTCATCACCCATCTGCAGAACCCGCCGACGAAGAAGCGCTATCTGCGCCGGATCGGACTCGACAAGACCGTCTTCTTCACCGCCGGCTTCATCGCCGTCGCCTTCGTCGTCTGGGGGTTCATCTCTCCTGAGAGCCTCGGCGTCGTCGCCGGTGCCGCGCTGACCGGGGTGATGGACAACTTCGGGTGGCTCTTCGTCATCGCCGCCACCGTGTTCACGATCTTCGTCATCGTCGTCGCCGTCAGCCGCTTCGGCCGGATCCCGCTCGGCAAGGACGGCGAGACCCCGGAGTTCCGGACCTCCTCGTGGATCGCGATGATGTTCGCCACCGGCATGGGCATCGGTCTCGTCTTCTCCGGTGTGGGCGAGCCCCTCTTCTTCTACATGTCTCCCCCACCGGCGACCGTCGACGGTTCGACCGCCGAGGCGATGGGCACAGCCATGGGCACGACGCTCTTCCACTGGACGCTCTACCCGTGGGCGATGTACGCGATCGTCGGCCTCGGCGTCGCCTACGGGTCGTTCCGGCTCGGGCGCTCGCAGCTCTTCTCCTCGATGTTCACCTCGCTCTTCGGCGAGCGCGTCGTCAACGGCATCGGCGGGAAGTTCATCAACATCCTCGCGATCCTCGCCACCCTCTTCGGTTCAGCGTGCTCGCTCGGGCTCGGCGCGATCCAGATCGGCGGCGGCATCGAGACCGCGGGCATCCTCTCCGACGTCTCCTCCCCCATCCTCGTCGTCATCATCGCGATCCTCACCGCGGCGTTCGTCGCCTCGGCGGTCTCCGGGGTGGAGAAGGGCATCCAGTGGCTGTCGAACATCAACATGGTCCTCGCCGTCATCGTCGCCCTCATCGTCTTCATCGGCGGGCCGACCCTGTTCATCCTCAACGTCGTCCCCTCCGCCGTCGGGTCGTTCATCGAGGATCTGCCGCAGATGGCCTCACGGACGGCAGCGAACGGAGTCGGCGTCAACGAATGGCTCTCGTCGTGGACGGTCTTCTATTGGGCATGGTGGATCTCGTGGTCGCCCTTCGTCGGCCTCTTCATCGCCCGTATCTCCCGCGGTCGGACGGTGCGCCAGTTCGTCACCGGCGTCCTCATCGTCCCCTCGGTCGTCTCGACGATCTGGTTCGCGATCTTCGGCGGCGGCGCCATCGGCATCCAGGAGCGCGCGGAACGCGGTGAGGGCACGGTCAGGGCGCTCGCAAGCATCGTCGACGGTGAACCGGACATCAAGATGGACACGATCCTCTTCGACCTCCTCGGCGCGCTTCCCCTGCCCAATCTCATCGCGATCATCCTCATGATCGTCACCGTCATCCTCATCGCGATCTTCTTCGTCACCGGTGCCGACTCCGCGTCGATCGTCATGGGCACGCTCTCGGCCAACGGTGCCCTCGAACCGGGCCGGCGGCTCGTCATCTTCTGGGGTGTCGCGACCGGTGCGGTGGCCGCCGTCATGCTTCTCGCCGGGGGCAGTGACCCCGCCGAGGCGCTCAACGGGCTGAAGAACATCACGATCGTCTCCGCGCTGCCGTTCGTCATCGTCATGCTCCTCCTCTGCGTCGCGCTGTGGAAGGACCTCTGCCAGGATCCGCTGGTCATCCAACGGGAGCTCGCGACCCACCTGCTCGACCAGTCCGTGGCCACCGGCGTCAACGAGTACGACGGTCAGGCCTTCGGTCTGGCGACCTCGGAGCTCAGTCAGGTCCCGACCGACGGGGACGGGCCGGACGGCTCAGACGGTTCGGACCGTGTGGGGGCCGGCCGGGCCCGGACCGGGGTCGGGAAGGGCGGGGACGCTCCCCCGCCGATCGGGCACGAGCCCGATGATCCCGACGCCGAGGCGGACGGTCGTCGGACGTGAGACGACCCCGGCCGTGAGGTGAGCGCACGTCAGCTCACCGGTACCGCGGCGCCTTCTGGCACTGCGGGCAGAAGTGGGTGCCGCGTCCGCCGACGGTGAGCTTGACGATCTCGCCGCCGCAGCGCACGCACTCCTGGCCGCCGCGACCGTAGACGAGCAGCGCCCGATCGAAGTATCCCAACTTCCCACGATAGATACATTGAAAGACTGGGGGTCTCCAAAGGTGACGTATCCGCTGGTCAGAGGCTACTTCACTACGAAGTGACGTACGGACGACGTGCGTTGCCTACACACCAGAGTACGGCCTCAAGACTTCAACATGCCAACGGCGCGGTCGAATGTATAACCGGGCATCCGCGACCGTGCGCACAGGACTCCTCCGCCATCGAGGATGGGCACTGCGTCACCTATGACGCACTCCCGGTCACCCTTGCTTCTTCTTTTGGCGTCCTGTTCGAGCTAGTGGTCCGTGAAGACCTTGGCGATGGACGTCGTCCGCTCCCGCGTCAGAGGCGGCGCGGTCCGGACATTGGCCCACTCCCCTCGCTCCACTGAGTTCAAGGGAAAGGTCCGATCTGTGCGTGGGCTGCGCCATGCGGCCACCTGGTGCAGGAACGCGGTGCGTCATCCGGATTTGAGGGCGTAGGCGCATCCAATGCACGCCGCCATGCGGCCGCTCCAACCCTGGCGGGTGCGTGGTGCGGCGACATCCAAGGTGAACATCGAGTGAACCCTCATGTGCCAGCTTGACCCATTGATTCGACATCCTTCAATATAGAAACATGTCGAATCAAGATACTGAGTTGGTCATCGTCGGATCGGGCCCTGCCGGATACACTGCCGCGGTCTACGCGGCGCGAGCAGGCCTCGCCCCAGTGTTGATCGCCGGTTCGGTCACGGCCGGCGGCGCGCTGATGACGACGACCGAGGTGGAGAACTTCCCCGGCTTCGTGGACGGCGTCCAGGGACCGGAGCTGATGGAGGCGATGCGTGCGCAGGCCGAGCGCTTCGGTGCCGAGATCGTCTATGACGATGCGATCCGCCTCAGCCTCGACGACGGCGTGAAGATGGTCGAGACCGGGAATGGCGTGACGTATCGAGCCCGCGCGGTGATCCTGACGATGGGCTCGGCCTACCGGAAGCTCGGCCTCCCCGAGGAGGATCGTTTGTCCGGGCACGGCGTCTCCTGGTGCGCCACCTGCGACGGCTTCTTCTTCCGAGATCAGCAGATCGCTGTGGTCGGCGGCGGAGACTCCGCGATGGAGGAGGCCTTGTTCCTCGCCCGGTTCGCTTCGAAGGTGACCGTGGTCCACCGGCGTGACGAGTTCCGGGCGTCGAAGATCATGGCCCAGCGCGTCATGGAGCACCCGAAGGTCGAGGTGGCATGGAACAGCGAGGTCGCCGAGATCCTCGGCGACGAGCGAGTGACCGGGTTGCGGCTGCGCGACACCACCAGCGGGGCCGAGCGCGCTCTCGACGTCACCGGGGTATTCGTCGCGATCGGGCACGATCCGCGCTCCGAACTCGTGGCCGGTCAGGTCGGCATCGATTCCGACGGCTATGTACAGGTGGCCCACCCGTCGACGCGGACTAGCCTGCCGGGCGTCTTCGCGGCCGGCGATCTGGTGGATCACACGTACCGGCAGGCGATCACCGCCGCCGGCACCGGCTGCGCCGCCGCGCAGGACGCCCAGCACTACCTGTCGAATCTTGCTCCTGCTACCCACGCGGAGCCCGTCCTGGAGGTCTCCGCATGAGCACCATTGCCCACGTCACCGACTCCACTTTCCAAGCCGAGGTGACTGAGTCGGAACTACCTGTCATCGTCGACATCTGGGCCACCTGGTGCGGGCCGTGCAAGGCGATCGCTCCGATCCTGGACCAGCTCGCCGAGGAGTACGACGGTCGTGCCCGGATCGTCAAGGTGGACGCCGACCAGAACCCGGAGACCGTGACAGCAGCCGGGGTGACATCCATCCCGACCCTCGCCTTCTACACGGGCGGAGAACGGGTCGATGTGCTGATCGGCGCGCATCCGAAGCCTGCCATCGCCGCGAAGCTCGAGGAGCTGCTCGCATGACCGCCGCATCCACTGCTACTGCCCGCATCGCGCCGAAACGGCTCTCCACGCTCGACAAGTGGCTGCCGCTGTGGATCGGCCTCGCCATGGTCGCGGGACTCCTTCTAGGCCGATTCCTCCCTGCACTGTCAGACCTGCTGAGCCATCTGGAGGTCGGCGGGATCTCGGTCCCGATCGGGCTCGGGCTGCTGGTGATGATGTACCCGGTGCTCGCGAAGGTCCGCTACGACAAGGTCGCCGCCGTCACCGGCGACAAGAAGCTGCTGGCCTCCTCGCTTGTGCTGAACTGGCTGGTCGGCCCCGCCGTGATGTTCGCCCTCGCGTGGATCTTCCTGCCAGACCTGCCCGAGTACCGCACCGGCCTCATCATCGTGGGCCTCGCGCGCTGCATCGCCATGGTCGTGATCTGGAACGACCTCGCCTGCGGCGACCGCGAGGCGACCGCGGTGCTCGTGGCGATCAACTCGGTGTTCCAGGTCGTGATGTTCTCCGTGCTCGGCTGGTTCTACCTGACGGTGCTGCCCGGCTGGCTGGGCCTGGATGCTCAGGGGCTGGAGGTCTCGGTCTGGCAGATCGCGCTGAACGTGCTGGTGTTCCTCGGCGTGCCGCTCGTCGCGGGCTTCGCCTCGCGATGGATCGGCGAGAAGCGGCGCGGACGGGATTGGTACGAGGAGAAGTTCATCCCGAAGGTCGGTCCCTGGGCCCTCTACGGCCTGCTTTTCACCATCGTGCTGCTGTTCGCCCTGCAGGGAGACGCGGTGCTGGGCAAGCCGCTGGACGTCGCACGGATCGCGCTGCCGCTGCTGGTGTACTTCGGCCTGATGTGGTTCGTCGGGCTCCTGCTCGGCAAGGGCATCGGCCTCGGCTACGCGCGGTCGACGACCCTGGCCTTCACCGCGGCGGGCAACAACTTCGAGCTCGCGATCGCCGTCGCGATCGGCACCTTCGGGGCGGCGTCCGGCCAGGCGCTGGCAGGCGTCGTCGGGCCCCTCATCGAGGTCCCTGTCCTGGTGGGGCTCGTCTACGTCTCGCTCTGGGCCGCCCGCGCATGGTTCCGCACAGACCCGTACGCCGCTGAAACCATCACTGAATCGAGGACATGATGAGCGAGGACATCCTGCTGCCCGAGCCGTGCGCGCCGACAGCGTCGCACGCGATCAGCACTGAGGTCGCGGCCACGGTCGCGAGCGCGTTGAAGGCGCTGGGCGACCCCTTCCGGCTGCGGATGCTCTCGGCGATCGCGGCAGACCCGCGCGGAGAGTCCTGCGTGTGCGACCTCGCCGAGCTCGCCGAGGTCTCCCAGCCCACGGTCTCCCACCACCTGAAGGTCCTCAAGAACGTGGGCCTGTTGGACGCCGAACGCCGCGGCACCTGGGTCTGGTACCGCATCAACCCGGCACGCCGTTCGGCGGTGACCGCACTGCTGGACGCCTTCGCGCCGGCGGCCATCGCCGAGGCAGCGCCCGAGGCACTGCCTGACGAGGACCCTGCGGACACGGACGCGCAGATCGCCCATCTCGCCGCGGACCTCGCGGCCGCGACCCCGGCCCTGCCGCCCGAGACCGTGACTGGCATCGTGCGGGAGTCCTACGCCGCACTGGCCCGCAGCGCGAAGATCACCCGCTACATCGTGCCGCTGACCGAACGGTTCGCGAGGCAGCGCCTGGCCGACCTCACCCGAGACCGCGAGAGCGCCGCACCCCAGGTGCTGTTCGTCTGCGTCGCGAACGCCGGCCGCTCCCAGCTCGCCGCCGCCCTGGTCAGCCGGCTCTCCGGCGGACGGGTGATCGCCCGCTCGGCCGGATCTACCCCGGCCGCGGACGTGCACCCGCACGTCAGGTCCCTGCTCGCGGAGATAGAGGGAGACGACGCATCTCAGCGCTTCCCGAAGCCGCTCACCGACGACGCCGTGCGCGCCGCCGACGTGGTCGTGACCATGGGATGCGGCGATGTGTGCCCGGTCATCCCCGGAGTCCGCTACGAGGACTGGGCCGTGGGAGACCCGGCCCTCGCCTCGCCCGAGGGCATCGCGGCCATCCGCGACGACATCGAATCCCGTGTCCGCAAGCTGCTCGACACGCTCCTCACCGACTGAAACCGAAGGAACCTCATGACCGACCAGAAGCCCTCCGTCCTGTTCGTCTGCGTCCACAACGCCGGACGCTCCCAGATGGCCGCCGGCTACCTCCGCGACCTCGCCGGCCACCGCATCGAGGTCCGCTCCGCAGGATCGATGCCCGCCGACCAGATCAACCCGATCGCGGTCGAGGCCATGCGCGAAGAGGGCATCGACATCACCGCCGAGCAGCCCAAGGTCCTCACGACCGAGGCCGTGCAGGACTCCGACGTCGTGATCACCATGGGCTGCGGCGACGCCTGCCCGTTCTTCCCCGGCAAGCGCTACGAGGACTGGAAGCTCGAGGACCCGGCAGGGCAGGGCATCGAGGCGGTCCGGCCCATCCGCGACGAGATCCGCTCGCGCATCGAAGCGCTCATCGAGGAACTGCTCCCCCCGGCCGCCCCGCAGCAGCAGGACGAGCGCCAGCCTTCGGTGCTGTTCGTCTGCAAGAAGAACGGCGGGAAGTCCCAGATGGCCGCCGCGCTCATGCGCAAGCTCGCCGGCGACGCCGTCCAAGTCCACTCCGCGGGCACGGCCCCGGGGTCCGAGCTCAACGCCATGTCCGCCGCGTCCGTCTCCGAGGTCGGGGCGAGCATGGACGGCGAGCACCCGAAGCCGATCGACCCGGGCCTCCTGCTTTCCGTGGACCGCGTCGTCGTCGTCGGCGAGGAAGCCGTGGTCGAGCCCGTGCCGGGAATGGCCGGGGTCCTCGAGACCTGGGTGATCGACGAGCCGTCGACGCGGGGCATCGAGGGCGAGGATCGGATGCGCCTGATCCGTGATGAGATCTTCGGGAAGGTCCGCGAGCTCGCCACGGAGCTCGCATCTGAAGACTGAGCGAACCTCTGCAAGAACGAAAGGCGTTCGCTCGCGCTGCTGGGGATCGAACTTTCTCGCACCGGAGCAGAAGCCCCCGCCGTCTCGTGACACTTCAGCTGTTCGTTGAATCATCGAGACAGGCGACTCCGAGTCCTTGACTCACTATCTGTAGTCGATATCGATGCACGTTGCTGACATGGAGTCCAACGACGACGCTTCGACGGAGTTCGAGCACCACGACCTATTGTCCGGGCTCGTGCGCATGCACGTCCTGCACCACGCAGCGCAGGAGGAGATCTACGGGGCGTGGATGATCGAGGAGCTCGCAGGCCATGGCTACCGGCTTTCGCCCGGGACGCTATACCCGATGCTGCGCCGGATGGTCGCCGACGGATATCTGACCATGCGCTCCGAGCGCGACGGACGCACGGTGCGCAAGTACTACTCCGTCACCGACAAGGGACGCGAAGGGCTCGCCCAAGCGCGGGAGCGCGTCCAGATCTTCACCCGAGAGGAACCCGAACATGACTGATGCCGTGTCCGCACCGACGAGAGCCGTGGGAGGCTCCGCCTGGGAGGTGTTCCGCGTCTTCCTCAGGCTCGGCGTCACCTCCTTCGGCGGACCGATCGCGCACCTGGGCTACTTCCGCACCGAGGCCGTCGAGCGCCGGAAGTGGCTGGACGACAGGGAGTACGCCGACCTCGTCGCGCTCTGCCAGTTCCTGCCGGGCCCCGCGTCGAGCCAGGTCGGGTTCGCGATCGGCATGCACCGCGCCGGGGCCCTCGGCGCGCTGGCGGCGTTCCTCGCCTTTACGTTGCCATCGGCGGCGCTGATGGTCGCGTTCGCCTACGGGGCGTCGCTGTTCACCGGCCCCGTCGCCGAGGGACTGCTCATCGGGCTGAAGATAGTCGCGGTCGCCATCGTCGCCCAGGCGGTCCTGGGGATGGCGAAGAGCCTGGCTCCCGACAGGCAGCGCGCGTCGATCGCAGCCGTCGCCGCGGCCGCGGCCCTGCTGCTGGCCGGATCGTCAGGGCAGGTCATCGCGATCGCGCTCGGCGCGGTCGCCGGGTACTTCTTCTGCCGTGCTGCGAGCATGGCGACCGGCGGGGCGCTGCACTTCCCCGTCCGGCGCGGCGTCGGCGCAGCGAGCCTGGTCCTGTTCGGGATCCTGCTGCTCGGCCTGCCAGTGGCAGTGATCGCGACGGGCTCAGGAGGTCTAGCGCTCTTCGACGCCTTTTACCGCGCGGGCTCCCTGGTCTTCGGCGGCGGGCATGTCGTCCTGCCGCTGCTCCAGTCCGGAGTCGTCGAGACCGGGTGGGTGGGCGACCAGCAGTTCCTGGCCGGCTACGGTGCTGCGCAGGCGGTGCCCGGGCCGCTGTTCACCTTCGCCGCGTTCCTGGGCACGGCATCGACCACTGGGCCCGGCGGAGTCCTCGGAGCGGCGATCGCCCTTGTCGCCGTCTTCCTGCCCGGATTCCTGCTCCTGGTCGGCGTGCTGCCGTTCTGGAACTCGCTGCGCCAGCGCCCCTGGGCCCAGGCCGTGATGCGCGGAGCCAACGCCGCGGTCGTCGGTATCCTCGCCGCAGCCCTGTACTCCCCGGTGTTCTCCACCGCGATCACCGGCCCCGGCCCGTTCGCTCTCGCGCTGGTCTGCTTCGTGCTCCTGATCGCGTGGAAGCTGCCGCCGTGGGTCGTCGTGATCGTCGGCGCTGCTGGAGGAGTGCTGCTCTCGCTCGTGCCCTGAACGGACAGCTTGTGTCGTCCGCGGGAGCCCTGAGCACTTTCTCCACATCTGTCTGCTCAACGTCCGTGACCTGGCCTCCTCAGGCAAACTCCTCATCACGCTAGGGTCGTTGTCGATTTTCGCTGGCAGATCGGACACGAGTGGCTCGAGCGGTTCATGAATTGTTCCCGCACGATCGGCGTCCCGCAGCGCGTGCAAGGCTGGCCGGTACGACCGTAGGCATTCAGGCTGCGGGCAAAATAACCGCTGCTGCCGGCCACGTCGACATAAAGGGAATCGAACGAGGTTCCGCCTTGGTTTAGCGCGGCGGCCATGACGTCGCGCGCAGCATCGATCAGCGTTGAGATCCTTGGCTTGCTCAAGGACGATGCCGCCGTCTCCCCGTGCACCTTGGCAGCCCAGAGTGCTTCGTCGGCGTAGATGTTCCCGATGCCGGACACTACCGTCTGGTCCAGCAGCACGCGCTTGATGCCGGTTTTTTTGGCCTTGATCAACGCAACTGCTGCCGGCTGGTCGAACAGCGGATCGAACGGATCCCGCGCGATGTGGGCGATCGGCGAGGGTAGCACCGCTCCGCCTTCGTCGTACATCAGATGCCCGAACGTGCGCTGGTCATCGAACCGCAGATCGTGGCCGCCGTCGGTGAAGGTGATCCGCGCCCGCTCGTGCGCAGCGACGGCAGCATCAGGCGACGTGATGAGCATCTGCCCGCTCATCCCCAGGTGAGCCAGTAGTGCGTCCTCGCCGTCCAGGATCAGCCACAGGTACTTACCGCGGCGGGCAGTCCCCGTGATCGTCGCCCCGACCATCCGTGCGGCCAAATCCTCCGTACCGCGCACATGACGGCGGGCCGCACGCGGATGCAGAATAGTGGCCGAGGCGATCGTCCGGCCACGGACATGATCGTCGAGTCCACGGCGCACGACCTCGACCTCAGGAAGTTCAGGCACGGGTAGCACCTCGCAGTGTCCGGGACCCAGGGCTACGGCGGTGCGCTACTGAACAGGTCGGGCTATCGAGGCGCTTGGTCAGAGCCTGTCGTGCCAAGTCAGACCGGGGTATGATTCGTTGACGCCGGCCCGCTGACCGGCACTGCCAATCGCGACATTGGAGTGAACGGCCTCCTTCGACCCGCTTTAATGCAATGTTTAAGTAGCCCTACTTCCCACGATAGATACATTGAAAAACTGGGAGAGTAAGACGATGGCGTTTTCGCTGGTCAGAGGCTACTTCACCGCTAAGTGACGTGCGTATGATGTGTGCTGCCTCCACACCAGAGTACGGCCTCACGACGTCAACCTACCAACTGCCCGATCGAAGGAAGGATCGGGCATCCGCGACCCGTGCGCACAGGACGCCTTCGCCATCGAAGCAGTCCCGGCCTCCACTTCTCCTTCTCTTGGCCTTCTGTTCGATCAGGTGGTAGTGGGGACCTGAGCGACGCCCGCCGGCCGCCCTGACGAGAGCCGAGGCCCGCCTTCGGCACTTCTCTGATTGAGGGATCCCGGCACCCCCGTTGCACGAGGCTTCTACGACACGGACTTCGCCGGTCCTATCTCAGGATCGTGAGCCACGCGGATGATCCACGGGATCAGTCGCACGAAAACCACCATGACGACCAGCTCGACCAGGGTCTGCGTGACGACCACGAGGGGCGCGAGGTCGAACGCCGCGGGCAGCGCGAGCACCAGCGGCAGCACGACGAGTGAGTTCCGGGTCGCGCCGCTGAACACGATCGCCCGTCTGCCCGGCACGTCGAGGCCCGCGACTCTGCCCGCCAGCATCCCGACCGGCACCATCACGGCGGCGAAGAGGACGTAGACCGGCACCGCGAGGAGCAGAGAGCCGAGCCGCGCGCTCACGCCAGCGATCTGCGAGGCGACGACGACCGCGAGCGTGGCGACCATGAGCGGCACCATCGCGCCCATGACCGCCTGTTCGACCCTGCGCGCGGCGCGCGATCTGGCCGCGGACAGCTGGGTCAGCGCCGCGCCCACGAGGGGCAGGGCGATGATGAGCACGAAGGCCTCGACGAACGGCGCGAACTCCACGGACCCCACGAACTCCGCTCCGACGAACAGCCATAGGTACAGCGGCAGCAGGAGCATTTGGGTGAGCATCAGCAGCGGGGCGGCTGCCAAGAGCTTCTCCTCGTCGCCGCCGGCAAGCCCGGCGAAGACGATCACATAGTCGATGCACGGGGTCAGCAGCACGAACAGCACGCCGACGAGGAGCACCTGGTCGTGGGCCACGATCCCCGACAGCAGCCAGACGACGGCGGGCACCAGCACGAAGTTCACGACGAGGATCGCGGCGAGGAAGCGCCAGTCGCGGAAGGCGTGCCCGATTCTGCCGAACGGGATGCCGAGGAACGTGGCGTAGAGCAGCAGCGCGAGCACTGGGTGGATCGCCAGCTCGGCCGGGTAGGCGACCACGGGCCAGGCCAGCCCGACGACGGCCCCGATCGCCAGCCCCGCGACATAGAGCGCGACCTGGTGCCGCTCCATCCATTCCACGCTCATCTGCATCTGTTCTCCCTCATCACGTGCAAGGGCGGGCAATCCCGCCTACAGAAAAACGTTAGACCTTGAACCCGGGTTGAAGGTCAAGCTAGCGAAGCATAGGCTCGAAGCATGAAGATCTCCGAGGTCGCCGAGCGCAGCGGAGTGCCGGCGAGCACGCTGCGCTACTACGAGCGCCTCGGCTTCCTCGCGGCGCGCCGGAGCCCGAACGGATACCGGGACTTCGACGAGGGCCACCTCGAGCGGCTCGACTTCATCGCTTCAGCCAAGCGGCTCGGACTCGAACTGCCCGAGATCCGCCGCCTCTTGGAGCTCGCCGACACGGGCACCTGCACCGGCGTCAAGGTCGCGCTGCAGCCGCTGCTGGCCGAGCAGATCGCCGCCGTCGAACGGCAGATCAGCATCCTGACCGTACTCCAGGAACAACTGAGCGCGGCGCAGGCCCACGTCGACGACTGCCCGGACAGCGACGAGCAGTGCCGGTCCGAGTGCGCGTTCCGGGCCTTCGCACGGACCGCGCCGGTGCCCCATCAGTAATAGCCAATAGGTCAGCCATTGCTGTATAGTTCAGTGCATGCTGACTATTGCTTCTCGCCTCGACGTCATGAACCGGCTGGGCCGGGCCATGGCGGACCCGACGCGCTCCCGGATCCTGATGACCCTGTTGGACGGGCCGAGCTACCCGGCCGTGCTCTCGCGCGAGCTGGAGCTGACGCGCTCGAACGTGTCGAACCACCTGACCTGTCTTCGTGACTGCGGGATCGTGGTCGCCGAGCCCGAGGGGCGGCAGACGCGCTACGAGATCGCCGACCCGCACCTCGCGGCGGCGCTCACGGCGCTGGTGGACGTGACGCTGGCCGTGGACGAGCACGCGCCGTGCGTGGACGCCGAGTGCACGGTGCCGGGCTGCTGCGGGACTGGAGCGGGCGCGTGAGCGCGGCGTGCGGGTGCGACGAGCCGGAGACCCGGGTCGGCGAGGAGGCCGAGGAGGAGCGGGAGCGCCTGTGGTGGCGTGACCGCGGGATCATGGTCCCGGTGCTCTCCGGCGTCGCCTTCGGCACGGGCCTGGTCCTGGAATGGACGGGGGCGGAGATCCCGTCGCTGGTGGCGTTCTGGATCGGCCTGCTGCTGGGTGCGTCGACGTTCACCCCGGGCGCGGTCCGCAAGCTGTTCAAGGGCAAGCTGGGCATCGGGCTGCTGATGACGATCAGCGCAGTGGGCGCGGTCATCCTCGGCTACGTCGAGGAGGCCGCGGCGCTGGCGTTCTTGTACTCGATCGCCGAGGCGCTGGAGGACAAGGCGATGGACCGCGCCCGCGGCGGGCTGCGGGCGCTGCTCAAGCTGGTCCCGGAGACCGCGACCATCCGGCGGGATGGCGCGTCCGTGGAGGTCGCCGCGAAGGATCTGGCCGTTGGTCAGCTGATGCTCGTGCGTCCGGGTGAGCGGATCGCGACCGACGGGATTGTCCGCACTGGTCGGTCGAGCCTGGACACCTCGGCGATCACCGGGGAGTCGATCCCGGTGGAGGTCGAGCCCGGCGACGCGGTGTCGGCCGGGGCGATCAACACCGCCGGTGCCCTGGAGGTCGAGACGACCGCGGCGGGCACCGACAACTCGCTGACCACGATCGTGGAGCTGGTCGAGCAGGCGCAGGCCGAGAAGGGGGACCGTGCCCGCCTGGCCGACCGCATCGCCCGGCCGCTCGTGCCCGGCGTGCTGATCCTCGCCGCTCTCGTCGCGGTCATCGGCTCGCTGCTGGGCGACCCGGAGCTGTGGATCACCCGCGCCCTCGTGGTGCTCGTCGCCGCGTCGCCGTGCGCGCTGGCGATCTCCGTCCCGCTGACCGTCGTCGCCGCGATCGGCTCGGCGAGCAAGTTCGGCGTGATCATCAAATCCGGTGCCGTGTTCGAACGGTTCGGCGTGATCCGCCACGTCGCCGTCGACAAGACCGGCACCCTCACCCGCAACGAGCCCGCCGTCACCGCCGTCCTCACCACGGACGGAGTGGACGAGGCGCAAGCCCTGGCCTGGGCGGCATCCCTGGAGCAGCACAGCACCCACCCGCTGGCCGCCGCGATCACCGCCGCCTCGCCCGGAGCCCCCGCCGCCCTGGACGTGACCGAGCAGGCCGGGCACGGCATCGAGGGCACCCTCGACGGGGCCCGGGTCACCGTCGGCAGCCCCCGCTGGCTGGACGCGGGAACGCTCAAGGACCAGGTCGCGGGCCTGGAGGAGCAGGGCATGACCGTCGTGATCGTGCACCGCGACGGGGCTCCGGTCGCGGCGATCGGGGTCCGCGATGAGCTGCGCCCCGAGGTCCCCGAGGTGGTCCGCACCCTCGCCGCCCAGGGCGTCGGGATGACCATGCTCACCGGCGACAACGCCCGCACCGCCCGGGCGCTGGCCGCGCAGGCCGGGATCGACGACGTGCGCGCCGAGCTGCGCCCGGAGGACAAGGCCGCCGCGATCAGCGAGCTGGGCAGGCACGGCTCGGTCGCGATGATCGGCGACGGCATCAACGACGCCCCCGCCCTGGCCGCCGCGGACATCGGCATCGCGATGGGCGCGACCGGCTCCGACGCCGCGATCGAGTCCGCCGACGTCGCCTTCACCGGCCACGACTTCCGGCTCCTCCCGCGCGCGTTCGACCACGCCCGCCGCGGCAGGCACATCATCAACCAGAACATCATCCTGTCCCTGCTGATCATCACCGCGCTGCTGCCGCTGGCGCTGTTCGGCGTGCTCGGCCTCGCAGCGGTGGTGCTGGTGCACGAGATCGCCGAGGTGATAGTGATCCTCAACGGGCTCCGCGCCGCCAGGACGAGGAAGACCGCCTCGTGAACGTGCCGGATGCCGTCGAGACGGCTGACGCCGGCGTCGCGGACGAGAAGGCCCCGCCTCCTCCCACCCGGCGGGCGGTCGGCGCAGCTCTCGCCGTCGGCGCGCTCGGCCTCGCTCTGGACCAGGGGACGAAGGCCCTCGCGGCCGCGCGGCTGACGCCGGGCGAACGGGTCCCGCTGCTCGGCGACTTGTTCGGCCTGTCCCTGGTCTACAACCCCGGGGCCGCGTTCTCGCTCGGCGCGGGATCGACGTGGATCTTCACGGCCGTCGGCGTCCTCGCTTCGGTGGCGGTGGTCGTGTTCGCCGCGCGGCTTCGGGGCTTGCGGTGGGGCCTTGCCCTGGGCATGGTCCTCGGCGGTGCGGTCGGCAACCTCGTCGACCGGCTCGGTAACCCGCCCGCGATCGGTCAAGGGCACGTCACGGACTTCCTCGCCTACGGGAGCCTCTTCGTCGGGAACATCGCGGACGTCTTCGTGGTCGCCGGTGTCGGCCTGGTCTGCCTGAACCTCGCCTCGCCGAGGCCGGGCGAAAATCATCGCGTACGAAATGCCCAGCCGTGATGAAACTGGAACAGCTGAACATCGCCACCCACAGGAGATGTTTCGTCACGAAAGTGCGACCTCGGTCTTCGGAGTCCGGTTCAGTTCTACTTCACCGAGTTCTTGCATCCGGCGGGGCGTATTCGATCGATGCTGGGGCCTACGTGCATTGATCAAGGCGCGTCGAAGCAACACTCATCGCGTGAAGCAGGGCCTCTATCGTTCCAGCTGGCAAACCGGGCAGAGGTGGCTCGATCGGTTCATGATCTTCTTCCGTACTATCTGCGTTCCGCAGCGCTCGCACGGGTGTCGAGCGATCCCATAGCCAGCCAGAAGGTGCACCCCGTAGCCTGCGTCACACAATAGGAGCAATGAATTACGGGAGGTGTGACGAAGGGGTCTGAACTGTTCACCGGCGGATTCACGCCGGCGGGCGTGGTGACGTACAGTGCCTATGTTACGAGAACGGAGCCTCAGGACTTCAGCCTGAGAGGAACGGGCGCAGTCGAGGAAAGAGCCGGCCACAAGCGATCTACGGTCCAGGAAACCTCTGCCATCGACGGATGGACATTACATCCCTGCTGCGAAGACCCAGCTTCGACACCTCATTTTCGTTTGCCATCACATTCGAGCAGGTGGTCAGCGAAGATCCGGGTGATGTCCTCGCCTGTTCGCGCGTCAGCCGCAGCGCAGCTTTGCCGATCTTCTGGACGTGCACGTCGTGCACGACCGAGCCGAGCGCCTAGTCCAAGACCGAGACTCGGATCATTGTCCTGATGAGCGGGCGTCCGTCGCGTCCACTCACCTTCTCGGTACGGGCCGGAAGTCTTCCCCGCCATATTCGCCGCCAGATGATCTTGGCGCTGTAGTTTTGGCGCTCGGCGGTAGTTACGACGTCGAGTCAATCGTCCTCAGATTCCGGCAGAGTCGTGCTCACTCCGTCGTCGCGCTCGGCCGGTCGTCGGCAGAGTGCGCTTGCTCGGCGTCGCAGCAGTCTCCATTGGCCTTCCAGATGGACATAGGACGGCGTCCGGCGAGGGTTCCGAGCAGCAGCGCGACGAACACGGCCGCGACGGACACTCCGGTCACGACGCCGACGTGCCCCTGGACCCAGTCAGACACCGAAGTTGCGACCGCGGCGACGGCATTGGTGCGGCCGAACGCTGAAGCGTCACCGGTGACGGCCGGGTACCAGTACCAGGCCAGGTAGGCCCCGGTGAGGATGAGCACGGCGGCGGTGACCCTGGGGCCATAGCGTGCCAGTGAGGCAATGCGTCGCGAGAGCGCCGTACCGGCAGCGGCAGCGGTGACGGCGACGAGCAGCAGGACGCTCGCGGATCCCGCGGCGTAGACGGCGAAGACGAGGAGCAGGCCGGCGAAGCTGGCTGTGGCCTGCGCCTGCGCGACGACGGCGAGGAACACTCCGAAGGTGCACGACAGCGACGCCGCGGCGTAGCCGACCCCGAAGACGACCATGCGTGCGGTGCTCGGCGGACGCGCCGTGACCCGGCTGGGGATGCCGGGCAGCCGGAGCGAGAACGAGCGACCGGCCAGCATCGCCGCGCCGAACAGGACGAGCACGACGCCGACGGCGAGCCCCAGTGCTGGAGCGGCCTGGATCAGGCTCCGCGCTCCGGCACTCACAGCGATACCCGCCAGCGCCAGCGTGCCTGCGAACCCGATTGTCACGGCGAGGCCTGCCCGCAGCGATCGCAGGAGGCGCACCGGGGCCGGGGAGGATGCGGCGTCGCCCAGCGCGTGGGTGATCCATGCCGGAAGCAGTGCAAGACCGCAGGGGTTGACCGGGGCGATCATTCCGGCAGCGAAGGCGAGGGCAAGGAGTCCACCCATGGCTCAGGCCCCGGCCTTTTCGAGCTCGCCGATGATCGTCTCAGCGTCGGGGTCGGTGGCGCGGAAAGTCACCCGGCCGTCGGAATCGACGATGATGAGCGTGGATAGCGCGGCGACGTCGAATCGCTGGGACAGGGTTGCGCCCTGGTCGATGGCGGCGGGGACGCGTTCAGCCTCGACGTATTTCATGAAGCCTTCGATAGTCTCCTTGGTTTCGCGCGGATCCATGTCGACGGCGAGGAATCCGGCACCGGTGCCGTTCGCTTCCGCGCTGGCGGCGGCCTCGCCGAGGGATCGGACCCCGCCGACGCATTCGCCGCAGCCGACAGAGAAGAAGAACACCGCGGTGGGCTTCCCCGCGGCGGGCAGGCTGACCTGCCTGCCGTCGATGCTGGTCACGGCCGCGGGCGAGCCGACATCGGCTGTGGGCGCGGCGTCGTCAGATTTGCCGCAGGCGGTCAGGACCAGCGGTCCTGCGACCATGAGGCCTGCGAACGAGAGCGCCGCGCGGCGGGTGAGGGGGGGTGGTCATAGGTTCTGGTCTTCCTTCGTGTCGGTGGCATGATCGGAATCAATGGTCGGGCAGCAGTCGTGGCCGGTGCGGTCGCTGCGGGTCCGGCGGTGGGCGGCGGCGAGTACGACGAGCACCACGAGCGCCATGCCGGTGCCTACCACACAGGGGTTGGCGAGGATCCCGCCGAGGCCGGCGAGCACGCCGCCGGCGATGAGCAGCGGCAGACCGCAGCACAGTGCCATGAGGAGCACGACCCCTGCCCCGAGCACCAGGCCGCCGCCGGGTCGGTCGTCGCGTCTGGTCGTCATCGGTGTTCTCGTTTCATTCGGGGCCCGGCTAGCAGCAGCGGTGGCAGCGGTCGGCAGTCTGGGCGTCGGCCCGGAGCCGGTCGAGCAGGTGGGAAGCGAGTTCGATGCCGATCCGATGGGCTTCGATCACCGGCACCGCTTGAGCCCCTGGGTGCTCAGCGAGCCATCCGGCGGCGTCGTCTGCAGATGTAAAGTAGTGCACCTGGTCGCAGAACGAGGAGCGGATCGAGGTGATCTGCTCCGGGTTCACCAGGGACACGACGGCGCTCGCGGGTTCGACGCGGGTGACGCCGGTGGCAGGGTCGACGTTGACGGCGACGACGATCCTCTCGCCGCTGGCCGGGGAGACAGACTCCACGCGGGCCGCCCGGTCGAGGAGGCCAGGGAAGACCAGGGTGTCCAAGGCGCACCAGGTGTAGAGCTCCTGATCGGCCACGGCGAATCGGTGCGGGGTCGGGCGCAGGGTGAGGCCCTGGCCGACGATGCGGCCCTGGTCGTCGTACTCAGTGTCGGGCACGGCGGCCAGTCCGTTGCAGGCCTGCTCAGGGGTGCGGCCGGCGGCGGTGGCGAGCTGCTCGATCGTGACGGGGTCGCCGTCGACGAGCAGCCGCAGCAGCGGGACCAGCAGGCCGGGGTCGAGGCCGGTCTCCTCGGGCCTGTTGAGCCGATCGGGCAGTTGCGTGCTGAGGTCGGACATTTCGGTTTCCTCCATTTCTGAGTTCGGGCAGGTGCTGCTTCCGGGTCGGGTCAGGCGCAGCAGGACAGCTTCGAGACGTCGGCGGTGAAGGCCTTGGCGGCGATCCGGATGCCCTCGGCCATGGTCAGGTACGGGGCCCAGGCGTCGGCGACCTCCGCGACGCTCTTGCCGAGCACGTGGACTCCGGCAGCGGCGAGCTCTCCGGCGTCCTTGGCGACGGCGGTGAGGCCGAGGATCTCTCCGGTGTCCGCGTCGGCGACCATCTTGATGAACCCGCGGGTGTCCCGGTTCACCAGCGCGCGGGGCACGTACTCCAGCGGCAGCACCCGGCAGTCGCAGCGGATGCCTGCGTCGAGGACCTGCTTCTCGGTCATGCCGACCGCGCCGATGGCAGGCCCGGTGAACGTCACACGCGGCAACCGGGCATAGTCCACCGACCTCTCGGCGTCGGCGAAGGCGTTCTCGGCGACCAGAGTGCCGTGGTGGGCGGCGACGTAGACGAATTCGGGGTGCCCGGTCACGTCGCCGGCGGCCCAGATCCGGGGGTTCGAGGACTGCAGCTGGTCGGAGACCACGATCTGCCCGGATTCGCCGGTCTTGACCTCCACCGCCTCAGGGTTCAAGGCATCGGTCACGGGCCGGCGGCCGAGCGCGACCAGGAGCTGGTCGGCGCGGAACTCCTGCGAACCGCCGGACACGTCGGCGGCCACGATGACCTTCCCGTCGGCGCTGCGAGCGACGCTGGTCGGGACCGCTCGGCGGACCACCCGGATGCCCTCGTCGGCGAAGACCTCGGCCAGCGCCTTGGACACCTCCGGCTCCTCCTTCGAGGCCAGCCGGGAGCGCACCAGGAGGGTGACATTCGATCCGAGGCGGGCGAACAGCTGGGCCTGCTCCAGCGCCACGTATCCGCCGCCGAGCACCAGCAGCGACTCGGGGACCTCGGTCAGCTCCATCGCCGTCGTGGAGGTCAGGTACCCGGCCTCCTCCAGCCCGTCGATCGGCGGGGCCCAGGGATGTGAGCCTGTGGCGACCAGGTACTGGGCGGCCTCGATCGTCTCGACAGCGCCCTCGGCAGACCTGACCTCGAGGACCGGAGCTTCAGGGGTGCCGGCGAACGCGGCTTCGCCCTGCCGTACGTGCCAGCCGTACGACTTGGCGACGTCCACGTACTTCTCACCCCGCAAGCCCTCGACGAGGTCCTGCTTCCCGCCAATCAGCGTCGGCATGTCCACCGGTCCCGCGGCCGTGGCGATGCCGGGGAACCGCTGCGAGGCGTCTACGGCAACATGCCGGGCATCAGCGGCGGCGATGAGCGCCTTCGACGGCACGCAGCCGGTGTTCACGCACGTGCCGCCGAAGGTCCCGCGCTCGATCATCGCCACCGACTTGCCGAGCGTGGTCGCGCGGATGGCGGCGGCGAACGCGCCGCCTCCGGATCCGATGATGGCGAGGTCGTACTTGGTAGGCATCGCTGCTCCTGTCAGTCCTTGGATTTCTGCTCCGTCTCAGCCATACTGGACCTTCCAGTACAGGGGAAGGTCAAGCGCGGCCGCGACACGGATGGAGGAGGCCATGAGGATCGGGGAATTCGCCGAGGCGGCCGGCACCACGGCGAAGACGCTGAGGTTCTACGAAGAGCAGGGGCTGCTCCCCCCGCCCGACAGGACGTCGTCGGGGTACCGCGACTACCCGCCGGACGCAATCGCGCGCGTCGACTTCGTCCACCGCGGCCAGGCTGCCGGCCTCACGCTCGCCCAGATCCGCCAGATTGTGGACATCCGCGACGCCGGCCACGCCCCGTGCGCCCACGTCCGAGACCTGCTCGACGCGCGCCTGCGCGACATCGAGCAGCAGATCGCCCAGCTCACCGCCTTGCGCGACACCATCGCCAACCTCCGGGACGACGCGGCGCACCCCGAGCCCGAGACCTGCAGCGCGGACCAGGTCTGCCGGTACGTATAGACAAGAGAGCCGCGACCGGCGAATCCGACAGACCGCTGTTCCAGGGCGCACGACGATGCGCAGTGGCGCAACGATGCTGCCCCCTTCAGGGATGGCGGCAGGGACGATGGCCAGAGGAGCCGTTCTGGCATCGACATCTCGGTTTGGTCGATTGGCGAGCACCACGTCAGGACACGAGGACAGACCGGTTCAGAAGGGCCGGATCTGTTCACTCGGGACTCGCCGAGCTAGCAGAGCTGACCGCGGTCCACCATCCACGGCGATGAGACTCGCTATATATCTATGTACAGCGGATCGAGCCGAACCCCACTGCGACCGCGGTCCGCCTGCAACTCGAGAGACGACCTCTCGACTAGCGTTTCCGCTGGCAGAGCGGGCAAGAATAGCTCGACCCGTTCATCAACTTCTCCCGCACGATCGGCGTCCCGCAGCGCCTGCAGGGCCGGCCGGCACGACCGTAGGCGTTCAGGCTGCGGGCAAAATACCCGCTGCTGCCGGCCACGTCGACATAGTGAGAATCGAACGAGGTGCCGCCCTGGGCGAGTGCAGCCGTCATGACGTCTCGCGCAGCCTCGATTACCGCCGAGATCCTGGACCTGCTCAACGACGCTGCCGGTGTCTCCCCGTGCACCTTGGCAGCCCACAGCGCCTCGTCGGCATAGATGTTCCCGATGCCTGACACCACCGTCTGATCCAGCAGTACGCGCTTTATGCCCGTGCGCTTACTCTTGATCACCGCAACTACCCCCGGCTGGTCGAACAGCGGATCGAAGGGATCCCTCGCGATATGGGCGATCGGCGACGGGAGCACTGCTCCGCCCTCGTCGTACATCAGATGCCCGAACGTGCGCTGGTCATCGAACCGCAGATCGTGGCCGCCGTCGGTGAAGGTGAACCGCGCGCGCTCGTGCGCACCGACTGCAGCATCGGGGGACGTGATGAGCATCTGCCCGCTCATCCCCAGGTGCGCGAGCAGCGCGTCGTCGCCGTCCAAGATCAGCCACAGGTACTTGCCGCGGCGGGCGGTCCCCGTGATCGTCGCACCGACCAACCGCGCAGCCAGATCATTCGGGCCACCCACATGACGGCGCGCCGAACGAGGATGCCGGACAACAGCCGAGGCGATCGCCCGTCCGCGGACATGTTCGTCGAGTCCCCGGCGCACGACCTCGACCTCAGGAAGTTCAGGCACGGGTAGCACCTCGCATGATCCGGGACCCGGAGTTACGGCGGTGCGCTACTGAACAGGTAGGACCGTCGAATTGCTTGCCCCGTGCCTGGTCAGACTGCGGTATAGGTGGTCTACGCCCGACCGGTGCCCGGCACAGCCAATCGCGACCTTTGTGTCTGCGACTTGCTTCGACCCGCTCTACGTCAATGTCGAAGCGGCCGGACTCCCCGTTGACGTTGACATAGAGCGAGTCGAAGCTCGTCCCGCCCACGGCCAGGGCATCGCCCATGACGGTCGTCGCCGATTCGAGGACGGCGGCCAGGCGGGAGCGCCGGGTCCGCGCCGGCAGTGCGAGCGGGTGGACTCCGGCCCGGAAGAGCGCTTCGTCGGCGTAGATGTTGCCGATCCCGCTGACGAGCGTCTGGTCGAGCAGGGCCGCCTTGATCGGGGTGCGCTTGCGCGCGAGCGCATCGACCGTGGCCTCGACGTCGAAGGCGTCCTCGAGCGGGTCGGGCGCGATGTGGATCGCCGAGGCGGGCACGAGCCGACCGTGGGAGGCGACGAGGCCCTGCACGCTGAGATGGCCGAAGATCCGCTGGTCGACGAACCTCAGGTCATAGGGTTCCTCACCGCGTTCGAGGCGGAGCACGGCACGCGTGTGCCGGTGCGTCTCATCGGCGGCGAGGTGGACGCGCAGCTGACCGCTCATGCCGAGGTGGATGAGCAGCCCGGCATCCCCGTCGAGGGTGAGCCACATGAACTTCCCGCGTCGCTCTGCCCCGGTGATGGACGCCCCGGTCACGCGTTCGGCGAACGCGGCGGCGGTGGCCTCGTCGATGCGACGCGCCGAGGTGGTCCCGAGGATGCGGGGGTCGACCACCTCGGCGGCGGTGACCCGGGCACCCGCGGTCCATTCGTCGACGCCGCGGCGGACGCTTTCGACCTCGGGGAGTTCGGGCACGGTGCCGGGTCCGACCTGCGCGTCAGCGCTGGTAGTCGGGGTAGAGCGTCCGGATGGCCTTGACGGCGACCTCGGCGGCGGCCGCCTCGGCGGACTTCTTCGACGATCCGTCTCCCGAACCCCAGCCGTTGTCGCCGAGGCGGGCGGTGGCGGTGAAGATCATTGCGTGGTCGGGGCCGGTCGAGGTGATCTCGTAGCTCACGGGGCCGAGTCCGAGGTCGGCGGCGGCCTCCTGGAGCGTCGTCTTGTAGTCCATGCCCGCGCCGAGGTTGACGGCGTCGGCGAGCATCCCGTCGATGAGGCGGTGGACGAACGCGAACGCGACCTCGCGGCCGGAGGAGACGAAGGTGGCACCGATGAGGGCTTCGACGGTGTCGGCGAGGATCGAGTCCTTGTTCCGACCTCCCGTGAGCTCCTCGCCTTTGCCGAGCAGGATGTGCTGGCCGATGTCGTGGCGGCGGGCGATCTGAGCCAGCGCCCTCGTGTTGACGACGGCGGAGCGCATCTTCGCCAGCTGGCCCTCAGGCAGGTCCGGGTTGTCGTAGTAGAGCGACTCGGTGGCGACGAGCCCGAGCACGGAGTCGCCGAGGAACTCGAGGCGCTCGTTCGTCGGGATGCCGCCGGCCTCGAAGGCGAAAGAGCGGTGGGTGAGCGCTAGACGAAGAGTCTCGGGATCGATGTCGATCCCGAGACTCTTCTGCAGTTCTGCTGTGGTGTCAGTTTCCACAGGTCAGGCGTCAGCGACCTTGCGTCCCTTGTACTCAAGGAACAGCGGAGTGCCGGCTGCGTCTTCGACGACCTTGGCCTGGTGGGGGCGCGAGTACACAACGCGACCGTTCTCCACAGTCTTGACCAGGTTCGGAGCCTGAGCCTTCCACTGCGAACGACGGTGGCGGGTGTTGCTGCGCGACATCTTACGCTTGGGAACAGCCACGTCTAGCTCTCTTTCTTCTCATCCAACAAGTTCTTCAGCTGCGAGAACGGCGAATCGGATTCGCTGTCGTCCTCCTCGATGTCCTCACCGAGGGTGTAGGAGAACTCCTCGCTTCCGTCCTGGGAAGGACTGAAGGGCAGAGCCATCACGACTGCGTCTCTGATCGCGGGTTCGAGGTCGAGCTGATCGCGATTGATGACGTAGGAGTCCTCGTCGCCATCGGCCTGCTCATAGACGTACATCTCGTTGATGTCGACATCTATGGGCAGCTCGATCTCGTCGAGAGTCCTTGCATCCTCGCCGCGGGCCACGGTCGAGACCGTACCCGTCACGTAGATCCCCTCGGAAACGCTCTCGAACATGAGCTCGAGATTCATCGGCGTTCCTTCGGCGACCCCGATCACTTCGATCTTGAGATCCGCCGGAGCCGGCACCGTGGCATTGACACGTTCCCACTCACCCGGATGACCGAGCAATCCCATGGATCGGAGATCGTAGACGAACTCTGACCGCTTCTTCATGCTCTCTCCTCCGTATGCGAATGAGATGCCGCTCCTGCGTTCACACGCGACTCACCATTCTAATCAACGCGGGCCACCATTGCCAATCGTCGCCTCATCCCCGCCGAGGTGTTCCTCGTCACCCCTGACTCTCACCACTTCTCGTGGCTGTTGCGCCAGGTCACCCCTCCGGCGAGGAGGAGCAGCGCCCCGGAGATCGTGAAGACGATGCCGGAGCCCGCGACGATCGTGAGCACCGAGGCGAGCGAGGGGATCGCGACCTGGCTCAGCCGGTTGCCGGCCAGCCGGATCGAGAGCACCGCCGCCCGGTTCGCCGGATCCGACAGCGTCGAGACCCACGTCATCGTCAGCGGCTGGGTGAGCCCGAAGCAGAAGCCCGCGATCGCCAGGAGGATCGCCAGCGTCCACGTCTGAGTGAGGATCGGGATGAGGATGACGCAGACGCCCGCCGTCGCCGAGGCGGTCCACAGCAGCGAGAGACTCCCCCACCGGTTCGCGAGCATCCCGATGATCATCCGCGAGATCACCGAGGCGAAGGTCCGCAGGGCGAGCAGCCACGTCACCGTCGTCACGCTCAGCCCGTTCTCCTGCCCGATGAGCGGCAGGTAGGCGGTCATGAGGTCGACGGCGGCCAGGGTCGCCATCGACGCGAGGATCGCCGGCTTCATCCCCCGGATCCGCAGCAGCGCCCACGGGGTGCGGACGGTTTCGGCCGCCTCGGCGCGGGAGACGTGAGGGGTCCGCCCGCGGAGCATGACGATAACGGCGGCGATGAGGGTGAGCGCCGAGAAAGCCGTCATGAACCACAGGGCGCCGACGATGTGCGGGGAGCCCCCGGTGGCGTCGGCGATCATTCCGGCCAGGGGCAGGCCGATCGTCTGCCCGATCGAGACGCCCAGGGTGAGGTGGCCGAACTTCGCCGTCAGCCGGGAAGCCGGGAAGCTCTGCGGGATGAGCGCCTGGGAGGCGACGGTCGTGAGCAGCTGCCCGAAACCGAGACTCATCGTCGCGACGAGGAGCACGCCGAGGTTGGGCGCGACGGCGGCGAGCGCGACGGGCGCGATCGAAAGGACGGTGCCGACCCAGAGCACCGCGGTCGCGTATCCGCGGTCGACGAGGCGGCCGACGAAGAGCGCGGTGAGCAGAGGGACGAGCGAATAGCACGCGGTCATGAGGCCAAGGACGACTCCGGTCCCGCCGAGTTCGAGGGTGCGGTAGGAGATGAGGACGCGCACACCGTTGTACGTCGCGTGCGCGAGGACAGTGTGGATGACGAGGCCCGTGAACCAGGCCCGAGAGGAGGAAGGAGTCGCGGCCATGCCTTACGTGTCGGCGCTCAGCGCCGCGAGCACGGGCTCGGGCACGAGGCCCGTGATGTCGCCGCCGTGCCTGTGCACCTCTTTGATGAGGGAGGAGGAGACGTGTTCGAACTCGGGGTTGCCGGGGACGAAGATCGTCTCGAGGTCGGTGAGGTGCTTGTTCATCAGCGCCATCGGCAGCTCGTAGGCGAAGTCCGTGCCCGAGCGCAGACCCTTGACGACGGCGGGGGCACCGATCTTGGCGCAGTAGTCGACGAGGAGGCCACCGGGGACGACGTCGATGGAGATGTTCTCGGCATCCCGGGTGCGTTCGTCGGCGGCGAGCGAGGCGCGGATGAGATCGGCCCGGGTCTCGGGGTCGAAGCGGCCGGACTTCGAGGGATTGTGGACGACGGCGACGACGACCTCGTCGAAGAGCTTCGCCGCACGGGCGATGATGTCGAGATGACCCATGGTGATCGGATCGTAGGATCCGGGACTGACGACCTTCATGGCCTCATCGTATCCCGCGCCGTACGCTTGGCCCGGTCGGTCCGCTTGCCGAGCACTCGGCTGAAGCTATGGTGCAGCCATGAGTTGTTTCGACACTGGCTCCCGAGTGATGGTCGGCGGACTCTCCCGGCAGCGACTGCTTGCCGCACTCGATTCTGCGGAGGTGCGCCTGAACGACCACGCACGCGTGCTCATCGCCGGACCGGCATTCGACCGCCGTGACCCCGAACCCATCAGAGTGATCACGCGCAGCCTCTCGACCCTCGGGCTTACTTCCGGAGGCACCCTGCGCCAGATCTTCTCAACCGCAGAAAGCCGAGGGCTTCACCCCTGCCCACCCGACAGCGGTCCGTACCTGAGAATTGCTTGGCTCTCCCAACCGCAGTCGCATGACTCGGTCCAGTCGACCGGGCGCGCGCCGGCCGGGGCCGTGACGATCGCCTCGGAGCCGATCGACGAGACGTTTGCAACGCCCAAGGGGTTCTATCTTCGCCTCGTCGATGGCCAAGCATGGCTGCGCGCTTATCGATGTGACGAGGCGTTCGAGTTCTCAGCCGATGACGTCTTCGCATTCCGAGCCGATTGATATCGGTGTCGAGCGGCGTTCGAATCGGTCAGGACCCGGTCGGTCCGCTTGCCGTTCAGTCCGGGTGGCCCCGCTGCTCCTTGAGCGCCGACCAGCCGTGCCAGGCAGCGGCGACGACGACCATGGCCCCGAAGAGGATGAGCGAGCTGAAGCTCTGAACCATCATTGCGAGCCGCGCCGACTCCCGTCCTCCCGCGGCGGCGAAGACCATCATGCTGCCGATCGAGAGGACGGCGGCGACGAGACCGACAAGGGCCACCCACGCCACCCGCAGCACATGCGAATGCTCCCACCGCAAGCGGGCGGCGAGGAGGCCGAGCCCGAATGCGGAGGCTGCCGCGGAGGCCGTGAAGATCAGCCCGAACCACGTGAGCACTCCCCCGTAGACGTGGACGAAGAACTCGGTGAGGACGACGACGAGGACCATGGCCACGAGCACCGTGACGACCGCTTCGCGCACGAGCGCCCAGTAGCGCGCGGCGAACGAGCGCCCGAGAGGATCCATGCCCAGATCGTATCGCCGGGCCCGTCATGCGATCCCGGTCGGGTCAGGATCCGGCAAGCAGCGCCTCGTGTGCGCGCCGGTCCCGCACCGACATCCACGCGTTCCAACCGAGGCCGACGACGAGGACGGAGCCGAAGAAGTACAGCGACTGCACCGCATACGCGGTGACGACCATGTCAGCGGGAGTGCCGCCGAGCGAGGAGAGCGCCCAGACAGAGATGACCACGAGCACCACGGCCCCGGCACCGGCGATGAGGATGCGGACGGCCGACCACAGCCTCGGTCGCGGGGATTCCCTCCTCAGCAACAGAGCGACAGCGGCCGCCGCGACGGCGAAGGCGATGAGGTAGATGAGACCGAACCACTCAAGGATCGACAGCGGGGAAACGAAGATCTCGGCGGCCATGAAGACGAGGAGAACCCCGACCGCGCCCACGCCCATCAGCTCTCTGACATCGGCCCAGAAACTGGAACGGCGTGGCATCTCACCCATACGCTCACTCTCGCAAGCTCGCCCACTGGTCGTCAACACCGGTCCTCCGCCCCTCACCGCGGACGACGACGGCGTCGGGCTCGGAGGCGGGATTGTGGAGGCGGGCGACCGCCTCGGCGGAGATCCGGCCGATGATCGCCACCGCCTCGGACTCGTCTCCGGCGGCGATCACCTCGGCGAGGCGACGGTGGATGTCGATGAGGTCGCACCTGACCTCGTAGCCGGCCGGATCGGACAGCGACAAGAGCCGCGTGTGGACCATCGAGGCCTTCATCATGGCCCGCAGCCGCGGCGACCCGGAGCACGCGACGATCGCATGGTGGAAGTCGAGGTCGGCGTCGCCGATGGTGCGGGCGGTGTTGTCCTCGATCGCCTTTTCGAGCGCGCTGAGCGCCTCGTCGATGAGCACGGTCGACCGTCTGCCCCGGATGATCATGCGCGCTGCCTGGACCTCGATGGCCTCGCGGACGGCGTAGACGTCGTCGATGTCGTCAGGTCCCATCCGCTTGACCCATGCGCCCCGGCCTGGAGCATGGCTGATGCTGCCCTCGCTGACGAGCCGCTGCAGCGCCTCACGCAGCGAGGGCCGGGAGACTCCGAGGAGTTCGGCCGTGCGGACCTCGCTGATCGACTGCCCGGGAAGCAGACTGCCCCGGTAGATTGCGTTACGGATCTCCTCGGCGACGAGGTCGATCGTCGACGAGCGCACGACTCTGCGGAGCACGGGAAGTTCCGAGGTGTGCGGATCGCTCATGTCACGAGCATATAACGTTGTCTGACAGTGTGACATCACGACTGTAAGAGGATTGAATGGGGCGATGAGACGCACGTCACCCAGTGCGCCGATGCTCACCGAAAGGACCCGCAATGAAATCCCTGAAAGGACTCGCAGCCGCGACCTCGATCCTCGCGCTCACCTTCACCCTCGGTGCCTGCAGCGGAGGAGGCTCAGACAAGAGCACCCTGCAGCAGGCCATCGACGACGGGAAGATCACGGTCGGCTTCGCCGGTGAGGCCCCGTACAGCTTCGAGGAGGGCGGGGAGCTCCAGGGCGCGAGCGTCGCGCTCGCCAAGGAGGTCTTCAAGAACCTCGGGGTCGACAACGTCGAAGGCGTCAACACGGAGTTCGGCTCCCTCATCCCCGGGCTCAACGCCGAGCGCTTCGATGCGATCTCCGCGGGCATGTCGATCCTCCCCGACCGCTGTGAGCAGGCGGCCTTCGGCAACCCCGAGTTCATGTACACCACTGCCCTGATGACGAAGAAGGGCGAGAACGAGGGGATGAAGAACCTCGACGAAGTCAAGGAGAAGGGCCTCAAACTCGCGACCATGACCGGTGCCGTCGAATCCGACTACGCGGAATCGCTCGGCATCGATTCGCAGAAGGTCGGGACTCCGCAGGACGGCATGGACGCCGTAACCACTGGACGCGCCGACGCCTTCGCACTCACCGGCATCTCACTCAACTGGATGGCGAAGAACACGCCTGACGCCGATGTCGCGGTGAGCGAGTCGTTCGTCCAGGAGATCGACGGGGTCCCCCAGGTCGGCGCCGGTGCCACGGTCTTCCGCACCGACGACACCGAACTCCGCGACGCCTGGAACAAGGAGCTCGACAAGATCGTCGGCGATGAGAAGGCCTACCTCGACATCGTCGGCGACTACGGCTTCACGAAGGAGGAGCGGCCCGACGGGTCGATCACGACCGATCAGCTGTGCAAGGGCGAGCTGCCGACCGCTGACTCCTGAGTCGCAGCGCTTCCCGCACTCATGACCGACAAGCTCAGTGCGCTCCAGGGTTTCCTCCCACAGGTGTGGGAGGGAATCCAGGTCACGCTCATTCTCACTCTCGCCGGTGCCGCAGGTGCGCTGGTCATCGCGATCGTCCTCGGACTCGCAATGACCTCCTCGCACGCGTGGCTGCGGATCCCTGCCCGGATCATCGTCGAGTTCTTCCGCGGCACGTCCCTGCTCGTCCAGCTCTTCTGGCTCGTGTTCGTCCTCCCGCTCTTCGGACTCCAGCTCGACCCGATGGCGTGCGGCATCGGTGCGCTGGCCCTCAACTACGGTGCCTATTCCGCCGAGGTGGTCCGGTCCTCGATCGCGACCGTGCCCAAGGGCCAGTGGGAGGCGGCGATCGCGCTCAGTCTCTCCCCGGCCCGCCGGATGCTGCGCGTGATCTTCCCGCAGGCGTGGGCGCTGATGATCCCGTCGCTCGCGACCCTGTTCATCCAGCTGCTCAAGGGCACTGCCGTCGTCTCCTTCATCACGCTCTCCGACCTCACGGACAAGATCGGGCAGCTGCGCATGGCGACGAACGACACGTTCTTCGCCTACTCCGTCGGACTGCTCATCTACTTCGTCATCGCCTGGCTCATCCAGGAGTTCATGAACCTCCTGGAGCGCCGCGCGGTCAAGAGGCTGGGCAGACGCCGTCCCGGTTCGCGCAACGACCGTCGAAGGGCCCGGCGCGATGCCCGTGTCGGCTCGACCGAGGTGACCGGCCCGCGCACGGCCGCCGGTCAGTCCACGGGCAACGTCGGATACGGACAGCCGCTGTGATGTGGAACTGGGAGTTCGCCGCCGAGGCGCTGCCGATCCTGCTCCGCGGCTTCGTCAACACGCTCATCGCCACAGTCGTCGGCACGATCATCGCCGCGATTCTCGGCCTCATCCTCGCCATCGCTATCCGCGGGCTGCCGCGATGGATCAACTGGGTCGTCCGGCTCTTCGTCGCGTTCGTCCGCAACACCCCGCTCGTCGTCCAGCTCGTCTTCGTCTACACCGCGTTCTCGGAGATCCCAGGGCTCGTCGACATCCCGGCGCTCGTCGTCGGCTCCGGGGTCATCGGCGTCCACTATGCGACGTACATGTCCGAGAGCTACCGTGCCGGCATCGACGCGGTGCCGCCGGGACAGCGGGAGGCGGCCATCGCCCTCTCCCTGCCTCCGGTGCGCACCTTCACCGCGGTCATCCTCCCGCAGGCGCTGCGGGCGACGATCCCCTCGCTCGGCAACTACGCGGTCGCGATGTTCAAGGACACCCCGTTCCTCTTCGCGCTCTCCGTCGTCGAACTCGTCACCTCGGCGCAGCAGTTCGGGGCGTCGAAGTTCGCGTACACGGAGGCGTTCACCCTGGCCGGACTCATCTTCCTCGCCGCCAGCTACCCCACCTCCCTCCTCATCCAACGATTGGAGCGGCGCCTTGCCACCTACTGAGAACACCCCGTCCCCGCACAACGACACCGCGCCGGCGATCGAGTTCAGGGACGTCGAGAAGCGGTTCGGGAAGACGACGGTGCTCGAGAACCTCAACTTCACCGTCGCTCCCGGTGAGCGGGTCACCCTCATCGGACCGAGCGGTTCGGGCAAGACGACGATCCTTCGGCTCGTCATGACGCTCGAGGAGCTCACGGGCGGATACATCTACATCGACGGCATGCCGCTGACCTTCGAGGAGAGGGACGGCAAGCGCGTCGAGCTGCCGAAGAAGACGACCCGGGAGATGACGACGCGCATCGGCATGGTCTTCCAGCAGTTCAACCTCTTCCCCAACATGACCGTGCTCGAGAACATCATCGAAGCCCCGATCCACGTGCTGGGGAAGTCGAAGGACGAGGCGATCACAGATGCCCGGTCGCTGCTCGACCGCGTCGGGCTGAGCGAGAAGGCCGACGAGCACCCGACCCGGCTCTCCGGCGGTCAGCAGCAGCGGGTGGCGATCGCCCGGGCGCTGGCGATGAGCCCGGAGATCCTCCTCCTCGACGAGGTCACCTCGGCCCTCGACCCCGAGCTCGTCGGCGACGTCCTCGCAGTGCTGCGCGACATCGCCGAGACCACGGACATCACGATGCTCCTCGTCACCCACGAGATGCAGTTCGCGCGCGAGGTCTCCGATCGGGTGATGATGTTCGACAGCGGCCGCGTTCTCGAGGAGGGCCCGCCCGACCTCATCTTCAACGACCCGAGCCACGAACGCACGAGGTCGTTCCTCTCGAGCGTGCTCTGAGCTGCTTCGACGGTGCTCTGAGTGCTTCGACGCGGTGATCCGACAAAAACGCGGTCTGCTCACCGCGTATTTGTCGGATCACCGCGTCGATGGCGCGAAGTCGGGATCCACGCGTCCACGGGGGCACGCCGGCGCTCGGCTGCGAGGACCGAGCGCCGGCGCCGGTTCTGCACCATGAGTACGACGGCGATGATCACACACGCGAGCGCGCCCGCGGTGAAGACGTCGGCGAGCCACGCCCAGTGGACGACGTAGTGGTCGGAGAACTCCCACGGCCCGTCGTCGCCGGCGATCTCCCACGAGGTCTGCAGCGACTGGCTGCACGTCACTCCCGCGGGGAACTGCTGCATCCACGTCGTGAAGCCGGTGACCTCGAAGCCCGCCGGCGGTTCGGCGCAACCCTCTGCCCCGCTGCGATGGTCGACGATCTGATACTGCAGCCACAGGAGGACGCGCGACCCGACGAAGAGCACCGGCACGAGCAGCAGGTAGAGCCACGTCGAGCGCAGCCAGCTGCCGCCTCGCGTCATGAAGCCGCCCCGCCGTCGGCCGCGTCCTCAACGCCCGGATCCTCGTCGCCCGGGTCCTCGTCGCCCGGACCCTCGACGGCGAGCTGGACGAAGTGGAGGGCGGTCTCCCCGAAGGTCTTCGAGCGGAAGACCTCGAGGCCGTCCGGCATCGTCGGCTCAGGGGCCCGGGAGGAGCGTTCGACGACGACGATCGACTCCTCGTCGAGGTGGCTGCGCAGGCGGCTGAGCACCTGGGTCACCGCGTCCTCGCCGAGCGGGTAGGGCGGGTCCATGAAGACGAGGTCGAAGACCCGGGACTCCGGATGGTCCGGGTCGGGGAGGTTCCCGAGGAACTGGAGGACGTCTCCGCTGGTCACCGACGCCGAATGCCCGATGCCGAGCTTGTCGGCGTTCGCTTCGATCGCCCGGGCCGAGGCGAGCGAGGAGTCGACGAAGACGACCTGCGCGGCCCCGCGCGACATCGCTTCGAACCCGAGTCCCCCGGATCCGGCGAAGAGGTCGAGGACATTGGCGGCTTGGAGCACCCCGTAGCCCTCGAGCATCGAGAACAGCGACTCCTTGACGCGGTCCGAGGTGGGTCTCGTCCCGGTGCCGCCCGGTGTGACGAGCTTCGACCCCTTGTGCGCTCCTGCGATGATCCTCATCAGCTCCTCCTCTCAGCTCGCCTCGATGAAGTGGGCGTTGTCCGCGGGCAGCACCCGCTGCCGCAGCACCTGCAGGGCCGGCAGCAGTTCGAAGGTCGGATCGCGGTCGACGATGTGCTCGGCTTCGACCCGTGCCGCCTCGAGGATCTCCGTGTCCCGGAGCACCGAGAGGTGCTTGAGCGAGGATCCGCCCCACTGCGAGGCGCCGAGCACATCGCCCTCTCCCCGGTTGTCGAGATCGTACTCGGCGAGGGCGAACCCGTCGAGGGTGCTCGCCACCGCCTGCAGGCGCTCGAAGCTCTCATCGGCCTCGGGACGCTCGGTGAGGAGGAAGCACATCGCCTCCGAGCCGTCACGGCCGACCCGTCCGCGCAGCTGGTGGAGCTGGGCGACGCCGAAGCGCTCCGCCTCGGCGACGAGCATGATCGTCGCCCGGGGCACGTCGACGCCGACCTCGATGACCGTCGTCGAGACGAGGATGTCGATGTCGCCGATGGTGAACGCGTGCATCACCCGGTCCTTCTCCTCCGTCGACATCCGCCCGTGGAGGAGGCCGAAGCTCAGCCCCTGGAGATGCGGGGACCGCTGGAGCTTCTCGATGAAGTCCTCGATGCTCTCCCGCTGACCGATGACGTCGCCGCTCTCGGGATCGACGATGTCGCTGCGTTCGATCCGGGGGAAGACTGCGAACGTCCCCCGTCCCGCCTCGGCAGCCTTCTGGACACGGGCGAGGGCCCGCGGCAGCCAGTCCTTGTGGTCCTCGATCGAGACGGCGAAGGTCGAGATGTGCTTGATCCCTGCGGGCATCTCCCCCAGCGTCGAGACGTCGAGGTCGGCGAAGACCGTCATCGCCACCGTCCGCGGGATCGGGGTCGCAGACATGACGAGTGTGTGGGGCACCGTGATCCCGCCCTTCGCGCGCAGGGCCTCGCGCTGCTCGACGCCGAACCGGTGCTGCTCGTCGACGACGATGAGGCCGAGGTTGTCGAACATCGTCGAGTCCGAGAGGAGTGCGTGCGTGCCGACGACGATGTCGATCTGCCCGGTCGCGAGGTCGAGGGCGAGCTGCTTGCGCTCCCTGGCCGGCATCGACCCGGTGAGGAGCGCCACCCGGACCTGGTCGTCACCGGAGAGCAGCGGGGAGAGGGCCATCTGGTCGCCGAGGAGCTTCTGGATCGACGCGAAGTGCTGGGAGGCGAGCACCTCGGTGGGGGCGAGCATCGCCGCCTGCGCCCCGGAGTCGACGGCCATGAGCATCGCCCGCAGCGCGACGACGGTCTTGCCGGAGCCGACGTCGCCGTGGAGGAGCCGGTGCATCGCCGTGGTCTTCGCGAGGTCCCCGGCTATCTCCTTGCCGACCCGGACCTGGGAGGAGGTGAGCGCGAACGGCAGGTCGGCGTCGAAGCGGCGGCTGCGCTCCCCGACCTCGAGCAGCGGGGTCGCGACGAACTTCTCGTACTCGGTGCGCCGGGAGACGATCTCGGTCTGCAGGGCCAGCGCTTCCTCCCACTTCCACCGCAGTCTCGCCCGCTCGGTCTCCTCAGTCGTCGACGGCCTGTGCATCGCGTTGAGTGCCTGCCGCAGGTCCGGCAGATCGTACTTCTCCCGCACATCGCGCGGCAGCGGATCGGCGAACTCGGCGGGGTCGGCGACGTCGAGGAGGACCTTGATCGCCTTCCACAGCCTCGTCTGCGCGATCCCCTGCACCCGCGGGTAGACGGGGAACGGCGAGTTGAGGTCCTCAGGCGTCCACTTCGTGTCGTGCTCGTCGCGGTTGAGCCACACCGGGGAGTTCAGCGTCAGCTGTCCCCGGAACTGCTCGACCTTGCCGGCGAAGACGACGACGAGTCCGGGGGTCAGCTGCGCGTCGAGCCATTTCTGGTTGAAGAACGCGATCTTCATCGACTGCCGCCCGTCGTGGACGATGACGTCGGTGATCGTGCCCTTGCGCTGCCGCATCCCGCGGGTCTCCACGGAGACCACCTCGGCCTGGATGATCGCCGTCTCCCCGAGCGGCAGGTCGCCGAGCGGCGTCTTCTCGCCGGGGACGAGGAAGCGCCGGGGGAAGAACCGGAAGAGCTCGCCCACCGAGGTGATCCCGCGCTTGCGCAGGGCACCGAGGTCGCGTTTGGAGAAGTAGTCCTCAAGTCGTGCGCTCATTCGACTCCCATGATGAGCAGGGTCGCCCGGTCCCGCGAGTCGATCTCCTGAAGGCGCACGTGCTCGTGGGACTTCGTGAGCCACCCGCGCAGGTGCGCGAGCACCTCGGTGTCGCAGCCGGGTCCGTGGACGACGGTGAGCAGCTCCCCACCGGCGCCGAGGAGGCGGTCGGCGAGCTTCTCGACGAGGTCCGACAGCTCCGTGCTCTGCGACTTCGCCTTCCCGTCGATGACGACCCGGTAGAACTGCGACGCCGAGGCGGCCGTCCGGTCGGACTCCACCGTGTCCTCCTCGACGACGGACAGCGCTCCCGTGGGCGGGTTGAGCGCAAGCTGTTCAGCGGAGACGATCGTGCCCACGCGCGTCCCGGCCGCCGCATCGGTCATGTCGGCGACGATCTCGACCGTCGGGGCGAACGGGTCGTAGACGGCGAGCGCCGAGAGCAGGGTCGCGACATTGCGCGAACGGATGAGGTGGGCGCCGTCCGTGCCGGTCAGGGCAGTGAGCGTCGTCGAGGAGGCGGGGACGACGATGACGTCGCGCTCCTCTGAGGCGATGACCTCGGCGACCGCCTCGGCGATGGGATTCGACTCACCCCGACCAGTACTCGGCACGCCCCGACCCGGCGCGGCGGCAGGGGCGGCTGCGGCGAGGACTGCCGGGTCGAGGACCGTCGCCCCGTTGAGGGCGCAGTGGAGGAGGAGCCCGGTGCCGCCGACGAGGGCGACGAGCTTCGTCTCCCCCGCCTCCTCGTGGAGGCGCAGGTCCTCCATGTCGAGGCGGGCGATGCCGTAGTCGGTGAGAAGGTCGAGGGCCCGCGCGGCGCCGGTCTCGTCGGCGACGTGGACGTGGACCTTGGGCCCGTTGAGGACGATCGAGGTTCCGCCGAGGCGATCGAGCGCCCCGGCGAGCCCGACACCTGGGACGGTGCCGAGGGTGGCGACGATCTCGAGCTCCTCGGCTCGGGCCTCGTGGACGATGCGCGGGGTCTTCGCGACCTCCCCGAGCATCGATGCCTGGCCGGTGCGACCGGTGACGGTCGCGTAGAGGAGGTCGAAGAGTTCGACGATGCCGGTTGAGCCGGCATCGACGACGTCGGCCTCGCGGAGGACGGTGAGCTGCGCCGTCGTCTCCCGCAGCGCCTCACGGGAGCGCTGGCGCACCGCGGAGATGAGGTCGACGAGGGCGGCGCCGGCGTCGGCCTGTTCGCGGGCTTCGGTCGCCATCGCGTCGAGGACGGTGAGCATCGTCCCGTCGACGGGGCGGGCGACGGCCTGCCGGGCCCGGTGGGAGGCGAGTTCGAGGGCGGAGGCGAGCGCCTCCGGGGTCGCGACCGTCACTCCCTCGAGGGCGTCAGCGACCCCTTGGAGGGCGACGGAGAGGATGAGTCCCGAGTTGCCGCGGGCCCCGCGCGCGGCCCCGGCGGCCATCGCGGTCACGACCTGGGGCAGCGTCACGGGACCGGAGAGCTCCTCGACGGCGAGGTAGGCCGCGCGCAGCGTGTGGTACATGTTCGTGCCGGTGTCGCCGTCGGGGACGGGAAAGACGTTGAGCTCGTCGATCTCCGCGCGCTCACGGCGGAGACGATCGACCGCTCGCCGCGCCCATCTGGCGGCCAGGCGACCGTTGAGCCCGATGGCCGGATTGGGTCCCACGTCCGTCACTTCCCGAAATGGCTGAAGCCGCTCGTCGGCACGGGGGCGCCGTCGAGGCTGACTCCGCTGCCGTCCTGCATCTCTCCGATTCTCCGCCAGCCTACCGGGTCACCCTGACTCACCGGTGCCGACGCGACGAAGCCGTGGTCCTCTCCCCCGTCGAGCACCCAGTGCAGGGCGAGCTCGTCGATACCCGCATCTGTCGTCTCCCCGCCGCGGGCGTCGAGGACGTAGCGGGCGGCGGGGCGCAGCGCAGCGATGAGGTCCTCGAGCGCGGCCCGGTCGATGTCCGCGCGGACCCCGGAGGCCTCCGCGATGCGTCCGAGGTCCGTGCTCAGTCCGTCGGAGACGTCGATCATCGCCGAGGCGGCCGGACGGTGGGCGATCGCCGCGTAGTCCGGTTGCGGGGCGAGCTGGGTCCCGATGAGCCCGGCGATGTCGTCCGGCAGCTCGGGGTCGCTGCCGGCCCCGGCGAAGAGGAGGTCGAGTCCGGCCGCCGAGCGCCCGAGGGTGCCGGCGAGCCAGATCTCGTCACCCGGGCGGGCGCCCGCCCGGGTGACGGCCTCCCCGGGGGCGACCGTGCCGAGGGCGGTGATCGCGGTGACGATGAGACCCGACGAGGAGAGATCGCCGCCGATGATCGGCACTTGGGCGCCGAGTGCCCGACCTGCGCGCTCGGCCTCGGCGACGATCCCTGCGAAGAGCGCTTCGAGATCGGTCACGTCCGTGTCATCGGGCACAGCGAGGGAGGCGAGGAGGCCGTGGGGCCGGGCGCCCATCGCGCAGACGTCGGCGAGGTTCTGGGCGGCGGCCTTCGTGCCGAGGCGGGACCAGTCGAGCCAGTCGCGGGTGAAGTCCTCGTTCTCGACGAGCATGTCGGCCGTCGAGACGAGCCGGCCGGTGATCTTCGTCACGGCCGCGTCGTCGCCGGGGCCGACCTCCTCATGGGCCCCTGACCTGCGGTGGGCCAGGAGACGGCGGAGCACTTCGGATTCGCCGAGATCGGACAGTCGGGTCATGTCACCACCCTATCGGGCGATACGCTGGAACCATGCCTGCGAACTCCCGCCGACGCCTAAGCGCCACCTCGCCGCTCGTGCGTGCTGTCGCCGCTGTGACCATCGGCGTGCCCGTGCTCACGACGGTCCTGTCCGGCTGTGCGAAGACGGTCATCGTCGAACCCGCCGAGGATGCGGCGAACCCGAAGTGCGCGGACATTTTGCTCCGCCTGCCCGTCGAAGTGGGCGGCGAGCAGGAGCGCGACACCTCCTCGCAGGGGACGAAGGCGTGGGGCGACCCGAACGTCGCAGTGCTCCGCTGCGGCGTCACCCCTCCGGGTCCGACGACGGACAAGTGCGTGAGCGTGAGCGGGGTCGACTGGGTCTCCAAGGGAGGCGAAGAGGACGACACGTGGGTGTTCACGAGCTACGGCCGCACCCCGGCCGTCGAGGTCCTCGTCAACCGCAAGCTCGGCTCGGGCGCCGACGTCCTTGCCGGCATCTCGCCCGCGCTGCAGGCGTTCCCGCCCGAACGCGAATGCGTCGGTGCCGAGGACGTCGACGCTCCCCCGGAGGGCTAGTCAGCTCCGGCGGGCGTGGTCGGTGAGCGCGATGCCGATGAGTTCGCTGATGAGGCTCGGATAGTCGATCCCGGAGTTCGCCCACATGAACGGGTACGCCGAGGTGGGGGTGAAGCCGGGCAGCGTGTTGATCTCGTTGATGAGCACCTCACCCGAGTCCGTGACGAACGTGTCGACGCGGGCCAGCCCCGTGCAGTCGAAGAGCCGGAACACCGCCGCCGAGAGCTCGCGGATCCGTGCCGTCGTCGCATCGTCGACGTCCGCGGGGCACGTGAGCTTCGCATCGGCGAGGTCGAGGTACTTCGCTTCGAAGTCGTAGAAGTCGTGATCGCCGGAGACCTCGATCTCCCCGGGGTACGAGGTCCGCAGTTCGGCGTCGTCGAGGGATCCGAGCACGGCGCATTCGATCTCCCGGCCGATGACCTGGGGTTCGACGATGACCTTCGTGTCGTGCTCGTAGGCAGCGAGCAGCGCGGCCTCGAGCCCGGCGGGGTCGGCCACCCGGCTCACGCCCATCGACGATCCGGCTCGGGCCGGCTTGACGAAGACGGGGAAGCCGAGGGCTGCCACCCGGGCCTCCGCCTCGGCGCGGTCGGCCTCCCACATCGTCTCGGTGACCAGCTCCCACGGGCACGTGGGGATCTCCGCATGGGCGAGCAGGGACTTCGTGAAGTGCTTGTCCATGCTCGCAGCCGAGGCGAAGACGCCGGAGCCGACGAACGGGGTGTCGCTGAGCTCGAAGAGTCCCTGGAGGGTGCCGTCCTCTCCGTACTGGCCGTGGAGGACGGGGAAGAAGACGTCGACGGTCTCGAGCTCGGAGTAGACGCCGTCGGCGTCACGGTGGATGAGCGGGGCGCCTTCGGCGGAGACGCGCGGGATGATCTCGGTGCCGTCGTCGGTGACCTCGGGCATGTTCTCGGGGTCGAAGCGCATGCTCGCCCAGTCCTCGACGATGCGCCAGACACCGGACTTCGTGATCCCGATCGGCAGGACCCGGTACGCGTCGTCGTCGATGGCGCTGATCACCCCGGCGGCCGTGACGCAGCTGACGGAGTGTTCGCTCGACCGTCCTCCGAAGAGGACTGCGACGAAGGGCCGGTGATCGGTGTCTGACATATGTTTCCTTGCTCGGGGACTCTCATGTGTCCCCGCACGCTCTCACGTGCGGGGACGGGGGCGTGCAGGCTCAGCCGGCCTCATAGGTGCATTCGAGCCAGGCCCGGCCGATGCCCTTGAAGTACATGTTGAAGCCGGCGTAGGCCGGGCTCGCGCTCTCGTCGATGCCCAGCGGCTCGGAGAGTGCGGTGACGATGAAGTAGTACCGGTGCGGGCCGTGGCCCTCGGGAGGGGCGGCGCCGACGAAGCGCGGCTCGCCCGCGTCGTTCTTCAGCGTCACGGCACCGGCGGGCAGGAGGTCGGCCTCGGGGTTGCCGGCGTCGGTGGGCAGTTCGGTCACCGAGGCGTCGAGGTCGGTGACCGTCCAGTGCCAGAACCCCGACCCGGTCGGGGCGTCGGGGTCGTAGCAGGTGACGGCGAAGGCCTTCGTCTCCTCGGGGAAGCCCGACCACGACAGCTGCGGGGACTTGTCCTCACCGCCGGGCACACCCATCGCTCCGGAGGCCTGCGCCGCCGGAAGCGGTGCCCCGTTCTCGATGTCGGTGCTGGTCAGGGTAAAGGTCGGCAGCTCGGGAAGGTTGTAGAACGGTGAGTTGACGCTCATGTCTGCTCCTTGGCTCGTGGGACTCGTGGGACGATTCCGGCTCACGCCGGCGGGCCTTCGTGCTTACGCTTCCGAGACAACAGCAATCCCGCGAGTTCGTCAACCTGCAGGTGACCGGCGAGCACCGCGCTCACCGCCTCGGTGATCGGCAGGTCGACGCCGTATCGCTCCCCGAGGGCGAGGACCGCGGGTGAGGACTTCACCCCTTCGGCCGTCTGCTCGGTGTGCGCGATCGTCTCCTCGAGGCTCATCCCCTCGCCGAGGTGGCGCCCGAACGTGCGATTGCGCGAGAGCGGGGAGGCGCATGTGGCGACGAGGTCGCCGAGCCCGGCGAGACCGGAGAGCGTGTGCGGCTGGGCTCCCATCGCCGCGGCGAGACGGGAGGTCTCGGCGAGGCCGCGGGTGATGATCGAGGCCTTCGAGTTGTCGCCGAGGCGCTGCCCGTCGGCGATGCCGACGGCGAGAGCGATGACGTTCTTCACCGCCCCGCCCATCTCGACGCCGACGACGTCGGTGTTCGTGTACGGCCGGAAGTACGCGTTCGCGCTGATCTCGGCGACCACCTCGGCGGTGGCGGCATCGGAGGAGGCGACGACGGTCGCAGTCGGCTGGCGTTCGGCGATCTCCCGGGCGAGGTTGGGCCCGGAGACGACGGCGATCCGTCCGGGATCGACCTCGGCGACCTCGGCGATGACCTCCGACATCCGCTTGCCCGTCTCGACCTCGATGCCCTTCATCAGGCTGACCAGGCGGACGTCGGGACGCAGGTGCGCCTTCCACCGGCTGAGGTTCTCCCGCAGGGTCTGCGCGGGCACGGCGAGGATGACGACGTCGGCGTCGGTGACGGCGGCGATGTCGTCGGTGGTGGCGGTGATCGTCTCCGGCAGCTCACGGTCGCCGAGGTAGCGGGAGTTCGTGTGCGCCGTGTTGATCTCCTCGACGGTCTCCTCCCGGCGTGCCCAGAGCGTGACCGGGAAGCCTGCGTCGGCGATGACGGCGGCATACGTCGTCCCCCACGATCCTGCGCCGAGCACGGCGATCTTGTCTGCGCTCATGAGCCGGCCTCCTCGGTGCGGAACCTCTCGGGCAGCTCACGGCCGGAGAGATCGGCGACCATGCCTGCGATGGTGTTCGTCAGCCTCGTCGTCAGCGTCGCCATCGAGCTCCTCTCCCCCCGGTGCTCCCAGAGGTCGGTGTAGTCCAGCGGTTCGCCGAAGCGGACGACGCTGGTGTGCGTGAGCGGGCGCGGGCGGGGAATGAGCCGACCGCGGGGTTTGACGGTCTCGAGCCCCCAGTGCGCGGCGGGGACGATCGGCGCCCCCGTCTCGAGGGCGAGCCGGGCCGTGCCGGACTTGAAGCGCTCGGGCCAGAAGTGCTCGTCCTTCGTCAGCGTCCCCTCGGGGTAGATGACGACGGTCTCGCCCTTCTGCAGGGCCTCCTTCGCGTATTCGAGGGAGTCCCCCGCCTGCGCCGAGGCGCGCAGCACCGGGATCTGGCCGAGTCCCTTGAGGATGACGCCGAGGGGCCCGGAGAAGAGCGTCGACTTCGCGAGGAAGTGCGGGAGCCGGCCGCTGCGCCACACGGCGAGTCCGACGAGGATCGGGTCGAGGTGGTTGGCGTGGTAAGCGGCGACGATCGTGCCCTGACCCACCGGCAGCGCCTGGGCGTTCTCGATGCGCATCTTCGAGGTCAGGCGGAAGAGCCCGTAGGCCGCCGAGGCGACACCGAAGGCGACCCGGCGCTGCGAGGCGACGTCCTTGGGTTCGAACGAGACGATGTGCTCACCGGGCTGCCTGCTCGCGCCCCTGCCGCCGTTCGCGCCCCTGCCCGTGCCGGCATCCCTGCCGGTGCCGCTCATGCCGAGACCTCCGCACCGAGGCCCTGGAGCTTGTCGAGGAAGTTCTCGTACCCGCGGTTGATGAGCTCGATCCCGTGGACCTCGCTCCGGCCCTGGGCGGCGAGGGCGGCGATGAGATGGCTGAAGCCGCCGCGCAGGTCGGGGACGTCGATGCGGGTGCCCTTGAGCTCGGTCGGTCCGGACACGACGGCCGAATGCGCGTAGTTCCGCCGCCCGAACCGGCACGGGGTGCCGCCGAGGCATTCGCGGTAGAGCTGGATCTTCGCCCCCATCTCGACGAGGGCGTGGGTGAAGCCGAAGCGATTCTCATAGACGGTCTCGTGGATGATCGACAGTCCCTCGGCCTGGGTCATGGCGACGACGAGCGGCTGCTGCCAGTCGGTCATGAAGCCGGGGTGGACGTCGGTCTCGAGGGCGAACGAGGAGAGCCGGCCGCCGGGGTGGCGGAAGCGGATGCCGGTCTCATCGACCTCGAATTCGCCGCCGATCTTGCGGAAGACGTTGAGGAACGTGATCATCTCCGGCTGCGAGGCGCCCTCGACGACGATGTCACCGCCGGTGGCGAGTGCGGCAGAGGCCCACGAGGCGGTCTCGTTGCGGTCGGGCAGTGCCCGGTGGATGTACCCGTGGAGGGAGTCGACCCCTTCGATGCGCACGACTCGGTCGGTGTCGACGGTGATGATCGCGCCCATCTTCTGCAGCAGCGCGATGAGGTCCATGATCTCCGGTTCGATCGCCGCTCCCCGCAGCTCGGTGATGCCCTCGGCGCGCACGGCCGTGAGCAGGACCTGTTCGGTCGCTCCGACCGAGGGGTACGGGAGTTCGACCTTCGTGCCCTGGAGGCGGCGCTTCGTCGAGAGCATGATGCCCCCGGCGGTCTTGTCCACCTCGGCGCCGAACTGCCGGAGCACGTCGAGGTGGAAGTTGATGGGACGGTCGCCGATGTGGCATCCGCCGAGGTCGGGGATGAACGCCTGCCCGAGGCTGTGGAGGAGGGGTCCGCAGAAGAGGATGGGGATCCGGGAGGATCCGGCGTGGGCGTCGATGTCGACGATCGAGCCCTGGGCGACCTCGGAGGGGTCGAGGTGCAGCTCGCCGTCGGGCTGGTCCCCGTCGGGGGCCTGGCTCACCCGCACCCCGTGGAGTTCGAGGAGACCGGTGACGATCTCGACGTCGCGGATCTGCGGGACTCCGCGGAGGACGGACGGGGTCTCTCCGAGCAGGGAGGCGACCATCGCCTTGGGCACCAGGTTCTTCGCGCCCCTGACCCGCACGGTTCCCCCGAGCGGATTTCCGCCGCGGACTTCGAGCATGTTCCTCCCTCTGATCGTCGAACAGCGCACTCGTCGGCACCGCCTCGGGAGGCCGTCCCGAGTCGATTCCGGACTCGTCCAAGACTAGCGCAGACGACGCCCCGACCCGGAGTCGGCGGATCAGACCCGCGCAGGCAGGGTGCGGGGTTTGTGAGCGGGCCGTCCGGCCTCGTACGCCGCGATCTCGTCCTCTTTCGCCAAGGTCAGGCTGATGTCGTCGTGGCCCTCGAGGAGACGCCAGCGCGTGTAGTCGTCGATCTGGAAGGACACCGTGAGCGAGTCGCATGTCACGGTCCTCGACTCGAGGTCGACGGTGATCGACGTGCCCGGATGGTTCTCGAGGATCTTCCAGATGAGTTCGATGTCGTCCTGCTCGAGCTGGGCGGCAAGCAGGCCCTCCTTGCCGGAGTTGCCGCGGAAGATGTCGCCGAAGCGGGAGGAGAGGACGACGCGGAACCCAAAGTCCTTGAGCGCCCACACGGCATGCTCGCGGGAGGAGCCGGTGCCGAAGTCGGGGCCCGCGACGAGGACGGAGCCGGACGCGAAGTCGGGGTCGTTGAGGACGAAGTCCTCGGCGGTGCGCCAGCGGGAGAAGAGGGCGTCTTCGAAGCCGGTGCGGGTGACCCGCTTGAGGAACTTCGCGGGGATGATCTGGTCGGTGTCGACGTTCGACCGGCGCAGGGGCACGCCGATGCCGGTGTGGGTGGTGAAGGCTTCCATGGCTGCTCCTTACGCGTTCGCCGAGGTGGGGGTGAGCGGGATCGTCGGGCGCTCCGGGCTCCAGTCCACCGGTTCGGCGTCCCGGGGCAGGTCGGCGACATCAGCGGGCGAGGACAGGGTGCCGCGGACCGCAGTCGCCGCGGCCACAAGCGGGGAGACGAGGTGCGTGCGCA
>ENA-OOKA01000026-OOKA01000026.1-human-skin-metagenome-genome-assembly--contig:-NODE-26-length-59220-cov-7.066222_pt1 | contig 59220 bp, 55 predicted proteins | sample MGYA00248825_ERZ500995 | MGnify/ENA primary metagenome ERZ500995 (study PRJEB25958, sample SAMN03398540) | human skin metagenome | study: EMG produced TPA metagenomics assembly of the Human Skin...
CTACTCGAGGCCGGCGGATTCAGACCCCGACTACACCCTCAACTGCGATGAGCCACATTACCTGGCGTTCAGCGAGAAGAGCGGCCCAAGAAGTCGGCCGAATTCGGTCGACTCGGTGAGCCGCCCTCAGGCCTCGCCCTGCTCTGCCTTGCCGATGGCGTCGGGAAGCTCGTCGAGCAGCCACGGGTAGCTCAGCGGCGAGAGGTTCGTCAGAGCCGCGAACTCGTCCTCGCTGAGGACGGCGTAGTGCTTGCCGCGGATGACCTTGACCTCGCGGTAGAACGGGTCGGCGAGGTCGGACTCGTCGAGCAGCCCCTTGCCCGTGTCCGGGAAGTGGATGAGGAGGACATCGGCGTCGAGGTCGTCGACCTTCGCCTTCTTCACCGAGTGCTCCTCCGCCGAGTACGACGCTGCCTCGGGGGCGGGGAGGAGACCGAGTCCGCTGAAGAAGCTGTCGTCGCTGCCGTCATAGGAGAGGTAGTCGATCGACGATTTCTGCACATCGGCGACCGTGTACGTCGTGTCCTCGAACTCGAGATGCCGACCGGCGATGTCCTCGGCCTCGGTGGTGATGTCGCCGACGACCTGCTTGGCCTTGTCGGCTGTGTCGAGGGCGGTGGCCACCGCTGCCGTCCGGTCCGTCCAGGTCGCGTCGGGTGCCGCGGCGACGACGGGCGCGATCTCGGAGAGGTCGTCGAAATGGTCGCCCGCGTCCTCGAGCCCGGTGGCGAGGATGACATCGGGCTCGGCCTGCGTGATCGCGGCGATGTCAGGGCCGTCGGTGCCGTCGTAGGTCTGCGGCGCCTCGGCGCCTGAGTCCTCGAGCGCGGACTGCACCCACGGGCTGAACTCGTCATCGCCGCCGGTTGCCGGGGCGATGACCGGTTCGGCACCGAGCGCGAGCGCGATGTCGAGGTCGGTCGGACTGGCCACCGCGATCTTCGTCGGTGCGTCCTCGATCGTCGTCGTCCCGTAGGGCGAGTCGATCGTCTGCGGGAAGGGACCGTCGGGCGCTCCGGCGGAGGACGGGAGCACGGAGCAGCCGCCGAGTCCGATGACCGCGGCGGCTGAGAGGGCAGTGATGGGGAGGGGGCTGGCGAACTTCACCAGGGAAGTGTAGCGCCTGTCAGTGGAGCGCTTCCACGTCGTCCTGACTGCCGATGAGATCGTCGGCGAGCGACTCCCACTGCCCGTACGCGTTCGGATACGCCGAACGCTGCACGGCCTGAGCGGCTTCCGTCGGAGTCATCGAATCCCAGTTCTCGATCTGATTAAGCCCGGGATTCTCGATCTCGGGATTGATGCCGTAGAAGGACTTCGTCGCGAACACCGGGTCGGTGAGTTCGGACGGATCGCCCCATCCCTGCGAGGGGCGCTGCTGGAACAGGCCGACGGAATCCCGGTCGCCGTGGGAGATGTTGCGCAGCGAGGACTCCTGGAGCGCGGTCATGAGCGCGATCCGGATCGCTTCGTCGTCGAATCCGCCGCCGCGTCCGACGGCGATGATGAGGCGGGCGTTGTCGATCTGCTGCTGGTTGAGCTGGTTCACCGAGGCCATCTGCATCTGCCTGATCGTCGTCGAGCCGAAGGACACGGGCGAATTGAGGATGACGACCGCACCGATCGCCAGTGCTGCGACCGCTGCCCCGAGACCGATCAGGGCACCGACGAGCACGGACCGGGGTCCCCTGCGGTGTCGTGTCTGTCGAGGCATGAATATAACGATAATGCAACAAACTTAAGGGTCAATGTGACCACGCCATGCTTTTTGTCACAGAACGATCACGGCGCGGTGGGAGCCGGGCTGACCGGGCACCCGGTGTTGCCGAACTGCCACGCGGCAGCGGCGCCGGAGTCGGAGTTCTCGCCGTAGGCTCTGGACATGCCCTACGGTCGTCGTCTCACTCCGCTTGCCCGCCTCCTCGTCGCTGGGGTCGCGTTCCTCGTCATGCTCATCGTCGTCGCCGTCGTGTTCTTTGTCGTCGTCGTGTCCACGGGGGTGAACTCCGGCGCCGAGGTGAACAACCCTCCGGCATCGGTGCAGACGGTGCAGCCTTCGCCGAGCGCGGTGACCGGAGGCTGGACGAGCGGAGACTGAGCTTCCTCCGCGCCTCACCGAGGCTGCACCGGTTCCACGGGCTGCCGGAGGATCGTCCGCATCCTCTCCGGTGCCGTCCGGCGGGAGTCGCTGAGGTAGATCTCGTGGTGGCGCCCCGTCCAGACGTATCCCGATTCGGGGATGACGGACTCGTGCATGTGCGCGAGCACCTCGGCCTCGGCGTCGAAGGGTCCGATGTGGAGGGTCTGGATGACGGTTCCCTCGACCAGGGTCTCGAACCGGACGTCACTGAGACGCGGGGGATCGGCTTTGGCGGCGACCGCCTCGGCGGCCCGGGTGACGTGGGTTCCGTCGAGCCACTCGGGGACGGCGAGCATGAGGGTGAAGTCCCAGTCGGCCTTGTTCCGGGCCGTCGTGAAGGAGCTCATGTCCTCGGCCCACCACAGGCCTTCGAGGGGCGGGACGACGTAGTCGCGCTCGATTTCCCGTTTGCTGAGGAACTTCAGCGTGAAGGCGAGCGGATAGAGCGATGCGACCGCCGAGGTGAACTCCGGCGAGGTGTTGGGATCGCCATGGCCGTCGATCATGAGGTAGTTCATCGGTGGAACGTCGACCGTCGCGAACGTCCCCCGTTTCGCTCGGTAGCCGGGCAGGGTCTTCTTGAGATCGATCTTGTCCACGGGTTCTCTCCTCAGCCGTGTCCTGGTCGATGCGGGGGGTCGGGTCGCCTGTTCTGTGTCCCCGCGGGTTCACGGTGTCCGCGGGGGTCCACGGTGTCCGCTCGGGCGACGGGGTGCCGCTGAGTCCGAGTGTAGACCGACTCGGAGCCGAGTTCCCCCGCCGTCCTTGACCTTGACACGCTGTCAAGGTCTTCACTGGGAGGTGAAGGAGGCGGACACCATGACAGAGAACCATCCGCAGGACGGACGTGCAGGAGCATCCCTTGAGACAGGAGTGCAGGATGTGGCCCGCGCTCTGCGGCTGGGCAGTGCGCAGCAGCGACTGCAGGCCGCGATGACGATCGGAACGCACGCCGACCCCGACCACCTCGACGTCCTCATCGAACGCAGCCGGACGGAACCGGACTTCTTCGTCCGCGACATGCTCACCTGGGCGCTCACCCGATTGCCTGCCGACCTCGTCGTGCCCCGCCTCCTCGCCGAGCTCGAGTCCGATTCCGTTCAGGCCCAGAGCCAGGCCCTGCATTCGCTGTCGAAGATCGGGGACCCGCGTGGCTGGGTCGCCCTCGACCCGTCCGTGTCGGGTCTGCGGTTCATCGCCCATGCCGACGCCGAGGCGGCCCGCAGTGCGTGGAGGGCCGCGGTTCGGCTGGTGCCGGGAGACCGACACCGAGATCTTGCATCGTCCCTGGTCACGCAGCTGGGGCGTGGTGATGTCGAGATGCAGAAGAGCCTCAGCCGGGCACTCGTCGCCCTCGGCGACGAAGTCGTGTCAGTGGTCGATGGCAGGGTGGAGGCAGAGGAAGAAACAGTGCGGACACACGCTCTGGCGACAGTGGCGATGTTCCATGACCCCGACGCCGGCTTCGCCCACGCCATGGACGAGGCCAAGCGGGTGGTCGCACTGGGGTCCGAGGCATCGGCCTGAACCGGTTTTGGGAAGGGTCGGTCGGATGCGCGTGGTGGTCGAGAGGGGCAAGCTCGACCACCGTGGCGCATGGCCGATGCCTCGGACTCCTTCCTCCGAACCGTCGGGCACAGGACTCTGACCGTCGTGGCCCAGCGAGTAGAGTGCTGTGTGCTCTCGCGAGACCATAGCGCGACGACCGAGAGAGTGGCGACGTCCGCGTGAGCCGGGGCGGACACCGGAGCCGCGGACCGGGATTCTGCGCGGAGAGCGAGGTGGCGATGCGCATCGGAGAGGTCTCGCGCCGGTCCGGCGTGAGCGCGCGCATGCTGCGCCACTATGAGACTCTGGGCCTCGTCACCCCGAGTGCCCGGGGGTCGAACGGGTACCGCGAGTACTCGCCGAGCGACATCGGCCGGATCTTCCACATCGAAGGTCTGCGCAGGCTGGGCCTGTCTCTGCCCGAGGTCGGCCGCCTCCTCGCCGAACCGGGATTCGACGCCTCGGCGCTCGTCACCGACCTCATCGCGGCTGCACACGAGCGGATCGAGACCGAGCGGAGACTGCTCGACCGCCTCGAGGAGATCCGGCGACTGGGCTACACCGACGGGGAGAGCCTGCTCGGGGCGATCGACCTCATGCGCTCCCTCGAGTCGCGTGACGTCATCCAGCGCCACAAGGCCGCTCTCGGCAGCGGCGTCGACCTCGGCGTGCCCGTCGAGTCGCTCTCCCGCGCCGTGCTCGACGAAGCCGTGCCGAATGCGGCCGGCGCGATGCGGTGGGCGCTCGCCCAGGTCGGCACCGACGCCGTCGGGCCGCTCTCCACGGGACTCCGCTCCGCCGAACCCGCTGTCAGGCGCAACGCGATCCGCGCGCTCGACGAGATCCGCAGGACCGCCTCGGCGGATGACGTCGCGGTCGCGACTGCGGTGGCGGTTCCCATGCAGGAGGCGCTGGACGACGATGACCTAGAGGTGAGGACGGTCGCCGCGCTCGCGCTCGGGGACATGCGGGATCCGGTCGCGGTGCCCATCCTCCTCGAGGTCGCGATGAGCGATGAGAAGGACATCGACGCAGCCGAGGCGCTCGCCAGCTACTTCGCAGAGGTGCCCCCGGCAGGAGGTGCGAATGCGCCGTCCCGCGACGAGGTGGAGGTTCCGGTCGACGGCGTGGAGGTTCCGGTCGTCGACGGGGCAGGGGCGGCGACCGGCGAGGACACTGGCGAACCGACCGGCGATTCCGTCGGCGCCTCGATCATGGCTGCGCTGCGGGAGCGCCTGCGTTCGTCCGATGCCCATGTGCGCTTCCGGGTCCTCCAGGTGCTCATCGAGATCCCGGACCCTCAGGCCGAGGCCCTGCTCACCGGACTCACCCATGATGCGGAGCAGGAGATCGCGGAGACCGCGAAGGCGGCCCTGCGGCGACGGAGAAGGACCAGCGCCGAGACCGGCCGACATCGCTAGACTTGACCCATGAATCCCCAGGCCCACTCCGCGGATCCCCCTCCCGGCCAGGCCCCCGAGCGCGGACCCAACCGCCGCCGGCAGTCCTTCGTGTTCCGCCGACACCACTTCACCGTCACCGGCATCCTCGACTACTTCTTCTTCCTCTTCGGCGGCGTCGCCTCCCTCTTCCTCGCCCTCCTCATCCTCCTCAAGGGCTTCTCCCTCGGGTGGTGGCAGGTCCTCACCCTGCTCGTGCTCTGGGCGGTCGTCTCCTACCTCGCGCTGCCGCGCCTGCACCGCATCCTCTCCCAGATCTACGTCCCCAACTACTTCATCGGCCGGACCCGGACCTCAGACGGACTCCTCGGCGATCCGGTCAACCTCGCGTGGCGGGGCGAGGAGGCGCAGATCCATCACGCGATGAAGGCGGCAGGGTGGACGCTCGCCGACGACATCACGGCGGCATCGACGTGGGGGATCATCCGGTCGACCGTGGCGAGGTCGAGCTACCCCGAGGCGCCGGTCTCCCCGCTCATGCTCTTCGGTCGGCGGCAGGACTTCGCCTACCAGCAGGAAGTCGACGGCGATCCGGGGCAGCGCCATCACGTCCGCTTCTGGAAGTGCCCGTCGGGTTGGCTGCTGCCGGGCGGACTGCAGGCCGACTGGCTCGCCGCAGGAACCTACGACAAGAGCGTCGGACTCTCCCTCTTCACCCTCCAGGTCACCCACAAGATCGAGGAGAACACCGACATCGAACGCGACTACATCGTCAGGACCGTCACCGAGGCGGACCCTGAGATCAGCGTCGACGTCGTCAGGGACTTCTCGACCGGCTACCACTCGCGCAACGGCGGCGGCGACGCGATCATCACCGACGGTGACCTGCCGATCGTCGACGTCGGCAGGGTGACCACCGATGCCGAGGACTACCCCGAACGGCTCGACCTCGCCCTCGACGCCACGCAGATCGACCAGGACGCCCACTCGGTCTCGGCCCTTGCCCGCACCCTGTGGAGCAGGCGACCCCTGCAGACGCTCATCGGCGCGGGCCTAGTGCTCGTCCTCCTCATCTTCCAGGCCACCGACGTGCTCAGCATCCTCCTCGACTGGGATCGCCTGCGGGCGGATGTCGCCGGAGTCGGCGTCGAGGTGACAGCGTCCGAGACCGAGGTCGTCACCCGGATCGTCGCCGGCGTCCTCGTCGGACTGAGCCTCATCATCGGCGTCATCCAGGTGATCGCCTCCATCTCGGTCTTCCGCGGCAGCAACCGGGCCAGACTGTGGATCCTCACCCTCTCGACGATCTCCGTCGTCATCTCGTTCACGAACTACCTCACAGGCGATCGGAGCATCGCGACGAACATGTACTCGCTCATCACCGTCGCCCTTCAGGTCGGCGTGCTCCTCTCGCTCTCGAGCGACTCCTCGAGGCTCTTCACCCGATTCAGCACCGCGGCCGCCCGCGCCGATCGCCAGGACCGAGCCATCGAGGACTGAGCGCTCTGGAGCCGACGCCCGGACCGCCTCGGCGGAGGTCGGGGTAGTCTGACGGCAGGGCGCAGATTCCGCGCCGCCGGCCGAAAGGAACCGAGATGACCGACCCCAACCGATCCGACGATGCAGCGGTCTTCGATGCGATCGACCCCGCACTCAAGGTCGTCAGCGCCGAGATCACCGTCGACGCCCCTGCTGCCGAGGTCTTCGAACTCATCGCCGACCCGGCCAGGCAGCCGGAGTGGGACGGAAACGACAACCTCGGATCGGCTGCCTCGGGCCAACGGGTCACCGAAACGGGCGGATCGTTCGTGACGACGCTGACGAAGGGCGTCGAGCGCGAGAACCACGTCGTCGACTTCGTCGAGGGCCGCCGCATCGCGTGGATGCCCTCGGAGGTCGGTGAGCCTCCGCTCGGGCACACGTGGATCTGGGAGATCGAGGCCGCCGGGGACGAGTCTGTGCTCGTGCGCCAGACCTACGATTGGACGCGGCTGCGCGATCCCAAACGCCTTCCGCGGGCCCAGTCGACGACCGTGGAGACGCTGCTCGCATCGATGGAGCGTCTCAAGGCTCTCGCCGAAGGCTGAACCCGAGAGCTCAACGCCCCGTCGGGGTCTCTCACCTCGGCCAGGCGTCGGCGAGGCGGGTGAGGAGGTCGGCGAGCATCTCGCGCTCCTTGTCGGTGAACGAGTCGAGCGCGACATCGACGCTCTCCCTCTGCGCACCGAGGAAGCGGTCGGCGATCGCCCGCCCCTTCTCGGTGAGGGCGATGAGCGTGCGCCGCGCATCATCGGGATCGGCTTCGCGCCGCACGAGGTCGAGCTCCACGCCCTGGGAGACGAGACGCGACGCGCGCGGCTGATCGACGCCGATCGCCTCCCCGAGGGCGCTCACCCCGATCGCGTGCCCGACCTGGGCGAGGGCGATGAGGAGGCGCAGCTGTGCACGTCCCCCGAGGCGGCCGCCGAGGCGGCGCGACCATTCCCGCCACTCGTCGCGGCCTGGGTGGCCGTGGTCTCCGTCGCGACCGGAGGCGCGGTCCCCGCCGAAGGGGCCGTCCTTGCCGAACGGGCCTCCTTCGCCGAAGAGTCCTCCGAAGGGGCCGTCCCCGCTGAAGGGATTGGGGCCGCCGAACGGATTCGGGCCCCCGCCGTGGTCGCCGTGTCGTCCGTGGCCGGGGAGACCGCGGAAGCCCCGTCGCCATTGGAGGCGGGTGAGCGCCTCGGCGATCTTCTCCGTGGAGCTGTCTGTCGTCATGCCTCGATTTTACATGTCTGTTGACATGTTTCAGGGTGCATGTCATTATGCATATACATGTCAGATGACAACTAAAGGAGATGACATGACCACCCACGACCACAACGAGAATGACCATGACGACCGCCGCGACGACCTCCATGACGACACGAGTGACAGCTCGTCGTCCGCGACACCCGAGGGCTCGTCATCGGCGACCGCCGGTGACGGCGGACGCGAGGGAGCCGACGACGGAGCAGAGGCGACCGATGGATCCGTCCGATTCGGCCGCTCGTCCGCGCCGGAGGACGGTGCGGATCCGATTCCCTCCGACGGGGAGGCGACGTCCGAGGACCGGCCGCTCGACCACGAGGACCGGCCGCTCGACCACGAGGACCGGCCGCTCGACCACGAAGTCAGCGACGATGCCCCGCACCTGGCCCACCTGCTCAGGCAGGCCGGTCGGTCGCTGCGCAGGGAGTTCTTCGGGGCTCTCGACGACGCGGGCATCGACCCGCGTGATCTGCGCGGGTACGGCCGTCGCAATGACGACGAGGTCGTCGACGACGGCGCGTGGACCGATGAGGACCCCGCCGACCGGGCGTCCGACGAGGAGCTGCGCAACCGCATGCGGGAGCTGCGGGATCGAGTGAGCGCGAAGATCGACGACATCCTCACCGAGGAGGAGATCGAATCCGTCAACGCCACGCTGACGAAGCTCATCGACGCCCTCGGAGGCGACGAGGAGAGCCGCCGCGCGTTCAAGGAGCGGATGCGCCGATTCGGGCGTGACCGCGGCTTCGGTCCTGGCCGCTTCGGTCCCCACGGGTCCGAACCGCGCGCATACCCGGGAGACCGTGACGGCGAGCACCGCGATCACGTCTCAGCCGACGATGACGACTTCGATCCGCGCACCGCGTTCGGGCACGGGCGCGGCTGGTCCCGCCGAGGCGGGGAGCGCGACACGGACGGCCGTTTCGGCCGCCGCGGCGACCGGGAGTCGCGCGAAGGCTACGGGTCGCGCGACGGCTTCGGGCCTCGGGGCCGCGGCCGGCGCGGCCGGTGGGGATTCGATCCGCGCAGCGGTTTCGACCCCGACCCGCGTGAGTTCTTCGCCCAATGGATGCGCGGCTCCGACTCCGGCGCTCGGGGACGCGAGGAGGCCTACGAGCGCGGTTTCGCCGCCGGGTTCGAGCAGGGCAGGAAGTCCCGGGACTGACGGCGATCACGCGGCGGTGGGAGATCGACGGAGGCCTGCCGCCGCGCCCGGCCCGACGAGCGTCCGCCCAGGAGCTCGCTGGGAGTCACCCGCGCCGGAGCACGTCCTCAAGGGCGTCGAGCACAGACCGGTCCTCGATCGTCGAGGGCACGGCCGGGTTCTCGGCGCCGTCGGCGATCTCGCGCATCGTCTTGCGCAGGATCTTCCCCGAACGCGTCTTCGGCAGCGCCGAGACGATGTCGACCTGTCTGAACGCGGCGACCGGACCGATCTCCTTCCGCACCATCGCCACGAGCTCTGCGGCGATCTCGTCGGGATCGACCGCCTCGGCGGAGTCGCCGAGCACGACGAGGGCACGCGGGCTCTGACCCTTCGTCTCGTCGTGGACGCCGATGACGGCCGCCTCGGTGACGGCCGGATGGGAGGCGATGACGGCCTCCATCACCCCGGTTGAGAGCCGGTGGCCGGCGACATTGATGACGTCGTCGGTGCGTCCCATGACGTAGACGTAGCCGTCCTCGTCGAGGTAGCCGGAGTCGCCGGTGAGGTAGTAGCCGTCGAAGGCCGAGAGATACGAGGAGACGAAGCGGGAGTCATCGCCCCACACGGTCGCCATCGTCCCCGGCGGCAGCGGCAGCTTCATGACGATGAGACCCTCCTGGCCGGCGGGAACCGGGGCGCCGCCGGGGTCGACGATTTCGATGTCGTAGCCGGGCACCGGCTTCGTCGGGGATCCCGCCTTGAGGGGGAAGCGCGTGAGGCCGAGCGGGTTGGCCGCGATCGGCCAGCCGGTCTCGGTCTGCCACCAGTTGTCGACGACGGGGATGTCGCGGCCGGTCGCCTCGGCGAGGATCCGGGTCGTCCACTCGTACGTATCGGGGTCGAGGCGCTCCCCGGCGAGGAACGAGGCCCGCAGCGAGGACAGGTCGTACTGGCCGATGAGCCTGCCGTCGGGATCCTCCTTGCGGATGACGCGCATCGCGGTCGGCGCGGTGAAGTGGACGTTGACCCCGTGGTCGGCGATGATCCGGAAGAACGTGCCCGCATCCGGGGTGCCGATCGGCTTGCCCTCGAAGAACACCGAGGTGACGCCGGCGAGCAGCGGCCCGTAGACGATGTAGGAGTGCCCGACGACCCAGCCGACGTCGGAGGCCGTGAACATCGTGTCCCCGGGTTCGAGGCCGAAGATGTGCGGCATCGAGTAGGCCAGGGCCACGGCGTATCCGCCGGAGTCGCGGACGATGCCCTTCGGCTTTCCCGTCGTGCCCGAGGTGTAGAGGACGTAGAGTTCGTCGGTCGACTTCACCGTCACCGGGTCGATGCCCTCGGAGGTGGCGGCGAGGAGCTCGGCGTAGTCGAGGTCGGTTTCGCCGAGCTCGCACCTATGCTCGTCGCGTTGGACGATGACGGTGAACTCGGGCTTCGACTCCGCCAGGTCGATCGCCTCGTCGAGCATCGGCTTGTACTCGAGGATCCGTCCGCGTTCGACCCCCGCCGAGGTGGAGATCACGGCCTTCGGGGCGGTGTCGTCGATGCGCACGGCGAGTTCGGCTGGGGCGAAGCCGCCGAAGACGACGGAGTGGATCGCCCCGATCCGCGCGCACGCGAGCATCGCGACGGCAGCCTCGGGGATCATCGGCAGGTAGATGACGACGCGGTCGCCCTTGCCCACGCCGCGGTCGGACAGGGCGCGGGCGAAGCGCGAGACCTCGTCGAGGAGTTCCGCATAGGTGATCGTGCGGACGGTGTCCGTGACGGGGGAGTCGTAGATGAGGGCGGCCTGGTCGCCGCGGCCGGCCGCGACGTGACGGTCGAGGGCGTTGAAGCAGACGTTGAGTTCGCCGTCGGGGAACCACCGGTAGATCGGTGCGGCGGAGTCGTCGACGGCCTTCGTCGGCTCCTTCACCCAGTCGATGAGCGTCCTGGCCTGCTCGAGCCAGTACTCGCCGGGGTCGGCGGAGATCTCTGCGATGACATCGTCGTAGGTGGGGCGGGAGATCGCATTCATTGTCCCATTGTGACCCATGGCACAGTCCCTCGCCGAGGTGGGGGTGCCCAACCGTTACCTCCGGCTCCCGGTATTCGCTCCCATCGACGGGCACAATGGGAGGATGCGCTATCTGATCGCTCTCATCGTCGGTATCGTCGCCCTGTTCGTCGTCAACGCCTTCACCGGCATCTTCTCACTGCCGAGACCGTGGAACTCGCTGTCCATGGGTGGCATCGTCGGCATCACGATGGTCATCATCCTCCTCATCTGGGAGACCGTGCGTCCCAGCCAGCGCGAAGGCATCCCGGGAGCACCGAGGATGAGCGACGAGGAACGCGCACAGGCCCGTGCGGATCGACGCGCCCGCCTCGCCGCCGAGGCGGGAGTCAGGGACGACAGCTCGTCCGAGTCCGCGGGGGCCCCGTCCTCGAGCGGGGCCTCCGATACCTCTGCCGCCGGGGCTTCGGACGCCGCGGAGACCTCTTCCGCTGCCGGGGCTTCGGACGCACCGCCCGCCGGGGCCGAGGAGTCGAACGCGGAGAGCGTGACCTCCGGTGACGACGAGAAGCCGAGCGCCGGGCCTGATCGATCAAGCACAGCATCGGATCCGAGCAGAACGGCTTCCGAGACCCCGGGCACCGCAGCGCCACCGGTGCCGGAAGCACGGCTCGGTGAGGTCGGCGATGACGCTGGTCCCGCTGATTTGTCCGGCACCGAGCAGGCCCCGGACACCGCGGTGAAGCGGGCGGCCGAGGCGAAAGAGGCGGAGCGCGCCGAGGCCGACGCCGAGACGGTCGACGACATCGAACCCGATCACGCGCGGGAGGCCGCCGAGCGCGAACGCGAGCGGGAGGACAGCGCCGTCACCGACGACAACAGGGACGATTCGGCGCAGGGCTCCTCCCTCGAGTCTCCGCCGGTCGGTCAGCCCGGCATGTCTGTCGACGTGCTCGACGATGAGAGGAATGCTTCGTCCGCCTCGGAGGCAGCCTCCGACGGAGGCACCGATGGAGATACGCGCTCGTCACGGTGAGGTGCGCTCGCTGCGGTGAGGACCGTGGTCGTCCCAGCCTGATTCCCTGGTCACCGCACCGGGTCTCCTACTGATTGACTGGTCACTCCGCCGAGGCGGCTGAGCCGATTCGGGCACCCGCACCACGGTGGAGCGACCAGAGAATCGCGGGGCTCAGTGCGGGGCGTGGTCGATGAGGGCGAGCACATCGTCGACGGCCCGGTCGCGGGTGGTGAGGACGATCCGGGCCCACCTCTCGCCCGGTCCCGGCTGCTCACCGGCGACCATCCGTGAGCGCAGCTGAGTCCACCGCCGCCAGTGCCGGTCGAAGGCCGGTCCGCGCACGATCCGCCCGCGACGCTCCTGACCGGCCAGAGCGTCATCGCGGTCGACGTCGATGAAGACCGCCTCGGCGGGGTGCCCGCGCAGATGCGCGAGCCACAGCAGCAGCCGCCGACTCCACCGGCGGGTCCCCGGGTCGTGGACGATGAGGGGGCGGTCACCTCGGCGGAGGAGACGGAACAGGGCCGCGAAGTGAGCGATGGTGTGGACGAAGGGCCGCGCCACCGGGTACGGCAGCCACGGCAGCACCCGGCGCAGGACATCACGGACCGACTCCGGGTCCGAGATCCGCAGCCACGGGGCGTGACTCCGGATCTCCTTGAGGGTTTCGGTCTTGCCGGCCCCGGGGACGCCTGCGAGCAGGACGACCGGAGACGACCGTGTCGCGGTCATGGGCCCATTGTGCGGCAACAACCTGAGCAACTGCCGCACTGTGCGGGAGGGCTCGGCCGCCGCGCCGGACCGCAGCGTGCGCGAGAGCGGAGCTCAGCCCGCGTAGTGCTCCGCGAGGACCTTCAGCCCCTCTTCGATGCTGATGCGCGGGCGCCATGAGAGCACCTCCTGCGTCCTGCGCTGGTCGAACCAGTGCGCGGTCGAGAGCTGCTCGGCGAGGAAGCGTGTCAGCGGCGGCTCGTCGTCGTGCTCTCCGAGGGCCCACACCCGCTCGACGACGGACCCTGCGGCCAGAGCCGGTCCGACCGGAATCCGCAGCGTCGGCTCCGCGGCCCCACCGGCGATCGCGATCCGCGACATGAGCTCGCCGATCGGACGCGGCTGGCCGTTCGTGACGACGAGTGCCTCCCCGTGGTGCTCATCGACGGCGGCGACGGCCGCGACGATCGCCTCGACGGCGTTGTCGACGAAGAGTGTGTCGATGAGTGCTGCCCCCGACCCGAGAACAGGCATCCGGCCCGCTCTCGCGCGGTCGATGACCCGCTCCGTCAGCTGTGTGTCGCCCGGTCCCCACATGAGGTGGGGGCGGAGGACGAGGACGCGGAAAGCGGGGGAGTCGGCCTCGAGCGCGATGTGTTCGCCTGCGGCCTTCGTCCGCGCGTACTCACCGCGAGCGTGCTCCGGCGATGCCGGACCCGCACCGTCGCCCACGATCGAGGCCCCCGTGTGGGCGACCGACGGCGAGGAGATGTGGACGAGCCGAGGGACCCCGGCGGCGCGGGCGGCTTCGACGAGTGTGGCCGTGCCCCCGATGTTGACGGCCTCGAACTCGGAGGCATCGCCCATCATCGACACCTTCGCCGCGAGGTGGACGATCGCCTCGGCGCCCGCGACCGCCTCGGCGACGGCCGCCGGATCGGTCACCGACCCGAGGACGTCTCGGGCGCCGTCGACTCCGGACGGACGCCGCTGCAGGGTGGTCACGGCATGACCGTCGGCGACGAGCGCGCGGGCGACGGAGGACCCGAGCAGGCCCGAGGCGCCGGTGACGGTGATCTGCATGGTGGTCTCCTCAGTCGGTTCGGGAGGACGGTTCGGGATCGGGTGTCGGGCGACGGCCGGCGGCCGGCGGCTGAGCCTCAGACGCGCCGGGGCACGCCCTCACCTGCGAGCACCCGCTCCGCCCACTGCGCGAGCCGGGTCCGGTCGATCTTCGAGTTGTGGCGGATGTCGGTCGGGAAGCTCGGAGCGACGAGCACGGCGGCGAGATCGGCCCCCGTCCCAGCGACGAGCTCGCGCAGCCGTGCGGTGAGCTCGAGCGGAGCGAGCCCGGGACGCAGGTCCGTGCCCTCGGCGTCGAGGACGGCGACGAGCGCCTCAGTCCCGATCGGACCGACACCGACGACGGCACTGCGGGTGACCTGACCGTCCGTGTCGATGAGGGCCTCGAGTCCGCCAGGACCGACCGGTCCCTGCGGTGTCGTGATGACGTGCTGGAGGCGGCCCTCGAGCCAGATCCGGCCCGCATCGTCGATGTGCCCGATGTCGTTCGTCCGGTGCCAGTCCTTCCCGCCGAGGCGGTCCCGCCCCGCGTGCGCGGTCGTGCGCCAGAGATTGTCGTACCCCGAGCGCAGATGCGCGGCACTGACGACGAACTCGCCGAGGCGACCCTGCGCCTGTGCGCCCGTGAGCAGATCGTCGGAGGCGAACCCCGACTCGTCGATCGGCGCGAGCGCCAGCGTCACTCCGTCGATCGGGGTGCCGACACAGACGCCGAGGTCGGATCCGGCCTCGGCCGCAGCCACCCCGGCCGCGTCGATGTCGGTGAGGAGCAGACCCTCAGTCATCCCGTACGGCGAGTGGATCGACGCATTCGGGAACACCTCGGCGATCGACTCCATGAGCTCAAGCGGCACCGGCGCCCCGGCGGAGAGGACGAGGTCGACGCCCGCGCACGCCGCCCGCTGGGCATCGTCGAGCTCACCGGCGGTTCGGGCGACATTCCGGTACGCGGCGGGTGAGGCGAAGACCATCGTCGCGTTCCCGGCGATGATCGCGTCGGCGATGGCCGTGGCCGTGAGCGTCTTCGGCTTCGTCACGGACATGTCCGGGGTCACCGAGGTGGCCCCGATGGCGGGTCCGAGCAGGGCGAAGGGCGGGAAGCCGGCGACGAGCCCGGTGCCCTCGCGGACGTCGAAGACCCGGGTGAGCACCTCGGCGAGGGCTGCGATGTCCCCGTGCGTGTACCGCACGCCCTTCGCCGGACCCGTCGACCCGGAGGTGAAGAGGACCGCGGCATCGGCGTCGGGCCCGGGGGTGGGCAGGTCCCCGAAGATCGGGGTGCGGGAGAGTTCGGTGAGGCTCGTCTCGGTGCCGAAGACCCTCCGCTGGACCTTCCCGAGCGGGGAGACCGAGATCCGGCGTCCCGGCCAGCCGAACGCGCGGGCGAGCCCGAGACCGGGCAGCTCGCCGATGATCCACTGCGGGTCCGCCGAGGTGACCGCCCGGGTCATCCCCGCCGGACCGAGGCCGGCATCGGCGACGACGGCGACCGCGCCGATCTTCAGGCACGCGTAGAGGGCGGCGGTGAGGTTGTTGCCGGGCGGGACGAGCATCGAGACCCGGTCGCCGGGCTGCACGCCGAGGTCGCGCAGGCCGTGGGCGATCGCGGTGGTGACGTGCCAGAGGTGGCGCCAGGAGATCTGCTGGGCAGGGTCCTTCGAGAAGTCGACCGAGGCGATCGCCTCGTCGTCGCGGCGGGCGTCGAGGATCGCGGTGACCGGGCGGGTTGTGGCTGAGGATGTGCCGACCGGCGCCGAGGCGGTCGACCCGGGGGCGGCGCTCGCCCCATTGTCCGCGACGCTCGACCCATTGTCCGCGGCGCTCGCCTCATTGTCCGCGACGGCAGTGGTCGTCGGGAACTGCGCGTCGAGCCATTCGAGGACGGTGCCCGGCACGTCCCAGTCCTCGCCGACGAGATGGGAGCCGAGTTCGAAGCGGTGGATATCAGCGTGCGGCAGGCGCCCGCGCAGATCCCGCAGATAGCGTTCGAGGAAGACCGGGTCCTTCGGCCCCCAGACGAGCAGCGCCGGACGGTCGAAGGCGGCGATGTCGGCACCGATGCGCTGGAGCTCATCGTAGGAGGGGTGCCGTTCGTCGACGGGGATGTCGGCGACGAAGCCGCCGATCCCATGCCGCTGGGCCGCGGACTCGTACGGGGCGCGGAAGCCGGCGCGGACCTCGGGGGAGAGGTCGCCGAGGCGCAGCGTCACCCGGAGGAACCCATCGGTGAGCACGGTCGCCGTCGGCAGCATCGGACCTGCCAAGGTCGCACGCAGGGGTGCGGGGATCGGTGCGTCCTCCGGCTGGTGGACGGCGGTGTTGAGGCTGATCGCGGCGTCGACCCGGTCGCGGTTCCGCGCCGCCCAGCCGAGCGAGAGGACCCCGCCCCAGTCATGGCCGAGGGTGACGACGGGATGGCCTGTCCCCGCCTCGGCGAGGAGAGGAGTGACGACGGCGTCGAAGTCGGCGATGCGCTGGGAGATCCGACGCACCTCGGCGCCGTGAGGGGTCGGCAGACCATCGTGCGGCAGCCGTTCGGAGAAGCCCATGTCGAGCTGGTCGGGGGCGATGATCCGCCACGCACGTCCCCCGTCGGCGGCGGAGGCGAGGCTGACCGCGGCGAGCCGACGCCACAGGTATGACCATGTCGGATTGCCGTGGAGGGCGAGGATCGTGCCCTCGGGTTCGATGCCCTCGGCCTGCAGGGACGCAAGCGTGTCGAGGACGTGGAAGTCGTGGGGGCCGTCAGCGGTCTGCGCCGTGACGATCCGGGACCACGCGGGATCCCACTCGGGCAGCGTCGGGGGAGTCGTTGCCGGCCGTGCAGGGTGCCTCATGGATTCCTCTACCACTCGATCTCGGTCATGGCGGTGTTGAGCCCCGATCCCACGCCCATGCAGAGGATCCGGTCTCCGCGCTGGAGCGTCTCGACCTCCCGGCTGAGCGTGATCGGCAGGGACGCAGGGCCGACATTGCCGAGCTCCGGGTAGGTCACGGGGATCCGTTCCGGGTCGAGGCCGGCGGCTCGGGTGATCGAGTTCGTGTGGACGTCGGAGACCTGGTGCATGACGTAGCGGTCCATGTTCCGCCAGTCCCAGCCGTTCTCGTGCGCCTCCTCCCATGCGGCGACGACGAGCTCCATCCCTCCGGCCAGCAGGCCCTTCGTGTCGGTGAACATCCCGTTGTGGTCACCGACGCACAGCTCATGGTGCTGCGTGGCCGCCCGGGTGATCCCGCCGAGGATGCGGTGGCCCTCCGGGTGCCTGTCCGCGGGTCCGAGGACGGCGGCGGAGGCTCCGGAGCCGAGGGTGAGGGAGGCGAACTCGTTGAGGTACTCCTCCCGGGTGATGCCCGAGCGGGTGAGGCGGCGCAGGGTCGCCTCCTGCACGCGGGAGGCGTCCTCGCCGGCGACGACGAGAGCGTAGTCGATCTGGCCGGCGTCGATCATGTTCGCGGCCAGGGTCATGCCGTTGACGAACCCGAGGCACGCGTTGGCGATGTCGAAGTTCATCGCGTGCGGGCCCAGCCCGATCCCGGCGTGGACGCCGACGGCCACGGACGGCTCGAGGTGCTCGCGGGTCACCGAGGTGTTGACCATGAGGCCGATCGCCGACGGTTCGACTCCAGCCTCGGCCAGCGCCTTGCCGCCGGCGGCGACGGCACCGGCGACGAAGTCGCTCGGCTGGTCCCAGTTGCGGCGGGCCTCGACACCGGCCACGCGCTGGAGGAGACCCGTGGGCAGGCCGAGGGTTGTGAGGGTATCGGCGAGGCGCTCGTCGAATTCGTGGGAGGTCACTTCATTCGGGGCGACGATCTCGGCCAGACCGAGAAGCGCCACGTTCGAGTGCCGGAAAGTTGCGTTGCCGTTCGCCAATTGAGGTTCTCATCCCTTTTCGGGTCGTTCGTCGACGTCTGCCTTGGCCGCCTTCCCGCGCGGGGTGGGCGCTGTCGGGCGGAGGAAGTCCGGGGACTATCCTAGCGCGCGGTTGCTGAGATCGTTCTCAGCGCCGGGAACCCGGGGGACCGAGATCGCGGGAGCAGGTGCGGCCGACCTCGCCACCGGGTGCCTGTGCCGGGACCCCGGGCGCGTGTGCTGGGACCCCGGACGCCTGTGCCGGGACCTCGGGCGCGTGTGCCGGGGTCAGCGGGTGAACCATGTGAATCCGTCGTAGGCGAGCCCGGTCGCGCAGAGCACGGCGATGCCGGCGAGGACGATCGAGGTCACGGTGTGCGAGACCTTCGAGGCCTGGAACCGTTCGGCCCGCGAATACGCCATCGGACGGTCGGTGACGTTGCGGCCGAACTGGGCGAAGATCCGCCAGTCCATGACGTCGATGAGGGACTTCGCGGCGAGGGTGACGACGATGATGCAGCCGACGGCCATGAAGAGGAGGAAGACGAAGCCGAGGAAGCCGTAGTCGGTGAAGAACCTCACGACGCGGTCGCCGACGGCCGCGGCGAATCCCGAGAACCCTTCGCTCATCGGCAGCGGGTCGAAGGAGTCCATGATCGAGTTGAGCGTCATCCGGTCGCGTTCGGTCCGGGAGGCGCCGATGTACATGACGAGGGCGGCAGCAAGGGCCACGCCGAGGTTGATGATCGTGATCGTCGAATTGTCCGGCCAGAAGTCCAGGGACTTGATCGTGTACGTCGCCGCCAGCGCGACGCAGACGATCGCCCCGACGAGGGCACCGACGGTGGCCGGCAGGAGCAGGTTGTTGAAGAAGACGAAGGCGATCGCGGCGAGGAGCGCGGCACCGAGGATGTAGGTGAACACCGCGAGCGTGTCGCCCGACGAGGAGGTGGCCGCGCGCCGGTTCTGGGCGATCATCTGCCCCGAGTAGGCGATGTTCTGGGCGAGTTCGGCCGTCGTGGCCTTCTCGTCGGCGTCTGCGGTCGGCATCACCCGGGTCTCGGCTTCGTCGGCGCTGTAGCCGCGGACGTCCCGACGGCGCGGCGGCTGGCCGTAGCCTCGCGGGCTGCCCTGCTCGGGGTAGCCCGGCTGTCCGTATCCCTGGCCTCCTGGTCCGCGGTGTTCCGGGGCGGGCTGCCACTTCCCGACCTTGGCCGCCAGCAGGTAGATGAGGATGACGACGATGGCCGCGAGGACTCCGATGGAGATGTTGGCGCCGATCTCGCTCATAGGGACTTCCTTGCCGAATGGACAACAGTGATCTTGTCTATTCTATTGGCTCCCTCACCGGCCCGCCGACCATCGCCGCTCGACCCCGTCGGCATGGGTAAGCTGAGAGGGATCCCAGCGCCCGGCATTCGAAGGAGAATCCCGATGAGCAACGCCCAAGCCTTCACCACCGCGGCCATGCCGCTCGACCAGCAGCTCGTCCTCGTCACGGGCGCCGGCCGCGGGCTCGGCGCGGCGATCGCCAAGGCCTTCGCCCACGCCGGATCAGGACTCGTCATCAACTACCGGTACTCGGCCGACGCGGCAGAGGAGCTCGCCGAGGCGATCCGGGCCCGTGGTGGTCGCGCGGCGGCAGTCGAGGCCGACGTCACCGATGATCGAGCGGTCGACGCGATGTTCGAGACGGCGCAGGAGGAGTTCGGCATGCCCGTCTCGACAGTCGTCAACAGTGCGCTGCTCGACTACTCCTTCAACGGCGAGGAGCGTCAGCCCGCCGATGAGATCGACTACGACGACCTCTCGGAACAGTTCCGGGGGACCGTCGGGGCGGCGATGAACACGATTCAGGCGGCTATGCACGGCTTCCGGGAGATCGGGTCCGGGCGCGTGATCAACATCGGCACCAACCTCGTCCAGCATCCCGTCGTCCCCTATCACGACTACACCGCCGCCAAGGCCGCTCTGCTCTCGCTGACCCGGACCTTCGCCCGTGACCTCGGGCCCGCAGGTGTGCGCGTCAACATGCTCTCCGGCGGCCTTCTGCGCACGACCGACGCATCGGCGGCCACCCCTGAGGGCGTCTTCGATGAGGTCGCTGCGGCCTCGGCGCTCGGGCATGTGACGACCCCGGAGGAGTTCGCCTCGGCGGTGATCTTCTTCGCCTCCCCGGACTCGCGCGCGGTGACCGGACAGAACCTCATCGTCGACAACGGCTACGTCATGCGGTGAGCGGCGGCGGTGCCCGCGACGGCGGGAATCGCTATGCTGGAGCGATATCATTCGCGGTGACCTGGGCAGATCGTGTCATTGCGGCGACAGGACCAGACCCAATGGCGGCACCCGGGAGGCGGAGCGATGGTGGACGGGCGCGGACAGGCCTCCGACGGGGGAGGCGCCGCGGACCGGAGAGCCCCGACACGCGAGTCGACCGGCACGTCGAGTCTCGCGGTCACGCTGCGCACGGTGATGCCTGAGCTCACCCCCGCAGAGAAGAAGATCGCCCGCGCGCTGCTCGCCTCCTATCCGCTTGCCGGGCTCGAACCGATCGCCGACCTCGCGTACTCGGCCGGCGTGAGTGCGCCCTCGGTGGTGCGCTTCGCCCGGACGTTGGGCTTCGACGGGTATCGGGGGCTCCAGGACGCGCTCAAAGTCGAGATGCGCGAACGCGAGGAGTCGAACCTCTCCCAGGCCGAGGTCAGCAGGGCGGATGACGAACCTGTCTTCGAGGCCGCCAGGCGCGGGTATCACGCGGGGATCGATGAGACCTTCGACTCCGTCATCGGCGACGAATTCGATCGCGCCGTCACACTCTTCGCTCAGCCGAAGCGGACCATGGCCCTCGTCGGCGCCTCCTACACAGGGTACGTCGCCGACATCTTCCACGCGCAGCTCGCGCCCTTGAGGCCCGGTGTCACCAGGCTGTCGTCGAGTCCGCTGTTGGCCGCGACCGAACTCGTCGACCTCCGACGAGGAGACCTCCTCGTCGTCTTCGATGTCCGCCGCTATGAGCCGATGATCGCCGAGGTGGTGAGGATCGGAAAGGAGATGGGACTGACGACGGTGGTCTTCACCGACCTCTGGCTCTCACCTGCGGCGGCGCTCGCCGATCACGTGCTCACCGCCGATGTCAGAGCGTCAGGGCCCGCCGACACGCTCGCGCCGATGCTCGCCCTCGTCGAAGCGGTGTGCGAACTCGTCGCCGCTGAGCTCGGGCAGGAGAGTGTGGACCGGCTCGCTCGCATCGACCCGGTGCGACTGCGGCTGCGGGGCAACATCGACCGCCTGTGATCAGGCGGCGCCCTGCAGGCGGCTCAGCGCCGCGGACCGGGGTGGTGCCGGTGCCGGAACGGCACGGTGGGGAATCCGGTGGCTGCGACAACCCAACTCGGAGGGCCGTCACCGGAGCCATCGGAGCCGCCGGTCGGATGTCGCGGCGGCGAGGTCTGGGGGAGGAACGGCGATGTTCCGTCCTGGGCGGAACGGATGCCGGTGTGCGGACCTGCGGGCCCGGAGGCTCCCGCGCCGGTCGCATCGATGGGGGACACGATTCGTTTTCCCTTCTCATCCATCGGTGACTCCGACGGTGAGCCGGGGATCGCGATACTGAGTCTGGTGAGTGAGGGCGGGGACGGTTGACATCGTCGTCCGTCGGCGGCTCTCGACACTTGTTCGGAGAGCGTCGTTTCCGGGATGGGTGCGGTGCATGGGGATCCGTTCTCGGGAATGCTGCCACAAGACGAACTGTCGGGCAGGGGAGCGCTCCCTGTCGAGGGAACGCTCCGCCTGTCGGGGGATTCCGGCAACGCGAGGGTCAACGCTGCGGGCAACGGCGATCGGACTGGCCGGCGATGGGAGTCTCACAGGACTCCGAAGCCGATCCCGGCAGTGAGGGGCAACCAAGGATCAGCGCATCGACGACGGTGGCACAGGCCTGCGATCACGAAGGTGACCGCGTCCGAGACGTCGGCGACAGTCGCTTGTGAGTATGGAATTTTCATTCCAGACTATGGCATGGACGACCGAATGTAACCCCAGTTTTAGGATTTTTTCGGGGCTTACCGGATGAATTCTCATCACCGCAGGTGAGCGGCGAGGAAGAAAGGGCGATTGTCAGGCGCCGTTGCCGTTTCAGCCCGCGTCGGTCGAGGCGAGGAAGCGCTCCGCCCGCGCCGAAGAGACGGGCACCGAGTGCGCCATGGTCAGCGACTGTGTCCGCGCGAGATGCGGAACGTGTCGGCGCGTGCGGCGGCCCAGTCCGCCGCCCAGTCCTCGGGCGGCGTATCGCGGAGGAGTTCGCCGGGTTCGAGCCAGTCGTAGAGGCGCGCGTACGACCACGATTCGGATGGGGAGAGGTTGCGGCGCAGCATCGTCGGTTCGAGTTCGCTGGGATGGGCGGCCCCCATCGACGCCATGAGGCGGGTCGCCTCGGCGACCGTGCCGTCATGGTAGTTGCGCACGCGCTCGGCCTTGTCCGGGACGTAGATCGCCCGCGCCCGCCGGGCGTCCTGCGTCGCAACGCCGACCGGGCACTTGCCGGTGTGGCACGTCTGCGCCTGGATGCATCCGACTGCCATCATCATCGCCCGCGCTGAGTTCGTGAAGTCCGCGCCCTGGATGAGGCGCTTGACGATGTCGGAGCCGCTCGCGATCTTCCCCGAGGCGCCCACCTTGATCTCGCTGCGCAGCCCCGCACCGACGAGCGCGTTGTGGACGATCATCAGCCCCTGCGTGAGCGGAAGGCCGACATGGTCCTCGAACTCGAGCGGAGCCGCTCCCGTGCCGCCCTCGGAGCCGTCGACGATGATGAAGTCCGGGGTGATCCCGGTTTCGATCATCGCTTTGCAGATCCCGAGGAATTCGGTGCGCGAGCCGACGCAGAGCTTGAAGCCGGCAGGCTTGCCGCCCGAGAGATCGCGCATCTTCGCGATGAATTCGAGGAGCTCGATCGGGGTGGAGAAGACGCGATGATTCGGGGGACTGATGCAGTCCTGACCCACGGGCACGTCGCGGATCGTCGCGATCTCCTCGGTCACCTTCGCCCCCGGGAGCACGCCGCCGATGCCGGGCTTCGCCCCCTGGGAGAGCTTGAGCGAGACCATCTTCACCTGCGGGTCCTGCGCCTTGGCCGCGAACTTGTCGGGGTCGAAGTCGCCGTCGGGGGTGCGGGCACCGAAGTACCCGGTGCCGAGCTCCCAGATGAGGTCGCCGCCGAACTCGCGGTGGTACGGAGAGATCGACCCCTCGCCCGTGTCCTGCGCGAAGCCGCCCATCGCCGCGCCCTTGTTGAGCGCACGCACGGCGTTGTCGCTGAGCGATCCGAAGCTCATCGCCGAGACGTTGAGCAGGGAGATCTCATACGGCTGGGTGCAGTCCTTTCCGCCCACCCGGATCCGCGGCGGTGCCGGGGAGTTGGGGATCGGCGCGTTCGTGTGCATGAGCGCTTCGTACCCGGTGCGGGCGACGTCGCGCTCGGTGCCGAAGGCGTGCTCGGAGTGGATGCCCTTCGACCGCTCGTAGATCGTCGTCCGGGTGTCGCGGTTGAAGGGGCGGCCGTCCCAGTTCCGTTCGATGAAGTACTGCTGGATCTCGGGACGGATGGATTCGAGGAGGAAGCGTGCGTGTCCGGCGATCGGGTAGTTGCGCAGGATCGCGTGCTTCTTCTGCGTCAGGTCCCATGCTGCGAGGGCACCGAGCCCGATCGCCGAGGCGGCAGCGGCGACGCGGGCCACCCGCTGTCCTGTCGTCTCTCCGGTGACCAGGCGGACTATGGGAAGCTGACCTGCCATTGCGTCTCCTTCGGCTGTGCTTCGAAACTTGTCGGTCCCGCGGACCGCTCGGTTCGTCGTCGGTGACGACGGCCGTCCGACCGGGTGCCGCTGATGTGTCCGCATCCGAGCCTAGACCGCCGAGGCGGTGATTTCAGGAAAGGTCGTCCTGAGTTCCTGTGGACTCGGGGAATTCACGGCCCCCGACGGGCCGGCGGTGAGGCGAGGAAGGGGAAGAGTGTCAGCGGGGCCGGCTCTGCGGCAGTCCGTGCGCTGTCGAACGGATGAGGGACGGTCGGCCGTGTGGCCGGTAGGGGCTGTGACCGGGGGAGACGCCGAGGCAAGCGACCGTGATCAGGAATCGCTGAGTGAATGAATTCATCAGCCAAAAAATATCGAATAAATTGGGAACAGACTATTGTCTGATTCACATTCAAGGAGTAGACTCGGAGGCAACAACACAGACGTTGGCAGGCGGATCAGGAGTCATGACGCTCACCCCGGACAGGCAGCACCCCGGCGACGACAGTCGTTCCGCCGGATCGCGCCGCGGCGGGAAGCCGGCGAAGGGTGTGGGCGGAAATTCGGCGAAGAATGCGCATCGCGGCAGCGCGAGCGGTCAGTCGTCGCTGTTCGACCAGCTCCGCGATGCCGGGTTCGATCTCACCGGCCACAGCCTCGCCGACCGATTCGACGAGATCCCCGGCGTGCCCGGTGTATCGGATTGTGATGAGCCGGAACGTGATGGCGATGTGCCGTTCGATCCCCATGCGGACGAGAGTTTCGGGCAGGCGGGGTCTGCCGAGGAGGCTCCCGGCCACCGCCCGCACGACGGAGACGTGACGTCAGCGCTGGCTGCGGACACACCTTCGCCGGAGGCGATGATGCCGGACACTCGTCGGCTGAGCCGACATTCGATGCTCAGCGACGAGGAATGGTCGGCGCTCTCGCGGTTCGCGCCAGAGGTGCTCGACGGGATCACGGGTCTGACCACGCTCAACGATGAGCTGCGGTCCTTCGAACGGCCCATGGGCCCGGAGGAGGCAGTGATGCTCACCGACGCCCTCGAAGCCCTCGACCGGGTCAACAGGTCGCTGTTCGCAGTGACCCTGGCCGTCTTCGAACGCGTCGGAACTCCCACCGACTTCGGGGCGAAGACGACGAAGTCCCTCATCCAGAACCGGCTCGGTCTGACAGGGGCGGAAGCGAACCGTCGCACCGAACTCGCACGGAACTTCGGCGGCCGTGTCGACATCACCGGCCAGGCGATGCCGCCCCTCAACCCGGCGACCGCGAGCGGACTGCACGACGGCACCCTCTCCGAAGGACAGGCCTCGGTCATCGCCGAGTGCATGAAGCGTCTGCCGCCATGGGTGAGTGCCGAACTGCGCGAGGAGACCGAAGCGAAACTCGTCAGCGAGGCGAGAAGGGTCCGCGTCTCGGACATCAGGGAGATCTTCCAGCGGATGCTCGACATCATCGACCCCGACGGACAGGAGCCGTCGCAGTCGCGGGACCGAGCGGACTATTCGGTCCACCTCAGGGCCCGACGCAACGGTGACTGGGATCTGACCGGCCGTCTCGACCCGATCACCGGAGGACTCCTCAACGGTCTTCTCACCTCGAGGATCGAATCGTGCCGCAGAGGTGGCGCTGCCGCATCGACCTCGGTGGGGCCAGACTCATCGAGCCCTGGCAGGCCATACTCATCGAGTCCTGGCAATGCCGACAGTGCTGGACTAGGAGGCGGGGTCGCTGGCGACTGCGGTACGGGCAGCGACGTCGACGACGACGCCTTCGCGGTACTCGACGCGGTGCTCTCGGGGCAGCGCCATGATGCCCCGATGTTCGCGCAGGACGGCAGCGGTGCCGCATTGGACGGAAGCGGACGGCCCTGTGAGGGCGAGACGTCCGGTGCCTACGGAGTCCGTGAGGACGGCACCCAGATCAGCACCCTTGACGCCCAGCCGACCGTGCGCCGGTGGATCTACGAACGCTTCGCCACTCTGATCGGCAAGATCGAAATGACCCGACCCACGTCGGGCGCACGGTACTCCCTCGTCGTGACGGCTAAGGCCGAAGACCTCGCCGCGAACACCGGTTCGGGTCGGACGGGAACCGAGAACCCCGTGCCCATCGAGGAACTCACCGCGTCGGGGCTCAATGGACGAGTCTTCTTCCACCTCATGAGTGATCAGGCGACGACCGTGCAGGTCGCCACCGAGAAGCGCTTCGCCGACGAGAAGCAGACGGCGATCATCACCGCCCGTGATCAGGGGTGTTCGTTCCCCGGATGCGACTCCCCACCGGGGTGGTGCGAAGTGCACCACATCGTCCCGTGGGCGGAGGAGGGTCGCACAGACATCAACAACCTCACGCTCGCATGCGGCGCCCACCACCACCTCATCGACAAATCCGACTGGCACGCGATCATGCTCACCGATGGACGACCGGCGTGGGTGCCACCTGCGTCGATCGACCCGGCGCGACAACCCATCCTTCACGCGAGATTCATCGCCAGGCAGATCATCGACACGCTCTTCGACACGTGAACCCGACTCGGTCTTCGCCCCCTGAACGTGACGAGCGCCGACTGCTGGGGCCGACTGTCTGCGGGGCCGACCACTGGGGCAGACCACCACGGCCGGGTGTCCCCAACACCATGACCGAGCATCCCCACTGCCGGCCGCCACGACAGAGCAAGGAGCGCTGTTCGAGGCACGGAACGGTTTGAGCTCGGCACCGGTGCGGGCATAGCGTGACGAGCATGAGCACTGGGGAGCCGAATCCGACGAGCGACCGGCGCACGGTCGTCGCCGTCTTCCTCGCCGGTGTCGCGGTGTTCCTCGTCCTCTACGAGACGCAGGGGCTCATCCCCGCGATCCGCGAGGCCTACGGGATCGACGCCCCCACCGCAAGCCTCACCGTCTCAGCGACGAACGTCGCCATGGCCTGCTTCCTCATCCCGTTCTCCCTGCTCGCATCCCGCATCGGGCATGCGCGGCAGATCGCCGGCGGCGTCATCCTCGCCGCCGCGCTCGCCCTCGTCCTGCCGTTCATGCCGAATCCCGAGCTCCTCATCGCCGTCCGCTTCCTCCAGGGGGTGGCGATCGCCTCGGTCCCGGCCACCGCGATGGCCTACCTCTCGCTGCGCCTACCTCCGGCCGTGCTGCCCGGGGCGATCGGGGTCTACATCGCCGGCAACACGATCGGCGGTCTGAGCTCCCGCCTCCTCACTGGACTCGCCGCCGAAGTCCTCGGCTGGCACGGCGGGCTCGCCTTCACCGCCGCCGTCTCGCTCGTCCTCGGCCTCATCGTCGTGTGGCTGCTGCGCCGCGACCTCACAGCGCCTGTGCGCCAGCACGCCGTCCCCGACCCGGCAGCCGCGACCGTTCCCGGCGCCGATGATGGGGCCCGGCCTCCTCGGCGCTCCCCGATCCCGCTCGGGAACGGACTCTGGCGGATCTACCTCACCGGCTTCCTCTGCATGATCGTCTTCGGGGGATCGTTCACCATGCTCGGCTCCCGCCTGCAGCGTGAGCCCTGGCACCTGAGCGAGGGCGCGGTCGCCCTCTTCTTCCTCATCTACCTCGTCGGCACCGTCGTCACGACGTACTACGGTCGTCTCGCTCAGCGCTTCACCCGCACCCGGCTCACCCTCGTCGGCATGGTCACTGCGATCGTCGGCGCAGGCCTGACCCTCGTCGACTCCCTGCCCGTCATCATCCTGGGCATGTCGCTGCTCACCGGCGGATTCTTCCTCGGCCACACCGGCGCCTCGGCGGCAGCCAGCGCCGCCCGACCCGGGGTCGATACGACGCGCTCGGCGGCCATCTACCTCACCGTCTACTACCTCGGCACGAGCCTCGGAGCATGGCTGTCGGCCGTCCTCTTCACCGACTTCGCGTGGCCGGGTGTCGTCGGCATGTGCGTGACCTCGCTCGTGGCAGTCATCGTCGTTATAGGGTTCAGGAAACGCCACTGAACGCGAGGAGCACCGATGCCCCAGACCGCCCACGGCACCGTCGTCTGCACGAGCAGGGACGGCGTCGCCCACGTCGAGATCGACCGTGCCGAGAAGCTCAATTCGCTCACCCGGGAGGTGTTCGAGGACCTCGTCGAGGTCGGTCTCGGGCTCTCTGCGGATCCCGAGGTCAGGGCTGTCGTCCTCTCCGGTCGGGGGCGGGCCTTCAGCGCGGGCCTCGATCTCACCGAGATGGCCCGGATCGCCGAGGCGGGTGCCGGCGTCGTCGACGTCGGGGACCGGCTCGGCGCGGCCCGCGCGCTCGCCCAGAAGGCCGTGCACGTGTGGTCGCTCGTCGAGGTCCCCGTCATCGCCGCGGTCCTCGGTCCCGCCCTCGGCGGCGGCATGCAGATCGCGCTCGGAGCCGACATTCGGGTGGCGAGCCCCGACTCGCAGTTCTCGCTCATGGAGATCAAGTGGGGCATCATCCCCGACATGGGCGGCACCCAGCTGCTGCCGCGCTTCGTCGGACCGGGCATGGCGAAGAAGCTCATCGTCACCGGTGAGGCGATCGGCGGAGTCGAAGCGCAGCGGATCGGACTCGTCGAGGAGCTCGCCGACGACCCCGTCGCCCGCGCTCTCGACCTCGCCGCCGACATCGCCGGGAAGTCCCGCGCCTCGCTCGTGTGGTCGAAGCGCCTCGTCGACCTCTCCTACGCAGCACCGCTGGAGGTCGGACTCGACGCCGAGCAGGAGGCGCTCTCCGAACTCCTCGGCTCCGACGAGCAGCGCCAGGTCGTCGAGGCCCGACTCGCCCAGCTGCGCGCCTCACGAGGCTGAGCGCCGGTCTCAGTCGTCGCTGTGCCCCGGATGCTCGGGGCGGACGACCTCGATGCTCCGAGGCCCTGCGGTCACTGCCTCGACGGAACCGAGCTGGGCGAGCTCGCGGAGCAGTACGAAGGTGGGGCGCATGAGCTCGAGCTCTCCCGCCTCCGCTGAGGCGAGGATCGCCGCGACGGGCAGCCACTCGCTCCGATGCGCCTCCGTTGTGAGGTGGCGCGGAGCGGCGTCGGCGGAGACGACGTAGAAGTAGGTGTCGAAGCGCTTGGGCTGCCCGAGCGGGGTCACCCAGTTCGCCCATGGCCGCAGCAGTGCCGGGTCGAGCACGGCGCCGGTCTCCTCGGCGACCTCGCGCACAGCGGTGGCGAGGAGGACCCGCCAGCCGTCGGCCGCCTCGGCGATCGTCGAATCACTCCACGCCTCGAGGTGGAGGTCGGGATCGTCGACCTCGATGCTCTCAGCCCCCTGCCGGTCGACGGGGTCGACGCGCCCGCCGGGGAAGACGACGACGCCGGCGGCGAAGTCCATCGTCGTCACCCGGTGCTGGACGAAGGCCTCGAGCCCGGAGTCGCCGTCGCGGACCATGATCACGCTCACGGCCGGGCGGATGGGGACGGCGGTCGGATCGAAGCTCATGAGGACACCTTCGCACAGCGGTCGGACGGGTTCCCCCATTATCGCGGAACCGCCTCGGCGAGGGTGCGAGGGGCACCGCCACGGCGAAGGAGCAAGGCGGACATGTTGGGCATCGCCTCGGCGGCTGATCCTCCCGCGCCGACGGACCCGGCGGGGCCCGACACCGGGTGTGGCCGGGCGCGATACGATGAGGACGAACAGCGGTATCCCGGCTCCGACACCCGCGGAGGGCCGGAGGGACGAAAGCGAGCGGCGTGGAGATCTATCCCCTCTTCGCGATCGATCAGGGCTGGCCGGGCTGGCTGATCATCACCCTGATCCTGGTCGATCTGGTCATCCGCCTCGTCGCGCTCGGGTGGCTGCCGCACAACCGCCGACCGTCTGTGGCTCTGGGCTGGCTGCTCGCGATCTTCTTCATCCCCTACATCGGTCTCCTCGTCTTCCTCCTCCTCGGCTCGTCGAAGCTGCCCAAGCGCAGGCGGGACAAGCAGGCGCTCGTCAACGACATCATCCGCGAGGAGACGAACGACCAGGCGATCATCGGCGACCACGGCCACCTCTCCGAACCCCTCCTCACCTCCGCCCTGCTCAACTTCGACCTCGGCGCGCTGCCGATGACGCACGGGAACGCGTTCGAACTCCACACGGACAACCACGAGTGCATGGATGCGATGGCCGATGCTGTCGATGCCGCGCGCTCGTTCGTCCACTTCGAGTTCTACATCGTCGCCATCGACGACACGACGAGGCGGCTCTTCGAATCGCTGCTCGCCGCCCACGCGCGCGGGGTGCGGGTGCGGATCCTCATCGACCACCTCGGGTCGATCGGCTATCCCGGGTACTCGGAACTCGTCAAACGTCTCGACTCCTCGGGGATCCCGTGGCGCCGCGCCCTGCCCATCCGCCCGTGGAGGGGCGAATACCAGCGCCCTGACCTCCGCAATCACCGCAAGATCCTCGTCGTCGACGGCACCGTCGCCTTCACCGGGTCGCAGAACATCATCGACCGCTCGTACAACAAGGCCCGCAACCTGCGCAAAGGCTTCCAGTGGAAGGACCTCATGCTCGAGTGCACGGGTCCCGTCGTCGACGAACTCGATGCGGTGTTCACCACCGACTGGTACTCGGAGACGGACGAACTCTTCGAGGAGGCGGCCCGGCTCGAGCTGCGGGCGCCTCAGCGCGGGGGAGCGCTCGCCCAGGTGGTGCCGTCGGGGCCGGGCTTCGACGACGAGAACAACCTGCGGCTGTTCAACCACCTCATCTACAACGCCAACCGCACCGTCGTCGTCTGCTCCCCGTATTTCGTGCCCGACGAATCGCTCCTCCATGCGCTGACCACCGAGTCGCGCTCAGGCGTCGACGTCCGCCTCTACGTCGGGGAGACGAGCGACCACTGGCTCACGCACCGTGCACAGCAGTCGTACTACGAGGAACTCGTGCGCGCGGGGGTGCGGATCTTCATGTACCACGCCCCGACGGTGCTCCATTCGAAGTTCCTCCTCATCGACGACGACGTCTCGATCGTCGGGTCCTCGAACATGGACGAGCGGTCGTTCGCGATGAACCTCGAGGTGACGATGTTCATCGTCGATCGGGAGTTCACATCCCGGATGTACGCGCTCGAGGCCGAGGAGTACGCCCCGAACTCCGTCGAGCTCGATGCCGAGGAATGGAGCAGGCGGCCCCTGCGACGAAAGTACGCGGAGAACGTCGCGCGGCTGACGAGCTCCCTGCTCTGAGGGTCGGCGGACACTCACCGACGGGCGTGTCCTCACCGAATGCGGTGCGGTCGGTCCTGCGGCCGGCACTGCCCTGGACGACGACAGCGCCCGCCCCGTTCGGGGGCGGGCGCTGTCAGCGGCGGTGGGGACTCAGCGATTCGCCGAGGCGGCCGGCCCTTCGTCCTCGATCGACCGTGAGGGGTCGGTGATGACGTCCTCGGCCCGCTTCGGCGTCGGAGTCGGCTTGGGGCCCGGGGTGGGCGTGGGTGTCCCTGCCCGCGATGCGCCGGTCGCCGGTCCCGAGCCCGCGGTCGAACCGGGACCCGTCTTAGAACCGGTCGAACCGGGGCCCGTCGTCGAACTGGTCGAACCGGGACCCGCCGTCGAACCGGTCGAACCGGGACCCGTCGTCGAACGCGACGCTGCCGCACCGGTCGAGCCTGCTGCTGACCGGTTCGGTCCCGCGCTCGTCGCAGAACCGGTCGAACCGGAACCCGTCGCGGACCCGGTCGAGGCCGGCCCGGACCCGGTCGACCGCGGCCCGGTGCCCTGCGTGGCGTTCGCATCCTCGTCGCCGTCGAGCTCCTGCGCGGCGGCGGTGACCTTGTCGGTGGCCGTCTGGACGGCATCGGCGACAGCAGGAGCCTTCTCGCGGATCGACTGGTTGGCCTTCTCCACGGTCTCCTGGACCTTCGGGTCGGTCCACAGCTCCTGCAGCTGTGCCTTGAGCTTCTCGTAGCTCTGACGGCCGGTGCGTGAGCCGAGGATGTACCCGACTCCCAATCCGGCCAGGAGAATCAATCGCTTCTTCATGGTCGTGCTCTCCTCTGCTGCGTCGACTGCTGTGAGGGACGGAATGTGTCCTGGGACACCACCCTATACCGAGATTCTGGGCGAACGGTGATGTTCGACGACACCTCCCGACGAATTCGCCGTCGGCAAGTCACCTGATCGGAATCTCGGTGCCGCACGGACGTGTCTGGCCCGCCTCAGACTCGGCACCGAACCGCCCGGACGGCGCGAACGTCCGGGTTCTCAGTCTGCCGGGTCCTCAGCCCTCCGGCTACTCAGAGGCTCGGCTGCTGCTGAGTGATGCAGTGGATCCCACCGCCGCGGGCGTAGAGCTCGCGGGCGTCGACGCCGACGACGGTGCGACCGGGGTAGACGGTCTCGAGGATCGCCTTCGCCTCGGCGTCCATCGGGTCGTCGAACGTGCACGCGATGACCCCGCCGTTCGTGACGAGGTGGTTGACGTAGGAGTAGTCGACCCAGCCCTCGTCGTCCTTGAGGATCTCCGGCGCCGGGATCGGGACGACTTCGAAGGGCCGCCCATCGGCGGTCGTCTCGTTCGCGAACAGGGCCTTGACCTCTTCGCTGAGCGCATGGTCGGGATGCTCGGGATTGCGCTGGTCGTGGACGAGGACGACGCCGGGGCTCGGCATCGTCGCGACGATGTCGACATGCCCGCGGGTTCCGAAGGTCTGATTGTCCCGGTGGAGGCCGCGCTCGAGCCAGATGACCTTCTTCGCCCCGATCGTGCGAGCGAACTCGGCTTCGACGTCGGCCTCGGTGAGGCCGGGGTTGCGGCCCGGATCGAGCTGGACGCTGCGGGTGGCGAGCACCGTGCCCTGCCCGTCGACGTGGATCCCGCCGCCCTCGTTGCGCAGCGTCGAGGAGACGACGGGAACGTCGACCTGCTCGGCGACGAAGCGGCCGATGTGCTCATCGTTGTCCCACTTCGCCCAGTCCTGTCCGCCCCAGCCGTTGAACACCCAGTCGACGGCGGCGAGCCGGCCCTCGTCGTCGACGACGAAGGTCGGACCGATGTCGCGCATCCACGCATCGTCGAGTTGGGCGGTGACGATGTCGATGCCCTCGCCGAGGTGGCGGCGGGCGTGGTCGACCTGGTCCGGGGAGACGACGACGGTGACCGGGGTGAACTCGCTGGCCGCCTTCGCCACGGCCGCCCACGTGCTCCGCGCCGCCTCGGCGTCCTCCTCCGAGGCGCCCAAGGCGTAGCCGGAGGACGGGAACGCCATCCAGATGCGGTCGTGGGCGGCGGTCTCCGCCGGCATGTGGAACGTCATCGTCTGCCCCTTCGGTGGTGCTGGGATCCCCGCAGAGCGGCGGGGACCGGTGCTGGTCGTGCTCCTGAGTGTAACGAGCCGCGGGCGCGCCGGGGCAACGGATTCCGCACCGCAGGAAGGCCGCGACCTTCCGTATAGTCGGGGGAGGCAGGACGTCAGAGAGATCACACGATGGACGTGCGGGCCGCAGCGGGCAGCGAGGTCCGCTGCCTCCCGCACCGAAGGGAGTCACAGGTGGACGCCGAGGATCACGGGAGCACAGAGGGCGCCGAGGAGCTCTTCGAGCGGAGTGGGACCGGACCTCTGTCCGGGGTCCTCGTCGCCGACTTCTCCCGCGTGCTGGCCGGACCGTACGCGACGATGATGCTCGCCGACCTCGGCGCCACGGTCGTCAAGGTCGAGGGCAGGACTGGCGACGACACCCGGCACTGGGCACCGCCTCGGCGAGGGGAGGATGCGACGTACTTCCTCACGGCGAACCGGAACAAGCACTCCGTCGTCCTCGACTTCAAGGACCCCGAGGACCTCGCGCTCGCCCAGGAGCTCGCTCGGCGGGCCGACGTCCTCGTCGAGAACTTCAAGGCCGGAGGGCTGGCGAAGTACGGCCTCGACTACGAGACGGTGAGCGCGGAGAACCCGGGCGTCGTCTACGCCTCGGTCACCGGCTTCGGCCGGGACAACCCGCAGCCCGGCTACGACCTGCTCATCCAAGGGCTCTCAGGTTTCATGAGCGTCACCGGCACCGAGGAATCGGGCCCGGTCAAAGCCGGTGTCGCGATCGTCGACGTGTTCACCGGACTGCACACGACCGTCGGGATCCTCGCCGCCCTCGTCCACCGGCAGAACACGGGGCAGGGCCAGCTCGTCGAGACGAACCTGCTCTCCTCGGCGCTCTCGGGTCTGGCGAACCAGACCTCGGCCTACGTCGCCGGCGGGGTCACCCCGCGGGCGATGGGCAACGCCCATCCCAGCCTCTACCCGTACCAGCCGATGCCGACGAAGCAGGGCCAGATCATCATCGCGATCGGCAACGACGCCCAGTTCGCCCGCCTCGCCGAGGTGCTCGGCCACCCCGAATGGGCCGCCGACGACCGCTTCGCCCGGGCCGCGAACCGCAACGAGAACCGCAGCGAACTCGAGCCCCTCCTCGTCTCAGCACTCGCGGAGCGCACGAACCAGGAGTGGTTCGAGACGCTGACGGCGGCCGGGCTGCCGTGCGCGCCGATCAACACGATCGCTCAGGGCGTCGAGTTGGCCGCCCGGCTCGGCCTCGACCCCGTCGCCGACGCGGGGGCGGGGGAGCGGGTCATCCCCACCGTGGCCAACCCGATCCGGCTCTCGCAGACCCCGCCGAGCTACGATCTCGCCCCGCCGACGCTGGGGCAGAGCACCGATCTCGTCAAGGAGTGGCTGCGCGGCTGAGCCGTCCTTCCACGGTGATCGGCCGGTGCGTATCGGGCGAACTCGAGTAGCCTGGAGTCTGTGCGATTCCTGAATCGGAGGGCGCAGAGTCGCGCCCGGACGGCGATCGCACAACCGAACCTGTTGCCGACGACCCGGAACTGAGATGGACGAGAAGAAGACTCATCCCGCGCTCAAGCGGACGATCATGGTCATCGCCATGGCGCTGACCGGATTCCACCTGTTCGCCACCTTCCTCTGGATCGCTCCGTCCTCGGCCCTGCGCGAGGTCATCCCCGGGGACCTCCTCTCGAAGTACATGATCCCGATGTGGGGGCAGTCGTGGAGCGTCTTCGCCCCCGAGCCGATCAACGGCGACTACTACTTCGATGTCCGTGCCGTCGTCTCCACCCCCGACGGCGGCGAGGAGACGACCGACTGGGTCCGCGCCACCGATGTCGAACTCGACCATTCGACGTACAAGCTCTTCCCTCCGCGCTCGGCCGGTCTCGCGATCGGGGTGGCCTCGGACCTCAAGGGGTCGTGGGAGGAGCTCAGCGACGACCACAAGTCGATCGTCGCGCTCGACTACTTCAAGGGCGACGACTCCGTCGATCGTCTCGAGGCCAAGCTGTCGGAGTACGACGACCCCGACGGTGCGGTCTCGAGCTACCTCGAGGACGAAGAGGTCGCCACCCGGTACGCGACACAAGTCGCGCTCGCCGTCTGGGGAGAGGACGTCCAGCGGGTGCAGTACCAGGCCGCCCGGCAGAATGTCGTGCCCTTCGCCAAACGCAACGACAAGGACGCAGAGCGACCCGCGATCCAGCCGGTGCCCGTCGGCTGGAGGGCCCTGTCGTTCGCCGAGAACCAGTCGAACGAGGAGTTCGCGCAGTACTTCTGCGCCTCGGACACAGTGAGGTGCGTCAGTGAGCAGTGAGAAGGACATGACGGTCTCCGCGCGGGTCGTCGCGGCACTCGGACGCGGCTGGAACCGCCTCGAGGAGCTGCTCACCGGCCGCTACCACGCGACCTACGGGCTCGCGGTCACCCGCATCCTCATGGGGATCACGGGGCTCGGGCTGCTGCTGACGAACTTCGCGGCCCGCAACTACGCCTTCGGAGTCGGAGCGGCGTGGAACGGGGAGATCGCCCAGCCGAAGAGCGACTTCCCGAACATCTGGCTCTTCTCCCTCTTCCACCGGGCGGTGACGAACCCGCCGCTCTACACGGCGATGATCATCGGGCTGGCGATCCTCGCCGTCACCGTCATCCTCGGGTGGCGCACGCGCATCATCCTGCCGTTCTACCTCATCCTCTGGGTGAGCTTCATCGAACTCAACGACAGCGCCGGCGACCAGGGCGACAACGCGTACCGGATGTTCCTCATCGCCCTCCTCTTCGCCGACACGACCAGGCGCTGGTCGCTCGATGCGCGCAGGCGCCGGAGGCACGGGACCGACCTCGGACCCGAGGACGGACCGTGGTACCTCATCATGGCCAACAACCTCGCGATCGTCGTCCTCGCCTTCCAGGTGTGCGCGATCTACATGTCCGGTGCCCTCTACAAGGCGGGCGGCACCGCATGGCAGCACGGCTTCGCCGTCTACAATCCGCTCCAGACCCAGCAGTTCGGCACCTGGCCCGTGCTCTCCGACCTCGTCACCGCATGGGGGCCGGGAGTCGTCGTCATCTCGTGGGGGTCGATCCTCTTCCAGAGCGCGTTCCCGTTCATGCTCTTCAACCGGTGGACGCGGGCGATCGCGCTCGTCGGCATCCTCTCCTTCCACCTCGGCATCGCGCTGCTCATGGGCCTGCCGTGGTTCTCTCTGACGATGATCGCCGTCGACGCGATCTTCATCAAAGATCGCAGCTTCGAACGATTCAGCGCATTCCTCCGCCGCTGGTGGTCCTCGACCCGCGGAGGTGCCGCGCAAGCCGACGGTGCCGCACGCGAGACCGCTCCTGCCGGGGTCGGTGCTGGGGCTGGTGCTCGTGCTGGGGCCGGCAGCGGGGTCGCCGACGGTGCGGGCGGTGCCGGAAGCGCCGGCAGCGTCGGGACGAGCGGTGCAGGGGGTGCCGGGACGAGCCACGACCAGGCGCCCGAGGCGCAGCGGCCTGACGCCACTCCGAGGGCCGACCACGCCACCGACTGACCCACCACGGCGGTCCCCGAGGAGGATCCGGTGCGAATAGGGGCAGGATTTCGAACCGGATCCTCCTCGGGGAGGCATTTGCCTCGACGAGGCACGCACTCACCCCAGCCGCCGGCCCTTCGACACGCGCTCACCCGAGCAGCCTACGTCCCCGGACACACTGAAGGAGGGGCGACCATGATGGTCGCCCCTCCTTCGGATGAGCAGTCTGCCGGATGAGCAGTCGGCTTGATGAGCAGTCGGCCGCTCAGCCCGGATGCCTCACTGCTTGGCCTGGAGCTCCAGACCCGTCGTGTCGGCGTGCTCGGGCATCGTGACGAGGACCGTGTCCCCGTCCTGGATGTCGCCGGCAAGCATCTTCCGCGCCAGCTTGTCCCCGATCTCGCGCTGGACGAGACGGCGCAGAGGCCTCGCACCGTAGGCCGGATCGTAGCCTTCGAGCGCGAGCCAGTCCTTGGCCTCCTGGGTCACGTCGAGGGTGATCCGACGATCCGCGAGGCGCTTGTCCATGCTCTTGATCTGCAGGTCGACGATCGAGGTGAGCTCGTCGTTGCTCAGCGCGTCGAAGAGCACGATGTCGTCGAGCCGGTTGAGGAACTCGGGCTTGAACGCCGAGGCGACGACGTCCATGACCGCATCCTTCTGCTCCTGCGCCGTCATCGCCTGATCGACGAGGAACTGGGAACCGAGGTTCGAGGTGAGGATGAGGATCGTGTTCCGGAAGTCGACCGTGCGGCCCTGACCATCCGTGAGACGACCGTCGTCGAGGACCTGGAGGAGGATGTCGAAGACGCTCGGATGCGCCTTCTCCACCTCGTCGAGGAGGACGACGGAGTACGGACGCCGACGCACCGCCTCGGTGAGCTGACCGCCCTCGTCGTAGCCGACGTATCCCGGGGGAGCACCGACGAGGCGGGAGACCGTGTGCTTCTCCCCGTACTCGCTCATGTCGATGCGGATGAGGGCCTTCTCGTCGTCGAAGAGGAAGTCCGCGAGTGACTTCGCGAGCTCCGTCTTGCCGACGCCGGTCGGTCCGAGGAAGAGGAACGACCCGGTCGGCCGGTCGGGATCGGAGACCCCGGCCCGGGAGCGGCGGATCGCATCGGAGACCGCGGCAACGGCATCCTTCTGCCCGATGAGGCGCTTGCCGAGCTCGTTCTCCGCCCCGAGCAGCTTCTCGACCTCGCCCTGCATGAGGCGTCCGGCGGGGATGCCCGTCCACGACGCCACCACCTCGGCGATGTCGTTGGCCGTGACCTTGTCGCTGACCATCGGATCGCTGGTCTGGCCGGCGTCGGCCTCTGCCTCCTCGGCCTCGGCCTCGGCGATCTCCTTCTGCACCGCGGGGATCTCCCCGTAGAGCAGACGCGACGCCGTCTCGAGGTCCGTGTCGCGCTGGGCCTTCTCTGCCTGCGAGCGCAGTTCGTCGAGCTTCGTCTTCAGCTCGCCGACCCGGTTGAGGCCGGCCCGCTGGGACTCCCACGTCGCCTCGAGGCCGCGGAGGTTCTCCTCTTTGTCCGCGAGGTCGGCGCGCAGGTTGCTCAGCCGCTCCTGGGAGGCGGAGTCGGTCTCCTTCGACAGGGCCATCTCCTCCATCTTCAGGCGGTCGACGGCACGGCGCAGCTCGTCGATCTCCGCCGGAGCCGAGTCGATCTCCATGCGCAGCCGTGATGCCGCTTCGTCGACGAGGTCGATCGCCTTGTCCGGCAGCTGCCTGCCGGTGATGTACCGGTTCGACAGGCCGGCTGCGGCGACGAGGGCGCCGTCGTTGATCGAGACCTTGTGGTGCGCTTCGTAGCGCTCCTTGAGTCCGCGGAGGATCGCGATGGTGTCTTCGACGCTCGGTTCGCCGACGAACACCTGCTGGAAGCGGCGTTCGAGCGCCGGGTCCTTCTCGATGTTCTCGCGGTACTCATCGAGCGTGGTCGCGCCGATGAGCCGCAGCTCGCCGCGGGCGAGCATCGGCTTGAGCATGTTGCCGGCATCCATCGAGGAGTCCCCGCCGGCCCCGGCCCCGACGATCGTGTGGAGCTCGTCGATGAACGTGATGATCTGGCCGTCGGCGTTCTTGATCTCCTCGAGGACCGCCTTGAGGCGCTCCTCGAACTCACCGCGGTACTTCGCTCCGGCCACCATGGCCGAGAGGTCGAGGCTGATGAGCGTCTTGTCCCGCAGGGACTCGGGCACGTCGCCGGCGACGATGCGCTGGGCGAGGCCCTCGACGACGGCGGTCTTGCCGACGCCGGGCTCGCCGATGAGGACGGGGTTGTTCTTCGTCCGGCGCGAGAGCACCTGGATGACCCGGCGCACCTCCTTGTCACGGCCGATGACCGGGTCGAGCTTGCCTTCGCGGGCGGCTGCGGTGAGGTCGATGCCGAACTTCTCGAGCGACTGCATCGTGTCCTCAGGGTTCTCCGAGGTGACCTTCTTGCCGCCGCGCAGCTCCGGCAGGGCGGCGAGCAGCGCGTCGCGGCTCGCGCCGTTGCTGCGCAGGGCATCGCCCGAGCCGTCGTGCATCGCGGCTGCCGCGAGCAGGAGGTGCTCGGTGGAGACGTACTGGTCGCCGAGCGCCGTCATCTCCTCCTGGGCGAGGTTCATCATCTCGAGGCCGGCGCGCGAGAGGCTCGGCTGCGAGACGGACTGACCGCTGACTGTGGGGAATCCGCCGATCACGGCGTCGACGGCGGTGAGAACGGACTGGCGGTCGGCACCGACCTTGGCCAGCAGGTTCGAGGCGAGGGAATCCGGCTGCTCGAGCAGCGCCGCGACGAGGTGGGCCGGTTCGATCTGGTTGTTGTGGCGCGCGACGACGTCGTTGACCGCCGCCTGCAGCGCCTCTCGTGACTTGGTCGTCATCTGTGCGTCCATGCGCATCTCCTTCAACTGGTGTGTGTGACTTCTCTTCGTTCCAACACCTCAAAAGTTGAGTCTATTCCACTCAACTTTGGTTTTCGAGGGGGAATTGTCGCCGAGATCAGGGTTGCACCACCGCCTCGACGCCGAGGCGGTGGATGGTCGCGGGGTCCGCCCGGGCGGAGATGGCGGCGCCAGGTTGGGCGGTGATGGCGGGGCCCGGCCGGGCGGTGAAGGCAACGTCCGGCTGGGCGGTGAGGGCGGAGGGGGAGAGAGGGTGCCGGCGCGGTGGTCCGGGCCGCGCGTGGATCCCGGCGGCCTTCGTCGCAGCCCCGTGGCCGATGGTCGTGTGCGGCGGCGTCATCGGCGGCTCCTGATTCCAGGCGACTGGGGACAAGGGCGGTTACAGCTGAGGCAATTGTATTGTCACGATGAGGTCTTGTGGGGAACGATTTCTGCGGGCCCGACGCGGCCGAGTCCGTGTGGTCGGTTACAGTTGCCTTAGGCAAGGCAGTGTTCCGTGTGCAGCGGACTCCCCCTGACCGATGCCGATCCGGCCATGCTCGACATGCCGCAGGGGGATGCGCGCACCCGGGATCGGTGAGAGCGGGAAAGAGCGAGGAGCGGCCGTGGCGATAGTGGTGACCGGGGCGAGCGGCTTCATCGGCGGTGCCATCGCCCGTGCCCTGGCGACCCGTGATGAACCGGTCTACGCCCTGTGCCGACGGGATCCGCAGATCCCGGGCGTGAACTTCCACGAATGGGACATCCGGCAGGAGGCGCCGGCCCCGATCCGCTCTCTGGCGAAGAAGGTCACCGCCGTCTTCCACTGTGCCGGCATCCACGACGTCACCGCAGCCTACGACGACTTCTACGACGTGCGTGTCACCGGCACCCGCAACGTCCTCGACGCCTTCGAGGACGCGAGGATCGTTCACCTGTCCTCGACGACCGTCTACTCACCGACGGCCCCGCACACCGACCTCTGGGAGGAAGCGGGTCCGAAGGACCCGAGCGAGTACCACGACGACTACGCGAAGACCCATGTGCTCGCCGAGCAGCTGGTCACCCGCATCCGTCCCGACGCCGCGATCCTCCGCCCCGCCGCCGTCTACGGCCCGAACGAGACGATGTTCATGCCCAGCCTGCGCTGCTTCGCACGCAAAGGGGTCCTCACCCTGCCCGGCGGCGGTCGGCAGAAGATGACCCTGACGGCGATCGACAATCTCGTCCGGGCGGCACTCGCGTGTCTCGACGTGCCCAAGGCCTCGGGGCCGTTCAACATCGGCGACCCGATCCCCTACCGCCTCAAGGACGCGGTGGCCACACATTTCGCCCGCATGGGCTACGACCCCGTCGTCATCGAGGCGATCGCCAAGGACAAGGCGCTCGTGGCCGCGAAGGTGGGACTCAAGGTGAAGTCGCTGTTCCGGCGCGGAGACAGCGCCCGGCTGTTCCTCGTCGAATACCTCCAGCACGACCGCACGTACAACCTCACCCGCCAGCAGCGGGTGCTCGGGATCTCGACGACCCAGTACCTCACCCCGTCGCGCCTCCAGCGCCCCGCCGGACCCGTCTCGGGCGCCGAGGCGACCGCTCCCGACGCGGAGAACCCCGGCCCCGCCGCCTGAGCCGACGCCTCCCGGCCCCGCCGCCTGAGCCGCACACTGTCATCCAGCCTGAGGCCGCCGAAGCCCTACCGCGGCCGTGCGGCCACGGCACGACCGGCGCGGAGTCCCGAGAAGATGCACCCGCCGAGGAACGTCCCCTCGAGCGCGTTGTACCCGTGCATTCCGCCGCCGCCGAACCCGGCGACCTCACCGGCGGCGAAGAGACCCGGGATCGGCTCACCGCCGGAGTCGAGGACCTGGGCGTCGAGGTCCGTCTCGAGCCCTCCGAGGGTCTTGCGCGAGAGGATTCCCAACCGGACGGCGATGAGCGGTCCGTGCGCGGGGTCGAGGATCGCATGCGGGCGCTGGACCCGCACGATCCGATCGCCGAGGTAGCGCCGGGCCCGGTGGATCGCCTGCACCTGCGGATCCCGGGGGTCGGCGTCCCCGATCTCCCGGTCCCGGGCTGCGATCTGCGCGACGAGGTCATCGTGGTCGATGACCGGGCCCCGGGAGCGGGCATTCATCCCCGCGACGAGCTCCTCGGTGGTCTCGGCGACGACGAAGTCGGACCCGAACCGGGTGAACGCCTCGACGGGGGCGGGAGCATCGGAGGAGCGCACGCGGTCGAGGGTGACCCGGATGTCCTTGAGCGTGAGGTCGGGGTTCTGCTCGGAGCCCGAGAGCGCGAACTCCTTGCGGATGATCGAGGCGTTGAGGACGAACCACGAGTAGTCGTGCCTGGTGCTCAGGATCGCGGCCATCGTCCGGTTCGTGTCGAATCCCGGGTAGTTCGGGGCGGGCAGACGCTGCCCGGCGGCGTCGAACCACAGCGAGGAGGGGCCGGGGATGATGCGGATCCCGTGGCCCGGCCAGATCGGGTTCCAGTTCTCGATGCCCTCGGTGTACGCCCAGATCCGGTCCCGGTTGATCAGACTCGCCCCCGCCGCCTCGGCGATGCCGAGCATCCGCCCGTCGACATGGGCGGGCACGCCCGCGAGCATCCGGTCGGGGAACGGGCCGAGGCGCTCGGTCGGCCAGAACCTGCGCATCGTCTCGAAGCTGTGCCCGATCCCGCCGCTGGTGACGATGACGGCCGGGGCACGGAACTCGAAGTCGTCGACCTCCTCCCGGTTCGAGGCGATCCCGCGCGCCGTCGGGCTCGGTGCGAGCACCCGTCCGCGCACACCGACGACGCCGCGGTCGTCGGTGAGCAGCTCATCGACCCGGTGACGGAAGCGGAAGTCGACCCGGCCGGCCGCCTCGGCGGCTTCGACGGGCTCCCGGAAGATCCGCACGACCTCGGGACCGGTGCCCCACGTGAGGTGGAATCGGGGCACGGAGTTCCCGTGGTCGCCGGGTTCGGTGCCGCCGCGTTCGGCCCACCCGACGATCGGGGTCAGCCGCAGCCCGAGGCCGTGGAGGTAGTCCCGCTTCTCCCCGGCTGCGAAGTCGAGGTAGGCATCGGCCCACTTCCGCGGCCAGCGGTCCTCCTCCCGGTCGAACCCCGCCGAGGCGGCCCAGTCGGAGCGGGCGAGGTCGAGGGAGTCCCGCACTCCCAGGCGACGCTGTTCGGGGGAGTCGACGAGGAAGAGCCCGCCGAGGGACCAGAACGCCTGCCCGCCGAGGCAGGCCCGGTTCTCCTGGTCGACGATGAGGACGCTCCTGCCCGCACGGGTGAGCTCAAAGGCGGCGACGAGGCCGGCCAGTCCCGCCCCGACGATGATCGCGTCGGGGGCAGGGGGCGTGCCGGTGCCGGCAGGGGCGGTGTCCATCGTCGACTCCTTCGTCGCAGGGGTGGGATCAGTCGTCGCGGTCGAGGACTCCGGTCAGCCACGCGGTCGCCTCGGCGAACGCGGAGTCCGTCGTCGTCGGATCGATGATCGGACGGGTGGCGTCGGCACTCGGGTAGCTGCCGAGGAACTTCACGCTCATCGCGACCCGGTGGACCCCGACGAGGGCGTCGGAGACCCTGGCCTCCCTGATGTGGCCGAGGAGGTCGATGGAGAACTGGTAGAGGCCGAGCCGGTCACCGGTGGGGCGTGACTCGATCCGCGACATCGTGATCCCGCGGGTCGAGAACTGCTCGAGGAGTTCGAGGAGGGCACCGGGCCGGTCGGAGCGCAGGGCCGCCACCAGTGTCGTCTTGTCCGCCCCGGTCTGCGCGGGGATCGGGCCGGGCAGGGTGACGACGACGAAGCGGGTGACCGCGTCCTGGCGGTCCCCGATGTCGGTGGCGATGACCTCGAGGCCGTAGCGTTCGGCAGCGAGCGCCGGACACACCGCGGCGACGTGGTCGGCGGCGTCGCCCGCGAGGTCGCGGGCGGCGGCGGCCGTCGACGACGTCGGGATGTAGACGGCGTCGGGGTAGTGCTCGGCCATGTAGCCGCGCACCTGGGCCTCCCCGTGGGGGTGGGTGCCGAACGAGGTGATCGCCGAGGCGGCGGTGCCCGGACGCACGGCGAGGACGAAGCGGACGGGCACGACGACCTCGGCGATGATCTGGAGGTCGCCGTGCTCGGTGAGCGCATCGATCGTCGCCGGCACCCCGCCCTCGACGGAGTTCTCGATCGGGACGACCGCGGCGAGGCAGTCGCCGTCGAGGACGGCGTCGAGGGCGGCCGCGGCACCGCGCATCGGCTGGGTCGTCGCCTGCTCCCGCAGGTCGTGGGCGTCGAGGTAGCGCAGCAGCGCCGCCTCGGTGAACGTCGCTTCGGGGCCGAGGTACGCGTACCTCACTTCCGGCCCTTCAGTCGACGCGCCAGCAGGGCCCGGGCGACGTCGCGGTACTGGGCTGCGCGGTGGAGCTGAGCCTTGAGGTCGCGGCCGGTGACCCGGTGGTGGAGGTCGCATTCGACCTCCTCGACGCGCAGGCCCGCGTTGACGACGTCGATCGTCATCGCCGTCTCCACCCCCCAACCGGCGGCGAACGGCAGGGCCGCATCGAAGGCCTCCCGGCTCAGGCACCGCATGCCCGAGAGCGGCTGGGTCGCCTCGAATCCTGAGAGTTCGGCGATGCCCTTCTTCGCGAGCCCGACGACGAAGCCGAAGCCCCCGCCCTTGCGCTTCTGGGCGGGGAGGATCGCGATCGTCATATCGGCCTCGCCGGCGAGCACGGGGGCCGCGAGCGGTGCGGTGTTGACCGCGGAGTCCTCGAGGTCGCCGTCGATGAAGAGCAGAGCGCGGTGCTGCGGGGGCTGCCCGGGAGCGGCCTCGGAGATCTCGCGATTGCGGATCGCGAACGCCCCGGTCATCATCGCCGCGGCCTTGCCCTTGTTCTTCCGGTGGGTGACGACTTCGGCGCCGGCCCGCCGGGCGACGGTGCCGGTGTCATCGCTCGATCCGTCGTCGACGACCATGACGATGTCGACGCCGGGGATGAGCTTCGTGCTCGCGACGGTCGTTGCGATCCGCTCCGCCTCGTCCATGGCGGGGATGACGGCGGCGATTCCGCTCGGTGTCTGGTGCTCGGGCAAGGACGGTTCCTCTCCTTCATCCCCTCGCCGAGGCGGTGGCCCCGGGCTGCAGGCGGGCGGCGGTCAGTGGATGGTGAGCTGGCGGGCGACGATGCCCGAGCGGAGCCGGCGGGCCTCCGTGCTCAGCGGCTCCTCGGAGCTCAGCGCTGCGTCGAGGCGGGCGGCGAATTCCGCGATCGGCTCCTCGACGTCATCGGCCTGCGTGCCGAACTCGAGCTCCCAGACGGGGATGATGATCCCGTGCGCGCGGAAGTAGCCGAGGAAGGTGCCGGGACCGCCGAGGTCGTTGCCGCCCTCGGCAGCGAGCCTGGCGAGAGCGTCGACGACGGCGTCCTCACCTTCGCTGCGGGCCCAGCGCACGTAGGTGCGGCCCGACATCTCCGTCCAGTACGCGGAGTCAACGGAGGCGAGCTTCTCGGTCGGGGTGATCGAATCGTTCGCCTGTTCGAGGGCGGCGGCCACCTCGTCGTCGTCGCCGGGCAGGTCCCAGTACTCGAAGGTCTCGAGGACGCGGACGGAGAACGGGTGGTCGGTGTCGAGGATGTCCTGGAGCTTCGGACCCTCACCGGGTTCGGTCGTCGCCTCGATCGTCGTGCCGGGGGCCGCCTCGGCGGCGGCGAGGATGCCGCGGGCCACGTCGCGGGAGGCATCGGTCGAGGACACGGGGACCTGCATGCCGGCGTAGAGCGCGCCGTCCTCCCGGTGCCAGGCCTGCCATGCGGCAGGCAGCAGGGAGGCGATCGTCACTTCGTGGCCGCCGTACTCCTCGCTCAGGCGCACCTGCGCGGTGGCGGCGGGGACGAGCTCGCGGAGGCAGATGAGGTCGGCTTCGAACGGCAGCCCCTCGAAGGGGCGGGCGACGAACGCCGTGGCCTGAGCGCGGGCCAGCCGCTTGGCGATGAGGTCTTCCTTGGAGCGCTTCGACTTCTTTCCCATGGGACGCAAGTCTAGTCGGTGCCCACGACCGCACCGTGCACGCCGATCCGGACCTCGCCGAGGCGGTGGCTCAGCCCTCGCCGAGGTGGCGGCTCAGCCCTCCCCGGAGACGGGGATGAAGTACCGGGTCGAGTGGGACTCGTCCATCCGCACCCGCAGGGTGTCCCCAGGCGAGGGCAGTCCCGCGCGGTCGGGGTTGTCGGGGGTGAGGCCGAGCGTCTCGAAGCGGATGATGCCGTGGCGGCCCACCTCGTCGGCGGCGAGGACGTAGGAGTGGTTGAGCTCGCGGATCGTCACCTCGATCGAGGGATCCTCCTCGGCGGGGTCGGTCATCGTCCGCGGCGGTGCGGAGTTGCCGAGACCGAGGGAGGCCCCGACGTCGTCGGCGATGAATCCGGCCACGGAGTCCGCCTGAGCGAAGAGGCCGGCGAGGACGAGGGAGAGCCGCTCCTGCTGCGAGTCCGAAGTGAGAACCTGGCCGGGTTTGAACAGGTGCTCCTCGGAGAGCACGCACCACGCGTCCTGGAGGATCGTGCGGATCTGGAGTTCGACGAGGACGGAGGGTTCGGAGTCGAAGGGGACTTCGACGATGAGGTGGCGGCCGCGGTAGCCGGACGGCTTCGGGTGCGCGGAGTAGTCGCGCACCTCGGCGATGGTGAGCGCGGAATCGTCGTTCGGGTCGGTGAGGATGTCCCAGAGGACCGACTGCTCGCGTTCCGTGCGGCACACGGCGCGGGCCCCGACGACGTCGATGACCTGGTTCTCGACCTCGACGGCCTCATGGATCTCATCGTTGGCATCGGCGAGCTTGCGCCGCAGCTTCTCGCCCGTGCGCAGGGGGTCCTTGATCCGGCCCGGAACCACCTGCATCCGGTCCTCGGTGAGCTGGGGTGATCTCGCCCGTGCCGCGTCGACCCAATCCTCGACCGTCTCGAGCGCTGCCCTCCACGTGGACTCACGCCGCTCGTAGGCCTCTCCGACAAGCTCACGGACTGTTGCTGACATCGTCGTCACCTTCCTCCTGCTCCAACTTCACCAGATGAGAGGGGCGATGTCCATGCTTTCGTCGGCTTTGGTCCGAAGCTGTGCCCGGTCGCTCAGAGGTCGAAGTCGACGATGACCGGGGCGTGGTCGGAGGCTCCCTTGCCCTTGCGCTCCTCGCGGTCGATCATCGCCGCCGAGGCTGTGGCGGCGAGCGCCTGCGAGGCGAGTTCGAAGTCGATGCGCATGCCCTGCTTCTTCGGGAAGCGCAGCTGCTGGTAGTCCCAGTACGTGTAGACGCCGGGGCCGGGGGTGAATTGGCGGGTGACCTCGGTCAGGCCGGCGCCGAGGAGGTCGGAGAAGGCCTGCCGCTCCGGTGGGGAGACGTGGGTGGCGCCTTCGAAGGCGGCCATGTCCCAGACGTCCTCGTCGAGCGGGGCGACGTTGAAGTCACCGCAGAGGACGAGCTTCTCCTCCGGGTCCGCGGCGAGTCGATCGGCGACGACCGAGGTGAGCGCCCGGTACCACTCGAGCTTGTAGTCGAGGTGGGGATGGCCGAGCTCGCGGCCGTTGGGGACGTAGAGGGAATGGACCCGGACCCCGCCGCACGTGGCGGAGATCGCCCGCGCCTCGTCGGCGTCGTTGTAGGCGGGCATGCCGGCGAAGCCGATCTGCGGGTCCTCGAGGCCGACTCGGGAGGCGATCGCGACCCCGTTCCACTGGTTGAGTCCATGGAAGGCGACCTCGTAGCCGCGGGAGTCGAAGACCTCCCGGGGGAACTGGTCGTCCCGGCACTTGAGCTCCTGGATCGCGAGCACATCGGCGTCGGAGCGGTCGAGCCACGCGCCGATCCGCTCGGCACGGGCACGGATCGAGTTGACGTTCCACGTTGCGATTCTCACCCCTCCACCCTAGACGGTGTTCGCTCGTCAGGCACCCGATAGTCTGACGGCATGCCTGATGCCTCCAACCAGCACCTCGGCCACGACGGTGCGACCGTGCCCGACTCCTACTACGTCCGCCTCGGGGAGGACCGGTTCGCCTCGACCCTGCACAGTCAGGGTGCCTGGCAGCCGGGCGAGCAGCATCTCGCTCCCGCCTCCGGGCTCGTCCTCGCCGAGGTGGAACGCCGCCTGCCGAGTGACAAAATCGTCTCGCGGGTGAGCTTCGACGTCCTCGGCGTCATCCACTCCGGAGAGTTCACCGTCGACGTCGACGTCGTCCGCCCCGGGCGGACCATCGAACTCGTCGAGGCGACGATGCGCCACGGTGAGAGGGCGAGCATCCGGGCGCGGGTGTGGCGGCTGCTCGGAAGCGACACCTCGGCGGTGGCAGGCGACGAATGGACCCCGCTGCCCGCTCCGGAGGACATGCCCGAGCAGGGGCTGAGCGAGCGGTGGGGCGGCGGCTACATCGCCTCTCTGCGGGGACGGCAGGCCGATGACGCGCGTCCCGGGCGCGCCCGCAGCTGGATCACCTCCGACCTCCCGCTCGTCGACGGTGAGGTCGACCCGCCGGCCGCGGCGCTCGTCAAGTACGTCGACACCGCCAACGGGCTCGCCGTGCGCGTCGACCCGCGCACGACCTTCTTCCCCAACGTCGACCTCACCATCCACCTCATCCGCACTCCGACACCCGGCTGGGTCGGCCTCGAGACCCGGGTCGCCTTCGGGCCGACCGGGGTGGGGGAGACGGCGAGCGTGCTCAGCGACGTCGACGGGCCGATCGGCACCGCCGCCCAGTCGCTGACCGTGCGGATGGGCCAGGGCGCGCGATGACCACGGCGCTCGTCACCGGGGCGAGCCGATCCCGACCCCGGGCGCTCGTCACCGGGGCGAGCGCCGGCCTCGGCCGCGGCTACGCCCGTGCGCTCGCCGCCGACGGCTTCGATCTCGTCCTCGTCGCCCGCAGTGCTGAGCGTCTGCGGCAGGTCGCCGGGGAGGCGGAGTCCGAGTTCGGCATCCGCGCCGAGGTGGTCCCCGCCGACCTCTCAAATCCTGAGGACATCGGCCGCCTCGTCGACCTCATCGGGACCCGGCGCATCGATGTGCTGATCAACAACGCGGGCTACGGACTGCTTGAGGGACTCCTCGACTCGGATCCCGCAGACGTCGCGGCCCTCGACACCGTGCTCCAGGCAGCCGTGCGCGACCTCTCCCTGGCCGCAGCGGCCGGGATGCGCGAACGCGGACGCGGAGGCATCATCACCGTCTCCTCCCTTGCCGCGCTGACGACGATGGGCCAGTACGCCGCGTCGAAGGCGTCGAGTCTCGTCTTCACCGAGGCGCTCGCCGGGGAGCTGCGTGACACCCCGGTGACGGTCACTGCGGTGCTGCCCGGATTCGTCCACACGGAGTTCCACGAACGCCTCGGCGCACGCCGACCGGGACCGGGGTGGATCTGGCTGAGCGTCGATGACGTCGTGCGCACATCCCTGCGCGATGCCCGACGCGGCAGGGTCGTCTCGGTCCCTGGGGCGCAGTACCGGCTGGCAGCGGGGCTCGCCCGCTTCCTTCCGCGGGGGCTCATCCGCCGCGGCTCTGCGGGCTTCGCCTTCGACCGGCAGCACGGACGCGACAGGGGAGGGGAGAGCGAAGACGGGCAGGGCCTGACGGTATCGACATCCGAGAAGTTTTTCGGCCCTGAATAACGAGGGAAGTTGAGGCTTGAATGATCTCGACCAGCCCTCTCATCTGCGGGTTCTCGCTGACGAAACACTGATTCTCTCATTCAATGAGAGCAAATAAGTGTGAGATCAACCTTTACAACTGTGCGGAAGGTGTGGTGGAATTGTGATGTCCGCCCGGTGGGGATCGGGTGGACATAACGGACGTATGGGGATGCGTCCGGGTACTCGAGGGGAGTGCTGCGAGGACCCCGGGATGACGCGATTACGCGCCCCGGGGTCTTTGTCATTCACCATCATTCGCTCATTCTGGTGACATGCGGTGCCGAACACTGTTCAGTCGGAGGCCCTTCTGATCAGTATTGATCAGGGATTGCGCGCTTTTCGATCGATGCCGGCAGTCATTCCCCGGTCATCATCTCCGTCATCCGAAGTCACCACGACAGTCATTGACGCGCCGGATCGGTAGACCGTCGAGACGGTCGCCGATCCGACCGCAGGAGGGTGGTCGAGAGGTCTTCGATGCCACCTCGGCGGTGCGGGTCCGGCACTCGCGAAAAGTGCCGTCGAAGCACCCGATCTGCGCAATCTCGCCGGTAGGCTGGTGTGAGTTTGATCACGCATCCGCATCGCGCCGACTGAGAGGCACCCCTATGGCCGTCTTCGATCTCACGTTCCCCTCGAGCAACGGCCGCGACGACGTGCGCGCCTGGGTGCACACGCCGGTGGCGGAGAGGCCGCGGGGACTCGTCCAGATCGTCCACGGGTTCGGCGAACATGCGCGTCGTTACCTGCCGCTCGTCTCGGCGCTCCTCGACGCCGGCTACGCGGTCGCGCTCGACGACCATCTCGGGCACGGCACCACAGCGGTGGCCAATGACTCCTGGGGTGACTCCGGTGGTGCCGACCCCGGGGTCTTCGTCTCCGACGAGGCCGAACTCGCCCTCCGGGCGCGGGCCATCGTCCCCGACGTGCCCTTCCTCGTCTTCGGCCACAGCTGGGGGTCGATGATCATGCGGGCCTACCTCGCCGAGTGCTGCGGCGACGTGGCCGGGGCGGTGCTCTGCGGCACCCCGGCCGGGATGCTCGGAATCGCAGAGGGCCGCGATCACGCTCTCGCACAGATCCACGACGAGGGCGCCGGCGCCGTCGACTCGGGCGCGCTCGCGCTCATGCTCGGTCCCCTCAACCGACGGTACGGCTCCGACGCGACGCCGATCGACTGGGTCTCGGGATCGCCCGCCGTCCTCGCCGACTACGTCTCCGATCCGCTCAACCTCGGGCAGCATCCCGTCACCGCGGGCTTCGCGGCCTCCTTCGCCGCACTCTACGAGCGGGTCGACGGAGCCGGCTGGGCCTCCCGCGTCCCCCACGAGGTGCCGGTGCTCCTCATCGCCGGGGAGGAGGATCCCGTCGGCGACTGGGGCGAGGGTGTCCGCAGCGTCGCCGACGATCTCGTCGCAGCGGGCCATCCGGCCGTGACGACGCGGCTGTGGGCAGGGGTCCGGCACGAAGTCCACAACGAACCCGACGTCCGCGACGAGGTCTTCGCCGTCGTCATCGAGTTCTTCGACGAGGTCACCGCGGCGCGGCCGCTGCCCTGAGGTTCAGCCGTCCACGCGCGTGTTCGAGCGCAGCCCGGCGCCGAGGCGTGGGGACTCGACCGCGCGGCCGTGGGCTGAGTGCCCCGGACGGTGCCGGGCGGAGCCGGATCGGACCGTCCTCGCGGCAGTGACGCACGACGACGGAGCGGCGCCCCCTCCGCTGAGGGGGCGCCGCTCCGTCATGTCATCGTTCGGCGGCCTATGCGAGGGTGACCTCGCGCTGCTTCCGATTCGACGACCGGGCGATGCCGATCTCGAGTCCCATCGCCGCGATCGGCACTCCGAGCGCTCGGCTGGCATTGCCGGCGACCCGGTGGGCGATGTCGGCGACGACGGCATCGATGTCCGCGCGTTCGTCGACGTCGACGTGCACGATGAGCTCCGGTCGCTTCGCGGTGCCGCGGAGGATGACCTGGGAGTCCTCGACGCCGTCGGTGGCCTCGAGGTCGTCGGAGACCGCCTCGGCGACGACTGCCGCTGTCACCGAGGTGATGCCGGTGCGAGCGTCCTGCTGGAGGCGCAGCGGCTTCGCCGCGTCCTTGCGCGGGATCTGCAACGACAGCCACCAGATTCCGATGATCGCGAGCACCACCGCGATGACGACGGCGACGATCGCTGAGAACGGGAGCGCGAACTTGTCCGCGATCGGGGCGAGACTCGCCGAAGGATCGAGGCCGGGCAGGATGCCGGCCAGGAGCCCGAGCCCGAAGAGGGCGACGAACGCTCCGCCGAGGAGGAGGATGAGTCCGATGATGAACAGACCGGTCCGGTTCGCGCCTGCTGCCATGCGTCGCATCACTGCCTCCTGACCGCGTGCACGCGCACGCTCGGTTGCCGGACGAAATCGATCGAGCTCAGCCGACGCGTGACCGAATCGGCGACCTCGCTGCGGATCTCGGCGGTGTCACGCACCGGGGTGGTGAACGTGACGATCGACGAGCGGGTGTTCGATGAGGCGCGCACCCGGGCGACCCCGTCGACGGCATCCGCGGCCGAGGCGGCGAGGTCGGAGAGCGCCGACGTCGGCATGGCGACCTCGAGGCGCTCGACGTGCTCGGCTGCAGGGGCCTGCAGGCCGAGGATGCGGCGGGCTCCCGGCGAGATCGCGAGGATGACGAGCACCAGGCCGATGAGGCCGAGCACGATGCCCGCAGCGATCACCGCGGGGGTGGCCCACTGGAGAGATTCGGCGCCGGCGATGCCGGGCAGAACCGTCTCCAGAGAGGCGTCCGCGGAGTTCGCCTGCGCGATCGCGGCGATGCCCGCCCACCCCAGGGCCACTGCGATGAGCAGAAGGACCACGGCGACGATGACGGATGGCACGACCCGCGCGGGGCGGGCGCGCAGAAGCTGTGCACTCATGCCAGACTCCTCACTTCGGCTGAGCGGCCCGTACCTTCGGGCCGGAGCCAGGTCACGTCGATGTCGACCTGGCGGACAGCGACCCCCGTGAGCGATTCGACTTCGGTGCGCAGGGTCTCACGCACCGATTCGGTCGTCTGGGAGATCGGGAGCGGATAGCGGAGGCCGAGCCGGACGTCGAGGACGCAGCTGCGGCCGGATAGGGTCACCGACACGCTCGGACGGGCGTCGAGGCTGTCATTGCCGCCGATGCCGAGGAAGCCCGAGGTGGTGCCGCCGACTCCGGGAATGCCCTTGAGGATCTCGGAGGCCGTCTTCTCGACGACTCTGTCCGCGATCGTGAGGCTACCGCGTGATGCAGCCACGCCGATCACCTCCGCGTCGTCGAACGCGAGCTCAGGGCTCCGAGGTCGAGTCGACCGTCGAGGACGAGACCGATGGTGAGGCCGAGCCCACCGCAGATCGCGACGACGAGGAATGCGACGAATCCTCCGAAGTACGCGACGATGCCGAGGGTGAGTCCGACAAGCAGTCCTACGTAAGTTTTCGACATGGCTGTCCTTCCGGGGCTGTCGCTGCGCTCCCCGAGGCGAGTGCTCGCCTCGGGGGCGTCAGCGAGGGGTGGGTGTGTCAGGAGAGGTTGTTCTGATCGTCCGACTTCTTCTGATCGTCGTTGTCCTCGTCGGGGAGGTGGACGTCGGTGACGTCGATGTTGACCTCGACGACCTGGAGTCCGGTGCCCTGCTCGACGGCGCGGATGACGTTGCGACGGATCGCCTCGGCGACGTCGACGATCGAGGTGCCGTACTCGACGACGATCGTGAGATCGATCGCGGTCTGCTTCTCGCCCTTCTCCACGGAGACTCCGCCCGAGACGTTCGTCTGCGAGCCGGGGATCCGGTCGGTGAGGGTGTCGAAGGCGCGACGAGCGGCGTTGCCCATACCGAAGACGCCGGGGACCTCGCGCGCCGCGATGCCGGCGAGCTTGGCGACGACGTTCTCAGCGATGGTCGTGTTGCCCTTGTCGGTGACCAGGGGGCTGTTGACGTCGGCGCCGGCCGAAGCGGTCGAACCAGCGGTCTTGGTGGTGGAGGGAGCGTTGGTCTCAGGCATGATTGTTCATTCCTTTTCGTGTCGGAGGTGCTGACATAGGTACAGACGCAGCCGGTGGCGAATCCTCACGCACGAATCGCAAGAATTTCTCCGCATCGCCCGAAACCTGTGCGCGCACCGGCGGCCGCGGAGTCTCGATTCGGTGAACTTTCCTCCGAATATCCGGCAAGGCATGTTCCCAGGTCGGAGGCTCGCCTATGATCTGAGACATGGCAAGAGGTGATGATCGATTCGACGTCGTGACCCTCGTCGTGCGGGCCCGTGAAGGCGATGTCGACGCCTTCGCCGCCCTCGTCGACCGGTACGAGGTCAGACTGCTGCGCTTCGCGATGCGCACACTCGGGGACAGGCAGGACGCCGAGGACGTCGTCCAGGACACGCTCGTGCAGGCGTGGAAGTCCCTCAATGCGCTCGCTTCCCCCGAGGCATTCGGCACGTGGGTCTATCGGATGGCGTCGAACCGGTGCACCGACGTCCTGCGCAAGCGGGTCTCCCGGCCCGCCGATCCGGTCGACCCCGAGGACATGGGCGTCCACGCCGACGATCGGGCCTCGGTGGAGAAGCGGGTCGAGGCCCGCAGCGCGCTCGAGCGCTTCGCCGAGGTGTTCTCGACGCTGTCCACCGAGCAGCGCATCACGTGGGTCCTCCATCAGATGGAAGGGCTCAGCTACGCTGAGGTGGCCGACACCTTGGGCATCACCGAAGGCAGTGTGCGCGGCCGGATCCATCGGGCCCGAGCCGCCATCGTCGAAGGGATGAAGGGATGGACATGAGTGATGATCGCAGGCGGGCCGAGGACGAGCGCGCCGCTCCCGACCTCGACGCCGAGCTGCGCGACGTCATCGACGACTACATGGGCCACTACGTCCCCGACTCCGAGCAGACCGCCGGGATCCGCGAACGGATCCTCCAGCTCGTCCGCAACGACCTCTACCGGGGTCCGTCGACGAAGCTGCGCACGGATGCGGGGCACGAGTACTCGATCGCCTCGGCGGCGGTGCGGACGATCGTCCGCGATGCCGTCGACTCGGTCGACGGGATCCGCTCCCGCAGCGTCGGCATCGCCCCGTCCGGGGAACCGGCAGGCAGCGCCGCCGAGGTGCGACTGACCGTGACCATGCGCGCGGACGTCCGCTTCGTCGCCGCCGCGGATCTCATCAGGACGGCCGTCTCCGAGGCGCTCGTACGCGAGCTCGGAGTGCCGGCAGCACGGATCGATATCGAAGTCGAGGATGCCTATGTCGAATGACCCGCATGAGACGCCGACTCCGCTCGAGGTTCGGCACGAGGACCCCATCGTTGCCCCGCACCCGCCCGAGTCGCATCCGGACACGCCCTCAGCGCCGTTGCCGGGTCACGCACCGGCCGCGCGCACGGGCGAGTCCGACTCCGACGCGGCACTCGAACCCGAGCTGTCGGCCGGGGCCGACGCGACGTCTGAGCCCGAACTGCCCGCCGGGGATGATGCGAGACCGGAGCCCGAACTGCCAGCCGGGGATGACGCTACCGCCGACGGTGAGGAGGATCCGAGCGAGGTCGAACCGGTCACGCGCACGGCCCGGCAGCTCTCACACGAGGTCGCCGGCATCGCCGGAGTCGAATCCCTGGCACCGGGGATGAAGGACCTCGTGGCCAGCGCCACTGCGCGGGTGCTGCGCCGCGCCGGCGGACAGCCCACGGGCATCGACCTCTCCGAGTCCGACGACGGCTGGCGCGTGCGCATCGACGCCCACTTCGACGATTCGCGATCGGTCGCGTCGATCGTCGACGAGATCTTCACGGTCGTCGACCGAGAGGTCGGCGCACCGGTCGAGGTCGATCTCCGGGTGATCAGCCGCGGCGGCTCACACTGAGCCTCCCCGCCAGACTCGGCTTTCGCCTCGGCGAGGGTGAGGGTTGCCGTCCTGACGTGAGGACTGCCCCCAGCCTCGGCGGGGTCGGGACGGCCCTGAGGGCCAAGTAGACTGGGGGCCATGACCGACCCCGCAGACACGCGCCGACAGCTGCTCGGCCTCATCGACGAACTCGCCGTGGTCCGCGGCCGAGTCACCCTGTCCTCCGGCCGCGAGGCCGACTACTACCTCGACCTGCGCCGGGTCACGCTCGACCACCGGTCGGCTCCGCTCATCGGCGACGTCCTCCTCGACCTCCTCGAGGCCGAAGGGCTGCTCGAGGGCATCGACGCGATCGGCGGGCTGACGATGGGCGCCGACCCGGTCGGCACCGCGGTCATGCACCGCTCGGTGCTGCGCGGGACCCCCGTCGACGCATTCGTCGTCCGCAAGGAGGCGAAGAAGCACGGCATGTCCCGCCGCGTCGAAGGTCCTGACGTCGCCGGCAAGCGCGTCATCGCCGTCGAGGACACCTCGACGACGGGCGGATCCGTCCTCACCGCCGTCGAGGCGCTGCGGGAGGCCGGCGCCGAGGTGGTCGCCGTGGCCGTGGTCATGGACCGTGACACGGGGGCGAAGGAGAAGGTCGAAGCCGAGGCGGGGATCCCCTACCTCACGGCGCTGTCGACGAAGGACCTCGGCCTGGAGTGACGGGGGCGATCATGAGCTGGGACTCGACTGTCAATTCCGTCGAAATCCCTGCCCCGGTTTGAATCGCCGTGGGCGATTCACCACGATAGATGAGAAACTCTCACGGGGCCGCGGTTCCGCGCGGCCGCCTACGGACGAACGTAAGGATGACGTGTGCTCACACTCAACGAGGTCTCCCTCCGCAAGGGGAAGCGAACATATCTGGACGAGGTGAGCTTCACCGCCGAGGCAGGTCGGATCACCGCCGTCGTCGGCACCCGATCGGCAGGACGCACCGAACTCGTGCGTGTGATCATGGGTCTCATCAGCCCCGATGAGGGCACCGTCGAAGTCGAGGGCCACGAGCTCGACTTTGGCGACCGGCAGAACTTCGGCTACCTGCCCGGTGAGCGCGGCGGCTACCCGAACATGCGGGTCATCGACCAGATCGTCTACCTCGCCCGTCTCCACGGCATCACCCTCGGTGCGGCCGAGCGCAACGCCCTCACCCTGCTCTCGCGCCTCGAGCTCGCCGACCGCGGCTACGCTCCGCTGAAGAACCTCAGCGGCGCCGAGATCGCCCGCGTCGACATCGCCGCCACCCTGGCCGCCGACCCCGACGTCGTCGTCATCGACGATGCCTTCGCCGGCCTCGACGCGAAGTCGACCGAACTCGTCATGTCCCTCCTGCGCGCCCACGCGTCCTCGGGGGTCCCCGTCATCCTCGCCACCGACGACTGGGAGGCCGCAGAGAAGCACGCCGACGACATCGTCGCGCTCAGCCAGGGCAGGGTCACCGCCTCCGGCAGCGTCGACGACCTCCTCGGCGAGCACCGCTACCGTGTCGCCCTCGCTAACGCTGAGGCGGCCGCGAAGACCCTGTCAGGACGGTCGGGGATCACCGAGATCGAGGTCATCGACACCGTCATCACCTTCCGCGCGAACGATCCCGGCTCGGCCGCCGCGACCGTGGCGAGGCTCGAACGAGTCGAGAGCTTCGAACGCATCCGCCCGACATTGGCCGAGCAGTACAAGGAGGCCCTGTGATGGCACGCAAGGACGACGCGCAGGACGCGGAGAACGCCAAGGACACGACGACGTCGAGGGCATCCGGCAAGGCCGCCTCCGGAACGGAGCCGACGACCTCGAAGGGCACGGCCCCCAAGAGCCTCGACGACCTCGACATGGGCACTACCGGCACCGAGTCGGCCGACTCCGACTCGACGACCTCGACGTCGAAGTCGGCTGCCTCCAAGGCGTCGGCTGCCAAGGCGGGCACCTCCACCTCTGCGGCCTCCAAGAAGACGGCCGACACCGAGGCGGATGCGACGGCCGGACTCGATGAGGTCCCCTTCGAACTCGCCGAGGACCGGCCGAACCCTGAGGACCTGCCCGAGACGGGACTCGTCTCCGAGTTCGTCGACGTCGGCCGGCGTCAGGCGTCGTGGCTGGTGTCGAACCGCGAGAGCTCGACCGTCATGCGCTCGCCGTTCTTCCTCGTCACCGTCGCCGTCGTCATCCTCGGCATCCTCGCCGTGATCATCAGCGGCATCGTCCGCGAAGCCCAGGTCGACTCGGGCACGCCGAGCATGGCCATGGTCGGCGTCGGCGAGCAGGCGGCGATGTACGAACAGCAGCTCGGTGTGAAGATCACCGACGTCGCCGATGCCCAGGCGGCCGAGCAGCTCGTCCGCGATGGTGAGGTCGACGCCGCGTTCATCCAGGACCCGACGGGTCAGACGCAGCCGACGATCATCGCCCTCGACAAGCAGCCGACCGCGCTGCTCGAGAAGCTCGCCCCGCAGACCGAGGCGACCCTCCTGCAGACCCCGGCCGTCGCCGAGGACATCGCCACTCCGCTGCTGTGGGGCATGGTCGTCTTCTCGCTCCTCGTCATCGGCACCCTCGGCACCGCGCTCTACCAGAACCTGCGTTTGGAGAAGCGGAACCGGATCACCGAGATCATCGCGGCGACGATTCCGCCGCGCGCGGCCGCCTCGGGTCGGATTACGGGCATGCTCACGCTCGTCGTCATCCACCTCCTCGTCGCAGCCGTCGTCCTCGAGCTCGGACTCTCGATCTCGGGCAGGACGTCGATCGCCTTCGCGATGCTGCCCGGACTCGGATGGTTCGCCCTCACCCTCTTCTTCACCGCGTGGGCGATCTTCGCCCTCCTCGTGTGGGCCTCGACCCTGACGAGCGATCGCGCCCGCAGCATCGTGCTCACGATCATCGGCATCCTCACCGTGGGCGGCGCGATGGCCCCGGTCATCGTCGGCGCGAGCGGAACGGTCGGCCGGGTGCTCTCCTGGACTCCGTTCACCTCGCCGCTGGGCATCGCGGGCCGCTTCTTCTCGGCCCAGCCCGAGTGGTGGGAGGGCCTCGTCGCCGCAGCGATCGCCGCAGTCCTCGCCCTCATCCTCCACGCGGTCGCCGGCGGTGCCTACGTCCGCTCGGTCCTCTCCGGCGGAGGCCGCGGGGGCAAGACCGTGAAGATGAGCAAGCGCGCGAAGAAGGTCGCCGCCGCCTCCGACTCCGAGGAGGACGCCGATGCGAAGGCGTCGACCGCCTCGGCGAAGGGTGCGGCAAAGACGGCCACGGCGACGAAGGACGCCGACGCCGACGCAGATTCGGACGACGCGGACGCTGACGAGGTCGTGACCGTCTCGGAGACCGAGGAGGTCACGACGACGAAGACGGCCGGCGCGACGAAGGCTGCGGGCACCACCGCCTCGGCGAAGGGCACCCGCACGACGAAGGCCACGGACGACGCGATGGACTCCGGGAAGGACTCCGACGCGAAGTGACCGACGGTCTCGAGCAGCAGCAGGTGGGGGTCGGTCCGTGGACCGGCCCCTGGCCTGTCGGTGAGGAGTACGATCCGGAGCTGCTGCGCGACGGGGACCGGCGCAATGTCGTCGACAAGTACCGCTACTGGCGCCACGATGCCATCGTCGCCGACCTCGACACGGTGCGGCACGGGTTCCACGTCGGTGTCGAGAACTGGCAGCACGACCTCAACATCGGCTCGGTCGTGCGCACGGCGAACGCGTTCAATGCCGCGGCCGTGCACATCGTCGGGCGGCGGCGCTGGAACCGGCGCGGGGCGATGGTCACGGACAGGTACCAGCACGTCATCCACCATCCCAGCGTCGACGACCTGCTCCAATGGTGCGTCGAGAACGACGTGCCGCTCATCGGCATCGACAACTTCCCGGACTCGGTGCCGCTCGAGACGTTCGAGCTGCCGCAGCGGTGCCTGCTGCTCTTCGGCCAGGAGGGGCCGGGGCTGAGCGAGGAGGCGCATCAGGCGAGCTCGGCGGTGCTCTCGATCGCCCAGTACGGTTCGACGCGGTCGATGAATGCCGCGGCCGCAGCGGCAATCACCATGCACGCGTGGATCCGCCGCCACGTCTTCGAGCAGCCGATCGGGTAGCTCGGCACGGACTCTGGCACGCCCGCGAGGCGGGTGCGGGCGGAGTGCTGGCGGCACGCGGGCGGCCGCTAGCACGCGGACATCGCCGCCACGTCTTCGACCAGCCGGTCGGGTAGCGCGGCAGCACGCAGAAAAAGGACGCTCAGTGTCGATTCGCAAGCTCAGAATCGACACTGAGCGTCCTTGATCCCGCTGTGACTCACCGGGCGGTTGCCCTTCCGCCGAGACTCACCAGGCCGCCCTCCTCAGGACAGGTCGGCGGCGTGGGGTTCGATGAGACCGCCGATCGATGCGAGCTCGGCGGTGAGCGAGTCCGCGTCGTCGAAGGTCTTCGAGATCACGGTGAGGCGCTTCGCGTAGTGCCCGATCGGGTACTCCATCGTCATGCCGATGCCGCCGTGCATCTGGATCGACTCCTGGCTGA
>ENA-OOKA01000027-OOKA01000027.1-human-skin-metagenome-genome-assembly--contig:-NODE-27-length-56916-cov-11.357714_pt1 | contig 56916 bp, 52 predicted proteins | sample MGYA00248825_ERZ500995 | MGnify/ENA primary metagenome ERZ500995 (study PRJEB25958, sample SAMN03398540) | human skin metagenome | study: EMG produced TPA metagenomics assembly of the Human Skin...
CTGAGCAGGTCGGCGATGCCGTCGCCCAGCGAGGCCCTCCCGCCGGCGGGCTCGGCCGTGCTGCGGCCGCGCGAGGGCTCGGCCTGCTGAGCAGGGGCTTCCGGACGGGTCGGCTCCGGGCGGGCGGGGCGGCGCGAGCGCTGCCTGCGCACGACCGGATCCGCCTTGGGGCCCGACCCCACGAGCGGCTTCTGCTGCGGCTCCTCCTCCGCGCTGGAGGACGGTGCCGGTGCTTCCGGATCGCTCGAATCGGCGGCGGCATCGCCGCCTGCGCTGGTGGCGGAGTAGCCCGGATCCGGGCGCGAGCCCGGGGCCTCGGCGGAGTCGCCGATCGAGACCAGCCCTGCGCCGACCTCCAGGGTCTCGCCCTCCTGGGCGAGCAGCTCGAGGACGGCCCCCTCCCAGGGCGAGGGCAGCTCGACGAGCGACTTGGCGGTCTCGATCTCCACGAGGGGCTGATCGACGGAGACCTGGTCGCCGACGCGCACCTTCCAGGTGACGATCTCGGCTTCGGTGAGCCCCTCGCCGACATCGGGGAGGCGGAAGATCTGTGCCATGCGGGAATCCTTCGGAAGCGACGGTGCGGGGCGCGTGCGTGCGGTGAGCGGGTCCTAGTAGGCGAAGGCCCGGTCCATGCCGTCCAGGACGCGGTCCAGGTCCGGGACGTAGTCCGCCTCGACCCCGGCGGGCGGGTAGGGCATGTGGTAGCCGCCCACGCGGATCACGGGGGCTTCGAGGCTGTAGAAGCTGCGCTCCGTGATGCGCGCGGCGATCTCGGCCCCCAGCCCGGAGAAGACCGGGGCCTCGTGGGCCACGACCATGCGCCCCGTGCGCTGCACCGAGGCCTCGAGGGTCGCGAAGTCGATCGGCGACAGCGAGCGCAGGTCGATCACCTCGACCGAGCGGCCCTCCTGCGCGGCGGCCTCTGCGGCGGCCATGGCCACGGGCACCAGCGGACCCCACGCCACGAGGCTGAGCTCCGAGCCCTCGCGCAGCACCTGGGCGCTGAAGGGATCGGCGGTGCTCGGGTTCTCGAGGTCGACCTCCCCCTTGAGCCAGTAGCGGCGCTTGGGCTCGAAGAAGATCACGGGATCGGGGCAGGCGATCGACTGCTGGATCATCCAGTAGGCGTCCTGCGGCGAGGACGGCGAGACGATGCGCAGCCCGGCAGTGTGCGAGAACTGGGCCTCGGGCGACTCGGAGTGGTGCTCGATCGAGCCCACGAGCCCGCCGTAGGGGATGCGGATGGTCACCGGGACGGTGACGTCGCCGTCGGTGCGGGCATGCATCTTGGCCAGCTGGGTCGTGATCTGGTTGTAGGCGGGGAAGGTGAAGCCGTCGAACTGGATCTCGCACACCGGGCGGTACCCGCGCATGGCCATCCCGGTGGCGGTGCCCACGATCCCGGCCTCGCCCAGAGGGGTGTCCAGCACCCGGTGCGCGCCGAACTCCCCCTTGAGCCCCTCGGTCACGCGGTACACCCCGCCCAGGGAGCCGATGTCCTCGCCCATGAGCAGGACCCGGGGGTCCTCCCCCATGGCCCGGCGCATGCCCATGGTCAGGGCCTTGGCCAGAGTGACCCGGACGGTCGTGGGTCCGCCCGTGCGCGTCTGCTGCTCGCTCATGCCCTCTGCCCCTCCTGGCTCTGCCCTGCGTCTGCGCCCGGTCCGCCCTCGCCGTCCAGGAAGGAATCGGCGTAGTCGCGGTGCCAGGCCCGCTCCTCCTCCACGAGCGGGTGCGACTGCGCGTAGACGACGTCGAAGCGCTGGTCCAGCTCACCCGGATCGGAGCGCAGCAGCTCGGAGCGGACCTCCTTCAGCCACTGGTCGGTCTCCTCCTCCAGGTCCTGGAACCACTGCTCCTGCACGCCGAGCTCCGTCTCGAGCAGGGCGCGCATGCGCAGCAGGGGCTCCTTCTGCGCCCACTGCGCCTCCTCTGCGGAGAGGCGGTACTTGGTGGGGTCGTCTGCGGTGGTGTGCGCGCCCAGTCGGAAGGTCTCCGCCTCGATCAGCACGGGGCCGCGCCCCTCGCGGGCCTCGGCGGTCGCCCACCGGGTCACCGCCAGGACAGCCAGAGGGTCGTTGCCGTCGACCCGCACGCCCTCGAAGCCGTAGCCGGCCGCCCGGGCCGCCAGGGGCACGCGGGACTGCGTGGAGAACGGCACCGAGATCGCCCACTGGTTGTTCTGCACGAAGAACACCACGGGGGCGTCGTAGGAGGCGGCGAAGACCATCGACTCGTGGATCTCGCCCTCGGTCGAGGCGCCGTCGCCGAAGTAGACGGTGACAGCACCGGGTTCCGGCGCGGGCTCCCCCGCCTCCTCGGCAAGCCGACGGTCCTGGACCATGCCCATGGCGTAGCCCACCGCGTGCGGGACCTGGGAGGCCAGCACCAGCGAGTAGACATGGGTCCGGGTCTCGGACGGCTTCCAGCCGGAGGCCGCGTGGCCCCGGAACTGCACCAGGACCCGCTCGGCCGGGACCCCGCGCTCCAGGACCACGGCATGCTCGCGGTAGGAGGGGAAGACGTAGTCGTTCTCGCCCTGGGCCAGCGCCGAGCCGACCTGGGCCGCCTCCTGGCCGCGCAGCGGGGGCCACAGGGCCATCTCGCCCTGGCGCTGCAGCGCAGTGGCCATCTCGTCCAGGCGGCGCGCCCGCACCATCGAGCGGTGCATCCGCTGCAGCGCCTCGGCATCGACGTCCTCGACCCAGCGCGAGAAGCGCTCGTCGTGCTGGCGGACGCCGTTCTCGTCGAGCAGGCGGACCACGGGCATGGTCGCGGCCACGGCCGCGGGGTGCGCTCCGGTGCCGGCGCTCGCACGGGCGTCATGGGGATCCGCGACGAGCGCTTCCGGCGATCCGTCCGGGGCCACGTCGGCGGCGACCTCGACGGCCGACGCGGCCTGCGCCGTCTGCGCGGACGACTGCTCAGCGCTGGGCTGGTCCTGATCGGGTCCCCGCTCCGGGACCTCGTCGGCCTGCGCCATGGGACACCTCCAGGTGTGGTTCACGCGGTGGCACGGCCCCGGGCCGTCCGGCCCGGCAGCTCATGCCTGTGTCTCCGTCTGCTGCGCGCAGAGCCCGGAGACGAAGCTGTCTCATGAGACTACGTGACGCGCGGGCGTCTGGAAGTTGGAGCAGATCTCCAAAAACCTGTCGTTGGCCTGGGGCACATCGATGCTGACCCGCACTCCGTCGCCGTCGAACGCCCGCACCGACAGCGCCTGCTGCGCGCAGGCCTCGGCGAAGCGGCGGGCGTCCTCGCCCAGCGGCAGCCACACGAAGTTCGCGCGCGTCTGCGGGACGTCCCAGCCCAGTTCCGCCAGCCGGGCCAGGACGCGCTCGCGCTCGTCGACGATGCGCTGGACCCGCTCCTGGACCTGCTCCAGGTGATCGAGCGAGGCGATCGCCGCGGTCTGGGCCATCTCGGTCACCGCGAACGTGGTCGCGACCTTGCGCAGCGAGGCTGTGACCTCCGGCTGCGAGAGCGAGTACCCCACGCGCAGACCGGCCAGACCGTGGGCCTTGGAGAAGGTTCGCAGCGCGACCACGTTCGGGTGGGCGCGGTAGGTGCGCACGCCTTCGACGAGCTCCGGGTCGCCCTGGAACTCGAGGTAGGCCTCGTCCAGCACCACGAGGATGCCCTCGGGCACCCGGGCCAGGAAGCGCTCCGTCTCGTCCTGGCGCAGCGACGGGCCGGTGGGATTGTTCGGCGAGCACAGCAGGATCACGCGGGTGCGCTCGGTGATGGCCGCGAGCATGCCCTCGAGGTCGTGCGAGCCGTCCGGCAGGTTGGGGACCTGCACGCTCACGGCGCCTGCGGTCCCCACGACGATCGGGTAGGCCTCGAACGAGCGCCAGGGGTAGATGACCTCATCGCCCGTGCCGTCGGAGGAGGTTCCCGCGAAGGCCGCGATGATCTGCGTCAGCGCACCCAGGCTGCCCGCACCGGTCACGATGTCATCGGCGGGCACGCCCAGGTGCTGGGCGATCCGCTCGCGCAGCGGCGCGGCGGTCGGGTCGGGATAGCGGTGCATCCGCTGTGCTGCCTGGGCGATGGCCTCCTGGGCTGCCGGCACCGGTCCCCAGGGGTTCTCGTTGGAGGACAGCTTGAAGGCCTCGAGGCCGTCGACGGGCTGCGGGGGCCGGCCCGCAGCGTAGTCGGGCAGGGCGGACAGGGCGGCGCGGGGTGTGACGGAGGACATGACCCTCACTGTAGCGGCGCGGCCCAGCATGAGGCCCACCCTCGGAGCCCCGTTCCGGACGGAACGCCGGCTCGAGCAGCGCGCGCCCGCCGCGCGCCCGGAGACGCCGCCCGAGGATGGAAGAATGTCCGCATGTCTCAGTCTTCCGCCCCCTCGACCGACGATCCCACGGCCCGCATCCCGCTCGGCGGGCTCGAGCCGCCCCTGGCCCTCGGAGCGCTGGACGGGCGCTACCGCCCGGCCGTCGCACCGCTGATCGACCACCTCTCGGAGGCGGCGCTGAACCGCAACCGGCTCCATGTGGAGATCGAGTGGTTCATCCACCTGTGCGCCGGACGCGTGCTGCCCGGGATCGAGCCGCTGGGCCAGGAGCAGATCGACGGCCTGCGCCGCATCGTCGAGGACTTCGGCGCCGAGGGCATCGCCGAGCTGGCCGAGATCGAGGCCGTGACCGTCCACGACGTCAAGGCCGTCGAGTACTACATCGGGCGCCGGCTGCCCGCGCTGGGCCTCGAGCACCTGATCCCGCTGGTGCACTTCGCCTGCACCTCCGAGGACATCAACAACCTCGCCTACGCCGTGGGCGTGCGCGATGCCGTCGAGCTGGTCTGGGCCCCGGCTGCCCGCGAGCTCGTGGAGCAGATCTCGCAGCTTGCCGCCGACAGCGCGGAGGCGCCCATGCTCTCGCGCACCCACGGCCAGCCGGCCACGCCCACCACGCTGGGCAAGGAGCTCGCGGTCTTCGCCCACCGCCTGGGGCGCCAGCTCGCCCGGGTCGGATCCACGCAGTTCCTGGGCAAGATCAACGGGGCCACCGGAACCTACGCCGCCCACACGACCGCCGTACCGGAGGCCGACTGGCAGGAGGTCTCGCGCACCTTCGTCGAGGGGCTGGGGCTGAGCTGGAACCCCCTGACCACGCAGATCGAGTCGCACGACTGGCAGGCCGAGCTCTACGCGGACGTCGCCCGGTTCAACCGCATCCTGCACAACCTCTGCACGGACATCTGGTCCTACATCTCGATCGGCGTCTTCCGCCAGGTCCCCGTCGAGGGCGCCACCGGGTCCTCGACCATGCCGCACAAGGTCAATCCGATCCGCTTCGAGAACGCCGAGGCCAACCTGGAGATCTCGTGCTCGCTGCTGGACACGCTCGGAGCCACGCTCGTGACCTCGCGCTGGCAGCGCGACCTCACGGACTCGTCGTCCCAGCGCAACATCGGCACCGCCTTCGGGCACTCGCTGCTGGCGATCTCGAACGTCGCCAAGGGCCTGCAGCGCCTGGATGTGGCCCACGACGTCCTGGCCGCCGACCTCGACGAGAACTGGGAGGTCCTGGGAGAGGCGATCCAGACCGTCATGCGCGCCGAGGCGATCGCCGGGACCCCCGGCATGGAGAACCCCTACGAGCGCCTCAAGGACCTGACCCGCGGCCACCGCGTGGATCAGCAGCGCCTGCAGGAGTTCGTGGCCGAGCTCGGGCTGTCCGATGCCGCAGAGCAGCGCCTGTCCCAGCTCACGCCGCAGACCTACATCGGGATCGCCCCCAGGCTCGTGGAGCATCTCGAGCGCTGAGGGGCCCCGTCCCGTCCGAGGCTCCCGCGCAGACGACACCGGGCGGTACTGCTGGTCCAGCAGCACCGCCCGGCGTCGTCGTTCGCATCCCCTTTCAGCGGCGCGGATCCGTCAGGTCCGCACCGCCCGATCACATGTCCTTGGCCGCCCAGCCAGCGGTGCGCACGCGGCGACGGCCGAACAGCCGTCCGGGGCGCGACGGGCGCAGCTCGGCCTGAGCGCCGACCGTCTCGAGCCACTCGGGGGCCATGCGCCCCAGCTCCTCGGCAGAGCCCGCGAAGGCCAGCGCATCCACGGCGCTGTCGGCGCTCACGGCCACGGCATCCCACACCTCAGCGCCGACGCCGCGAGTCTGCTCGCAGAGCACGGCGAAGGCGCGGGCGCCCCGCTGCAGCGCGGGGTCCAGCACGGTGAGGTCCTCGCCCAGGGCCTCGGAGATCTCCCAGGCGGCGCCCACAGCGCTGACCGAGGAGCCGACCACGATGGCCAGGGAGGCGAAGGGATCGGCCTCCTGGACGCGCTCCATGATGCGGTCGGCGGCCCTGGCGCAGCCGATGTCCCACAGGTCGAGCTCGGTGCCGCGCGGCAGGGTGAGCCGGCGCGTGCGGGTGTCGAGCTCGACGATCTCGCCGCCGGTCAGCTCTCGCGACAGGCGGATCGGGCGGTACCAGCCGCTCGAGACGGCCTGGGCGCGCTGAGCGGCCTCGAGGACGGCGCACAGCGTGGGCGAGATCTGGGCGGTGAGCGCATGATCGCTGCTCAGGGAGAGCAGCAGGGACAGCTCGGAGTCCGGGCGCTCGGTGCTGAGCACCCACGACAGGTCGGAGAGGACCTCGTCGGCGATGGACTCGGCGACCATGCGGGTCAGCGGGTCGACGGCGGACACGGTCCGCTGCGCCGTCAGCGTGGGGGCGCTGCGGCGGAGCCTGGGGGGAACGGCCATGGTGGGGGAACCTCGTGGGGGGATGAGGCGGGGCTGGGGATGCCCCGGAGCAGATGAAGGCCGCTGCGGATCGACACCGGCCAGATTTTCGGGAGACAGAGGGTGGAGACGTATCGCAGCCCGCGATCCGGCTCCGCTCCTCTGCGCGATGCCCCGAGACTCCAGTCTCTCGGACTGCTGTCACAGCCCCTGTCGAATCGGCGCGCCATGTCGACGGAAGTGAGGTGAGGGCCTCGGCACCCGTCGGCACAGCCCATACGTTACCTGCGAGTAATGAAGATGCAACACCTTTTCTCCGATATTTTCGACCCATCTGACTGGGGACGATATCGAAACATGGCTGCATTGAATATCTAATGAATATGCATTCTGCAGTGGGCTGTTCAGCACATTCTATCGCTGCTGCCGACAGCGGTGGGGGCACCGCCCGCAGCGAGTCGATCCAGCAGCTCCCCCGGCCGGTTGGTCGTGATCTGCTGGACGCCCAGGGCAAGGCACAGCTCGAGGTCCGCCGCGGTGTCGACCGTCCAGACCCGCAGGATCGAGCCCTGCGCCAGCCAGGCCCGCACGAGACCGGGGTGATCCCGCACGAAGGCGATGCCCGGACCCGCGATCTCGCACAGGCCCCGGGTGATGATCGGCTCCGCCGACGGCACGACCCAGCGCATGCCGGCGTGCACGAGCCGGGCCGTCGCAGCCGGGACCCGCAGGCTCGCGGCCACGGACTCCGGGGTGGGATCCTCGATCAGCTGGCACACGTTGCGCGGGGCGACGGTCTGCAGGACATGGCGCACGGCATCCGGGTGGAAGCTCATGATCGAGACCTGCAGGTTCCCCAGGCGCCCGGTCTCCGGGTCCCAGCCCTCGGCTATCAGGACGCTGAGCACGGCCTCCTCCAGCCGATGACCGGCCGGGGAGGGATGCTTGGTCTCGATGGCGAGTCCGACCCGCCTGCCCGCGCCGCGCAGCAGCTCGAGCAGCTCCGGCAGCGTCAGCAGCTGCTCATGGGGCCCGCCGTGGCTGACCGGGATCTCGACGCCCTTCCAGGAGACGAAGTCCAGACGGCGCAGCTCGGCCAGCGTGTGCGAGGAGATCGGTCCGCGGCCGTCGCTCGTGCGCCCCAGCTGGGCGTCGTGGTGCAGTACCAGGTGGCCGTCGCGCGTGAGGTGGACGTCTCCCTCCACGCCGTCGGCCCCGTCCAGCAGGGCCTGCACGTATGCCGCCCGCGTGTGCTCGGGGTACTGAGCGCTCGCTCCGCGATGCGCGAGGATCCTGGGGCCCAAGCTGTGCCTTCCTGCGAGGAGAGGGTGCTGCGCCGTCGACTCGCAGGGAGTCGGACAGCGCTCTCGCCTCTCACGCTAGGGGCCCGCTGTGAACGCCGGGGGAACGACGACGGCCGACCCGATGAAGCACCTGGTCCCCGCCTGAAGGATCAGGCGGGGACCAGGGGTCCTGCATCATGTCGGCCGCTGTGCGCCGCAGGACTCAGCTGTCCTGCTGACCCTCGCCGCTGATCTGCGCCGGCTCACCGGCCTCCTCGGAATCCTTGGAGCGGTCTCGGGCGTCGTCGGCGAGCTTGGGAGCCCGGTCGACCTCGGACAGCTCGGGCGGGAAGCTCGCCGGAAGCGGCCCGAAGGCCTCCTGGGTGCTCTTCACGACCGCCCGCGACATGGCCAGGTTGGCGCCGCCGCCGACCACAGCGCCGATGCCGAAGGGCAGCGCGCGGCCCAGCGCCGCCGTGGACTGCTTGCGGATGAAGCGGCGCACGAACATGTTGCGCAGCTTCTTGCCGACATCGAGGCCGCCCTCCTTGGAGCCGGTGCCCATCATCAGGCCCCAGCGGTTCGTCAGGCCTCGGGACTTGGAGCTCGAGGCCAGGACCTGCTTCATGAGCACGCCCCCGTCCTCGCCGAGCATCAGGGCCATGACCATGGAGCGCGTGCGCACCGGGTCGGAGGTGTGCACGCCGTGCAGCTCCGCGATGGCCTGGGCGTACAGCGCGGTCATCTCCAGGTAGCCGCCGACCGAGACGGTCGACACGCCCAGGGAGGCCAGCGTGCCGATGCCCGGGATCATGGCCGCACCGCCGGCCACGCCGCCGGTGGCCGTGTTCGCCCGGACGTACATCCGCTCGAGGCGCTTGGCGATCTGCTCGGGGGTCTCGTCCGGGTGCTCGGCGCGCAGCCGCTTGACCCAGCGCAGCACGACGGGACGCTGCACCTTCAGGGCGTTGTCGAGGAAGCCGTTCAGCGCCGGGGTCGGCTTGCCGTCATCATCGAATGCGTGCTTCAGGGGGTTGAACGCCACGGTCGTCTCCTGGGGTGGGTGTCCTTGAGAAGTTCGACGACCAGCCTACCCAAGGCCATCAGCGCCCTGTCTGATCGGCTCCTGACGACTGGCTGGGAGCCGCAGGCACGACTCAGCGCACGCGCAGATCCGCCCAGACGGGCCGATGGTCCGAGGTCGGGAAGGGATACGAGCCCGTGAGCTCCGCGCCGGGCTGCCCCGGGGCGGGCCAGAACACCTGGGAGTCCTGCACCCGGAGATTCGACGACGGCAGGACGTAGTCCACCCGCAGGTTGCCCGGCGCCGGGTCCGTGAAGTCCGCCGTGTCGAAGCGGTGCTCGCCCAGATGCCTCGTGTTGGCCCCTCCCTGGGCGGCAGCCGCCGCGACGGCCCCCTCCGAGCTCGGCCGGGGATCCTGGATGCGGTGGTGCTCCAGCAGCTGCCGGGCAGCCCCGGGCCAGGAGTCCCCGTCCTGAGGGTCGGAGTTCAGATCGCCCATGATCACGAACCTGCTGCCGGGCAGCAGTCCGCCGGTGCCCCCGTTGTCGTCGCGGATCCAGCTGCCGCGGCGCGAGCCCGTGATGTAGTCCGCCCAGAAGCGGATCTCGTCGTGGTTGCGCCTCCCGTTGCGGTCCTCGGATCCGTCGAACGACGGCGGAGTCGGGTGGGAGGCCAGCACATGGACGGTGTCGCGGCCCACCCGCAAGGGAACGTCCCAGTGCGACTTCGACGACAGCCGCAGCCGCTTCCCGATCTCACGGCCGTAGTAGTCCCAGGGCAGCAGGCTGTCCGGCATCTGCGACCAGAGCTGAAGCTGGAAGGTCCGCACCGCGCGGTGGTCGATGGGCGCCGTGGAGTACACGGCCATGCCGTACTGGCCGGGGAAGAGGCCGAAGCCCCAGGCATCGTCGCCGGTGCGCAGCGTCCCGTCCCCGTTGAGGTCCAGGCCCGAGTCCACGCCCGTGTTGACGGCAGCGGTGAAGGCGTGGGGGAAGTCCAGCGGGGCCTGGCCGTTCTGGCTGCGCGCCAGGTAGTTGTCCCGGAACAGCTGCACGCCCAGGTGCTCGGCGTCGTAGTCGAACTCGTTGATCAGCAGGACGTCGGGGGCGCAGCGCTGGATGACCTCGGCGACCGCCTGCGCCTGGGCATTGCCGGGCGTGGAGAGATCCCGCACCAGCTGCCCCTGCGAGCCGCGGTTGAGCGAGGCGTTGTAGGTCATGAAGCGCAGCGTCCGATGCCCGGCCCCGCCGCGCTCGGAGGCTGCGGCGGGAAGGGCGATCGAGGTCACCGCGGCCCCGGCCAGGCCTCCGACCAGGCTGCGGCGGGTGAGTGCGGTGCGGCGGCTCATGTGATCCCCTGGAGTGCTCGGTGGACGCGGCCGGTCGGCCGATGACATGGACCGACCGTAGCGAGAGCGGTTGAACCGGCCGTGAACGCACGGCGAGCGGATCACGCGGATCGGTGAGACGATCCGAGCATGTCCCGCCCCGCACACCGCTCCCGCTTCCTGTCCGCCCTCGACGCCGGGGCCGAGATCGCCTGGGACGAGCTGACCGAGGGGTGGATCCTCAGCATCGGCGGCGCCGAGCAGTCGCACGTGGACCTGGCGGATCCGAGCCGGGTCTTCTACGAGTACCTGCAGCGGATGTCGGCGGCCTGCGACCTGCAGCGCCCGAGCGGACAGCCCGTGCGCGCGCTGCATCTGGGGGCCGGGGCGCTGACGCTGCCCCGCCGGCTGAGCGCGGTCCGCCCGGGATCGCAGCAGACGGTGATCGAGCTGGCCCGCGAGCTGCCGGGGTTCGTGCTCGAGCACCTCCCCTGGCCGGACTCGCAGCCGCCCCGGGTCCTGATCGGCGACGCCCGGGAGCAGCTCAGCGCGCTGCGCGAAGCCGAGACGGAGCCGTTCGACCTGCTGGTGCTCGACGTCTTCGCCGGCGACGACGCACCCGCCCATCTTCGCGAACGATCGTTCTACGAGGAGATGGCCCAGGTCCTGGCCCCCGACGGGGCGCTGATCGTCAACGTGGGCGATGACCCAGGACTCGGCTTCTTCCGCGAGCAGGCCGAGCGCATGGTGCAGGCCCAGGGCAGCGGCGGTGCCCCGGCCTTCGCCGACGTGTGGTGCCTGAGCGACGCCTCGATGCTCGACGGGCAGCGCGCCGGCAACCTCATCCTGCTGGGCTCGCCCTCGAGCATGCCGCGCGAGAACCTGGACGCCCTGCGCGCCGCCGGCCCTCACCCGGCCGCGGTCCTGGACCGCATGCAGCTCGAGGACTGGCTGGCCGGTGAGTGAATCCGCCGCTCAGGCGGTCGTGAAGCCGCTCAGGTCGCCCTGGGGGTCCTCGAAGTGCGCGTCCACGCGCATCACGGCCCCCGGTGCGTCCGGGCCCTGGATCTCCTTGAGCAGATCGCGCACCGCCCAGCGGGTGCCTTCGGCGATCACCTCCACGGTGCCGTCGTCGAGGTTGCGGGCGCAGCCCACGAGCCCCAGCTTCTCGGCGTGCTTCCACGTCCAGTAGCGGAAGCCCACGCCCTGCACCGTTCCGTGCACGATCGCGATGGCCCTCAGCCTCTGCCTGGTGTCCAGGCCGTCCTCCTCGTCTCGTGCTGCGCCCTGCTGGCTCATGCCCGGGTCCCGGAATCGCTGGAGGAGCCCGAGGAGCCCTCGGCCGCATCGCGCAGCACGTCGCGGAGGTCCTCCGCGCTGCCGATCTCCCCGAGGTCGATGGCCCTGCCATCGGCCACGAAGCTCGGAGTCCCCGTCAGCTCGAGGTCCTCCGCCTGCTGGCTGTGCTGCTCGACGATCTCCTCGACGTCGCTGGAGCCCATGTCCTCGCGGAAGCGCTGCTCATCCAGCCCCGCCTCCCCGGCGAGCTCGACGAAGCGGTCCTCGAGCTCGCCGTCCGAGAGCTCGGACCACTCGTCGACGTCGTCGTAGACGAGGCTCGCGTACTCGTGGGCCTCCCCCTGACGACCGGCGGCCTCGACCGCGTGGGCCGCCGGCACCGCGTTGTCGTGCATGGACAGGGGGAAGTTCTTCACGCGCACGACGACCTCGCCGTCGAGCTCCTCGGCCACCTGCTCGACCGCAGGGTGGAAGGACCCGCACGCGGGGCACTCGTAGTCGGTGTACATGGTCACGACGGGCAGATCTCCGCTGGCCGTGTTCAGGGCGTAGCCGTCCTCGATGGCCTGGTCCACGCCGGCGACCTCGGTGTCCTCCTGCGGGGCCTCGGAGTCCTGGGCGCTGGCGGAGTCCTCCGCCTGGGCGGAGCCCCCTTCCGACGGGTCCTGGCTCGGGGAGCCCTCGCTCGCGGTCTCCGAGGCGGAGGCGGAGTCCTGAGCCGAGGCGGAGCCCTCGGTCGAGGGGTCCTCATCGGAGCTGGGAAGGCAGCTCGTGAGCAGCAGCGCGCAGCAGGCGGCAGCCGTCAGGCCGGCCGCGAGGCGGGATCCGGTGGGATGGGATGTCATGGCACTCCCGGGGGGTGAGGCGGTGCCCGGAGGGCCCCGCGGTGATCGGTCTGCGATGGCCCAGACTACGGGCGGGATCTGACTGCGCGATACCCTGCCAGCGTCGTGCCGTCCGAGAGCCCGTTGCCAGAAGGAGTCCGCCCGTGCAGCTGATGGTCCCGTTCCAGATCGTGCTCATCGTCCTGGCGGTGATCGTGATCGTCGTGGGAGCCGTGATCTCCGACCCGCTGCTGATGCTGCTCGGGGCGCTCATGGCCGCGATGGCCATCACCGGGCTGGGCATGGCGCTGCGGATGCGCCGACGGCACTCGGGCCAGGCCCCGCAGCGCCCCACGCGCGGCTGAGACCGGATCAGTCCTGGGCCTCGGCCTGCTCCTCGTCCAAGGGCAGCGGCTCTCCGTCCAGCCGGTGGTCCAGGTGCATTCCGGCCTCCGCAGCGCTGCCGCTCAGGGCCTCGGCTGCTTCCTCGTACTGCGGCTCGCTGTACTCCGGCAGCCGCTCGGAGCGCACCCTGAGCATCGGCGCCGCCCCGTCCGAGCCCTCGACCCGCGCCGTGGCCTGCAGATCAGGGACCTGGCCCAGGTCGTGGAGGTCCTCGAGCAGCTCGGGCGTCAGCGACTTCGCGAACGCGCTCGGGACCGTGAGCCGCACGCGGCCGTCGATCACGGTCACAGCGACCTGGTGCCCGCCCGGCGCCTGGCCGGCCTCCTGGGTGTCCCTGAGCACCCGGGAGAGCTGGGGAAGCGCTCCCTCAGCAGACAGATCGGCCGAGTAGACGGTGGTCACCTCCAGCTGCTGGCCCACGCTCACCGACCAGCGGCGCTCGGGCCCCTGCTCCTCGGCGGAGGACGGCGACGCCGAGGGATCCGGGGCAGCCGTCTCCTGCGCGCCCGGCTGGGGGCCTGTGCGCTGCAGCGCGGCAAGCAGGTCGATGGCCTCGGGGATCGTCGCTGCCGAGCCGGTCGCCCGGCCGTCCGCAGCGGCGGGCTCGGAGGCCGCCGAGGCCTCTGCCGGTCCCGAGATCGAGGAGCCGTCGTCGAGCACCAGGGAGACCTGTCCCAGGCCGATGCCGGTCCCCGACAGCTGGGCCTCGGCCTCCGTCTCGGCTGAGGACCAGGCCTGAGCGATCTGCTCGGGGGTGGCTTCGGGCGCGAAGAGCAGCCCCAGGTCCACGGTTCCTTCGCGGGCCTCGCCCCCCTGGGAGTACGAGCCCTCCACGGACGCCGAGACCACCCCGGGCAGCTCGCACAGGGCCAGCTCGGTCTGCGGCACCACGAAGGCCACGTCAGCGGCATCCGGAGCGGGTGCGGTCCGCGCCAGGCCGTCGTCCTCGGCGCTGGGTCGAGGCTGGTTGCAGTCGGCGCTGCGAGCCCAGACGGGCAGCTCAGCCCCGGCCACGAGCCCGGGCTCGGCGATCTCCCGGTTCGGCGGCTGCTCCATCTCCGGGATCTCCGGCTCGGGATCGGCCGGTGCGCAGCCCGCCAGCGGCAGTCCCATGGCGGCGAGACAGCCCAGCAGCGCGGCCGATCGGAGTCCGGCGCTCGGGCGCGAGGCGGCTGTCATCTCAGATGCCTCCTGCGAAGCGAGCGGATACGGGGGGTGCGCGCCGCCGGGCGGGGCCGCACGGCCATCCTACGGATCGCGGCCTCCTGCCGCGCACTGCGGTCCGGGCCGTGACGCGCGAGCCGTCTCAGCCGCGCAGCCAGGGACCCGTGACCGAGTCGGGATCGGCGGCGACCTGCTGAGGAGTGCCTGCCGCCACGACGGTCCCGCCGCGGCGCCCGGCGCCCGGGCCCAGATCGATGACATGGTCGGCCGTGCGGATCGCCTCCGGGCGATGCTCGGCCATCACGACGGTCGCCCCGTCGCGGGCGAGGTCGTGCAGCACCCGCAGCAGTCGCTCGGCATCGGCCGGATGCAGCCCCGTGCTGGGCTCGTCGAGCAGGTAGAGCGTCCGGCTGCGACCGGTGCGGTGCAGCTCGGAGGCGAGCTTGATCCGCTGGGCCTCTCCGCCGGAGAGCTCGGTCGCCGGCTGGCCCAGTCGCAGGTAGCCGAGTCCCAGCGCCCCGAGGGCCTCCAGGGGCCTGCGGATCGCATCGACCCGGCGGCGCTGGGAGGCCGAGCGCGGCCGATGCGCAGCCTCCTCGTCGGACGGCTCCTCCGCGAAGACGGCGAGCGCCTCGGCGACCGTGAGCTCCAGGATCTCGGCGATCGTCCTCCCCTCCCAGCGCACCGAGAGGGTCTCGTCGTCGTAGCGGGTCCCGTGGCAGACCGGGCAGACGGTCCAGGAGCCGGGCAGGAAGACCAGCTCGACCTCCACCTGGCCCTGCCCCTGGCAGTGCGGGCAGCGCCCGGGGGTCGTGTTGAAGGAGAACCGTCCGGCCTTCCAGCCGCGGGAGCGGGCCTCCGGGGTGTCGGCGAACAGCGCGCGCACGTGATCGAAGAGCCCCGTGTAGGTCGCCAGGTCGGAGCGCGGCGTCCGTCCGATCGGCTTCTGGGTGATCCGCACCAGACGGCGCACCTCCTCCAGGCCCTCCGCGGCCGCGACGGTGGTGCCCGGACGGCGCTGCTGCTCGGCCTCGGAGCCCTCGCTGGCTTCCTCCGGTTCGCCCGCCTCGAGGTCCACCACGCCGGAGCCCTCCAGATGCTGCGCCGTCGCATCCGCCAGCGCATCCAGCAGCGAGGACTTGCCCGAGCCGGACACGCCCGTCAGCGCGGTCAGCGCCCCGATCGGGAACTCGGCGTCGATGCCGTCGAGGGTGTTGCGGCGCACGCCCCGCAGGTGCAGGCGCTGCTCGCTCACCCGCACGGGGCCGCCGCGGATCTGCTCCGGCGGCGTCGAGGCGCGCAGGAAACGGCCCGTGGCCGATTCCGCGACGTCCTGGAGCTGGTCGACGGGACCGGAGTGCAGGATGCGTCCGCCCTGGGTGCCCGCGCCGGGGCCGACGTCGACCACCCAGTCGCAGCCGCGCACGAGCTCCATGTCGTGCTCGACCAGGCACACGCTGCTGCCCGCACCCACGAGGCGGCGCAGCACCGCCATGAGCTGACGCGCCTCCGATGGGTGCAGCCCCGCCGAGGGCTCGTCCAGGACGTAGACCACCCCGAAGAGCCCCGAGCGCAGCTGCACCGCCAGGCGCAGGCGCTGCATCTCGCCGGGGGAGATGCTGAGGCTGCTGCGATCCAGGCTCAGATGCCCGAGGCCCAGGTCCACGACCGAGCGCAGGGTCGAGCAGCCGTCCTCGAGCAGCAGATGCTCAGCCTCCTCGCCGGGACCCAGTCGCTGGCCCTTCTCAGCACGGCGGTCCAGCTCCGCGCGCCTGTCCTCGAGCAGCTGCAGCAGCTCGTCCAGGGGTCGGGCCTGCAGCCGGTCGATCGGCTCGCCGGACCAGGTCACGGACAGCGCGGCCCGGGTGAGGCGGCGGCCGTCGCACTCGGGGCACGGGCGGGACTCCACGAAGCGCAGCGCGCGGGCGCGCATGCTCGCGCTGCCGGTCTCGGCCAGCGTGCGCATCAGCAGGGAGGCCGCCGAGGAGAACGTCCCCTGGTACTCGAGCTGGACCTGATGGGCTCCGCGCACGGGATGGACGGTCACGACGGGGTGCTCGTCCGTGAACAGCACCCACTGCCGGGTCTGCTCGGGCAGCTCGCGCCACGGCAGGTCGATGTCGATGCCGAGCTCGCGGCAGATGTCGCGCAGGTTCTTGCCGTTCCAGGCGCCGGGCCACGACGCGATCGCGCCGTCGGCGATGCTCAGGCTCGGATCCGGGACCATCGACTCTTCGGTCGGCACGTGCTGCACGCCCAGGCCGTGGCACACCGGGCACATGCCCGTCGGGGTGTTCGGGGAGAAGGCGTCGGAGTCCAGCCGACCGCGCGGGCCCAGCTCCATCCCCTGGGGATACTCCCCTGCCCGCGAGTACAGCAGCCGGATCGTGTTCGACAGCGCCGTGATGGTCGCGACCGAGGACCGGGCGGTGCCGCCTCCGCGCTGCTGGCCCATGGCGACGGTCGGCGGAAGACCTTCGACGGAGCGGACCTGGGGGTCGACGGCCCCGGCGATCAGCCGACGGGCGAACGGGGCCACCGATTCGAGATAGCGGCGCTGGGCCTCGCCGTGCAGGGTGCCGAAGGCCAGCGAGGACTTCCCGGAGCCGGAGATCCCGGTGAATGCCACGAGCTGCTCGCGCGGGATCTCGACATCGACCTCGCGCAGGTTGTGCAGGTGGGCGCCGCGGATGCGGATCATGCCGTTGTCGTCGGCGTTCTCGGCCTTCTGAAACGGGGTCGTCTCCCCGGAACCGGCGGTCATGCCCGCAGCTCCACGGCCCAGAAGGTGCCCTGCCCGCTCACGACGACCGGCTCGCCGTCGGCTCGGACCCACGCCGAGTGCCCGGCGCCGACCTCCACGGGCTCGGCCCCAGGGGAGCCGAGCGTCACGGAGCCGTCGACGCACAGGACGGTGCACGTGCTGGGATCCAGCTCGAGCTCGCGCCCGGGCCGGGCCTCTCCCGAGACGAGGCTCAGGCGGTCCTCCCACAGCGGGATGCGGCGCAAGCCGTCGGGACCCGTCACGGCCTCCTGCGGCACCCCGGGATCCTGGTCATCGGTCACGACCCGCAGCAGCTCGTCGACGTCGACGTGCTTGGGGGTCAGCCCCGCGCGCAGCACGTTGTCCGAGCAGGCCATGATCTCCACGGCCGTGCCCTGCAGATAGGCGTGGACCTGGCCGGCGGGGGTGAACATGGACTCCCCCGGCTCGAGCACGAAGTGATTCATGCACAGGGCCACCAGCAGGCCGCGGTCACCGGGGTGCGAGCGGGCGACGTAGTTCAGCACGGAGCCCAGCTCGTCGTCGGCGGGCAGACGACGGACGGCCTCCTCCAGATCGGCCAGAGCCGCCTGCGCCCGGTCCTCCGGAAGGCTCAGCACGGTGCGCAGGACGGGCTCGGGGTGCTCGAGCACCTCGCGCAGCCACTGCTGGTCCAGCGCCTCGGCCAGCAGACCGAGCTCGGCGCGATCTCGCATGCCCGTGAGGATCTGCAGCCGCGACAGCGCCACCACGGTCTCCGGCTTGTCGCTGCGGTCCTTGTAGCTGCGATGCGCCGCATCGATCGCGATCCCGGCGGCCTCCTCGCGCTCGAACCCCTCCCGGGCCTGCGCGATCGAGGGGTGGACCTGGATCGACAGCGGGGCCTCGATCGCCAGGATCTTGAGCAGGAAGGGCAAGGATCCGTCGTCGGCCACGACCTGGTCGCCGTCGCGCACGAAGCGCTCGGGCTTCTCCAGGAGCAGCTCGTTGAGGGGCTGCGGGCCGGCCTGGAGCACGAGCTGCGAGGGTGCCGAGCGGTGGGCGCCGATCCACAGCTCGGCCTCGGGCTGCTCCGAGGGCGAGGGCCGCCCCTGCATCTGCGCCAGGACCGAGCGCGAGCCCCAGGAGTAGTGCTGGACGGGGTCGATCATCTCGAAAAACTGGGGCATGGCTCCATGGTAAGCACGGGGACTGTCCCCGCCTTCCTGCCGCAGCAGGGCCCCGCGCCCCCATGTATGGGGCGGCGGCGCGCCCGCCTGCGCTCGGGAGCCGCCCCATCGCCTCCATTAGAGTGCGGGGCATGACCATCGACCTGTCCCAGTCCTTCAAGGCCTACGACGTCCGCGGCATCGTGGGCGAGACCATCACCGCCGAGACCGTGCGCGCGACCGGCGCCGCCTTCGTCGACGTCCTCGAGCTGGCCGGAAGGACGGTGCTGGTCGGCGGCGACATGCGCCCGTCCTCGCCCGAGTTCATCGACGCCTTCGCCGAGGGCGCCACCGCTCGCGGCGCGGACGTCGTGAAGATCGGGCTGATCTCGACCGACGAGCTCTACTTCGCCTGCGGCGTGCTCGATGCCGCCGGCGTGACCTTCACCGCCAGCCACAACCCGGCGCAGTACAACGGCATGAAGATGGCTCTGCCGGGGGCTGTGCCCGTGTCCTCCGAGACCGGGCTCTACGAGATCCGCGACCGCGCCCAGTCCTACCTGGCCGACGGCATTCCGCCAGGCGAGACCCGGGGGACGATCTCCGAGCGCGACGTCCTCAAGGACTACTCCGAGTTCCTGCGCGGACTCGTGGACCTGCGCGGGATCCGCCCGCTGAAGGTCGTCGTGGACGCCGGCAACGGCATGGGCGGGCTCACGACCCCGGCCGTGCTGGGCGACACCGTGCTGGAGGGACTGCCGCTGGAGATCGTGCCGCTGTACTTCGAGCTCGACGGCACCTTCCCCAACCACCCCGCGAACCCCCTCGAGCCCGCGAACCTCGTGGACCTCCAGAAGGCCGTGAGGGAGCACGGGGCGGATATCGGCCTGGCCTTCGACGGCGACGCCGACCGCTGCTTCGTGATCGACGAGAACGGCGGGGCGGTGACCCCGTCGGCGATCGCCGCGATCGTCGCCGAGCGCGAGATCGCCCGGGCGCAGGCCTCCGGCGAGCAGACCCCCGTCGTGATCTACAACCTGATCACCTCCCGCGCCGTCCCCGAGCTGGTGGAGGCGCGGGGCGGGCGCCCGGTGCGCACGCGCGTGGGCCACTCCTTCATCAAGGCCGTGATGGCCCGCGAGTCGGCGGTCTTCGGCGGCGAGCACTCGGCCCACTACTACTTCCGCGACTTCTTCAACGCGGACACCGGCATGCTCGCGGCCATGCACGTGCTGGCCGCCCTGGGCGAGCAGCAGCGTCCGCTCTCCGAGCTCATGGCCAGCTACGACCCCTACACCGCCTCCGGTGAGATCAACTCCGAGATCGAGGACAAGGCGGCAGCGGTCGAGCGCGTCCGCGGGTCGTTCGCGGGCGAGGACGTGGAGGTCGAGGACTCCGACGGCACCACCTTCGCCGCCGCCGACGGGACCTGGTGGTTCAACCTGCGCCCGTCGAACACGGAGCCTTTCCTGCGCCTGAACGTCGAGGCGCACGACCCCGCCGTGATGGAGCAGCTGCGCGATCGCGTGCTGGGCATCGTGCGCGGCTGAGGCCTCGCGCGACAGGATCCGCGGCCCCGTCCTCGCCCCTTCCCGGGCAGCGGCGGGGCCGCTTCGGCGGCGATCCCCTCCACGCGACGTCAGGAGAGGTGAAGGGCAGCCTTGGCCATCTGGATCAGACGACGCAGCCGATCGGCATCCCAGCAGCCCCTCCCCCAGGACTCCGAGCAGCAGGCGGAGGACGCGCAGCCTCGCACGACCCTGCCTCATGCTGCGGAGGCCGAGCGCCCCGGACCCCGCGAGACCGCTGTGCACGCACCGGCTCGAGCCCCCGAGGCGCCTGTCCCCGAGTCCGCGGCACCATCACAACGTCCTTCGGCGCACCAGCCGATCGAGAACCCGTCCTCCGCGACAGCAACCACGCAGGAGAGCACTGACATGTCCCACTGGATGATTCCATCAAGGAGCTGCTGAGCATCGAGGGCGCCAACGGCGCCGCCATCGTCGATGACTCCAGCGGCATGGCCCTCGCCTCCGGCGGCAACCCGGGCTTCGACCTCGATGTCGCCGCGGCCGGCAACTCCAACGTGGTCCGCGCCAAGCTGCGCACCATGCAGGAGATCGACATCGACGCCGAGATCGAGGACATCATGATCACGCTGTCGAACCAGTACCACCTGATCCGGGCCCTGAACTCCCGGGACGCCGCTGGCGGGCGGCTGACCGGTCGGACTCAGGCCGAGGTGGCGGCGCGGCGGCCCGAGCCGGAGGGCTCCGATGCGCCGATGGCGGCGGACATGAGGGCGTCCTCGGTGGCCTCGGAGTTCTCCTGCTGGAAGACCAGGCGGCCGTCGCGCATCACGAGGATGGGGTGGCACCACTGGACGAGCTCCGACATCTCGGAGGACACGAGCAGCACCGCGGTGCCGCGGCTGGTCAGCGCGGTGAGCATCTCGCTCGGCCTCGCCGGGACGCTGCGGCGCGGAGAGGCGGCGCTCGAACATCGAGTAGACGACGTCGCCGGGTGCTGGCTTCGCGCGGCGAGTGCCCGCACACGATCCGGCCGTCGCGCATCACCAGGATCCGGTCCACGAGAGAGAGGACCTCGTCCACCCGGTGGGACACGTAGAGGATGCCGCAGCCGCGTTGGGCCATCAACTCGCGCAGGACGTCGGCCAGGGCCTGCTCCGCGCGCAGGAGGCCGCTCACCGGCACATCCAGGTCGAGGCGGATGCCTGTCTGCTCGAGCACAGCCAGCCCATGCGCCAGCAGGCCGCCTTCGGCGATGCCCTCACCGGCACCGATGAACTCGCGGACGCTCATGCCCGCAGGCGCCTCGAAGCGCTGCTGCACGGCGCCTGACCCCCAGCTCGAGCGCCTCCCGCTCGCTGGAGGGGCGGTAGGGGCGGACGCTGAGGTGCATGGTCCCGCCGTTGGCCCTGGCGGCGCCGGAGGCGATCGAGATCAGCGTGGACTTGCCCGCGCCGTTGCTCCCGACGAGGCCGACGATCTCGCCCTCTCCCACCGCGAGGTCGATGCCGCGCAGCACCCGGCGGTGCCCATGGGTCTTGGTCAGTCCCTCGATGCGGAAGCGCTCTGCCTTGGATCTCTCGGTCTCCTCGCCCCTCAGGGGCCCTTGGACGGCCCGCCGAGGATCAGCGGACCGGATGCTCTGCCGCCGGCCCTGGATCACGGGCGACGGTCGACTCCCGACAGGCGCATGGCGCCGCGACGAGTCGACTCTGCGAGGTTCGTCGCGGCGCCATATCTCACCTGAGCGGCGTCGCTTCCAAGGATTCGGCCACCGATGCCCCCACGAGCACTGTCCCCCGGACGGGTGGCATCTCGATGAGGGTGGGCAGATCAGCGGGCGTCCGAGAGCCGGGCGCGCAGCCCCTCCGACTGCTCGATCAGCACCTCGGGCACACGGCCCAGGCGCTCGAACCATGCGTCGATGCTGGGCAGCTCGGCCTCCCACTCATGGACGTCGACCTCCAGAGCGCGGTCGATGGCGGCCGTATCGTAGTCGAGGCCCTCGAGATCCAGGTCATCACGAGTGGGGACGATTCCCACCGGGGTCTCCTGGCCCTCGGCGCGTCCGTCGATGCGCTCGGCGATCCACTTGACCACGCGCGAGTTCTCGCCGAAGCCCGGCCACGCGAAGCCGCCGTCGGGCGTGCGGCGGAACCAGTTCACGTAGAACACCTTGGGCATGTTCTCCTCGCCGTGGCGCTCGCCCACGTTGAGCCAGTGCTGCAGGTACTCGTTCGCGTTGTAGCCGATGAACGGGAGCATGGCCATGGGGTCGCGGCGCACCACGCCCACCGCGCCCTTGGCGGCGGCGGTGGTCTCGGAGGACAGCGTGGCGCCCTGGAAGACGGCGTGCTCCCAGCCGAAGGACTCGGAGACCAGCGGCACGGTGGTCTTGCGGCGCCCGCCGAAGACGATCGCGTCCAGCGGCACGCCCTCGGGATCGTCGTACTCGGGGGCCAGCATGTCGACCTGCTTGATCGGCGTGCAGAACCGCGAGTTCGGGTGCGCTGCGGGGCGGCCGGACTCCGGGGTCCAGTCGTGGCCCTTCCAGTCGGTCAGGTGCTCGGGGACCTCGTCGGTCATGCCCTCCCACCAGACGCCGCCGTCGTCGGTCAGGGCCACGTTCGTGAAGATCGTGTTGCCCTTGGCGACCGCGCGCATGGCGTTCGGGTTGGTGGACCAGCCGGTTCCGGGAGCCACGCCGAAGAGGCCTGCCTCGGGGTTGATCACGCGCGCCTGGTCGTCCTTGAAGCTGATCCAGGCGATGTCGTCGCCGACCATCTCCGCCTTCCAGCCCGGGATCGTGGGCTCGAGCATGGCGAAGTTCGTCTTGCCGCAGGCCGACGGGAACGCGGCCGAGATGAACTTGGTGTTCTGCTGCGGGTCGGTGATCTTGAGGATCAGCATGTGCTCGGCGAGCCAGCCGTGGTCGTGGGCAATGGCCGAGGCGATGCGCAGGGCGTAGCACTTCTTGCCCAGCAGAGCGTTGCCGCCGTAGCCGGAGCCGAAGGACCAGATGGCGCGGTCCTCGGGGAAGTGGACGATGTACTTGTCCGGATTGCAGGGCCAGGCCACATCCTCCTGGCCCTCGGCCAGCGGCGCACCCAGCGAGTGCAGGCACTCGACGAACCCGGAGCCCGTCTCCTCCATGCGGCGCAGGACGTCGTCGCCGATGGTCGCCATGATGCGCATGGAGCACACCACGTAGGCGGAGTCGGTGATCTCGACGCCGAACATGGGCTGCTTCGCATCGAGGTGACCCATGACGAACGGGATGACGTAGAGGGTGCGGCCCTTCATGGAGCCGGCGAAGCGACCGCGCAGGGTCTCCTTCATCTCCAAGGGGTCGCGCCAGTTGTTCGTGGGTCCGGCCCCGGACTCGGACTTCGTGCAGATGAAGGTCCGCTCCTCCACGCGGGCGACGTCGTCCGGGTCGGAGAAGGCGGCGAAGGAGTTGGGGAACTGGGACTCGTCCAGGCGCACGAGAGTGCCGTGATCGACCATCTCGTCCGTGAGCTGCTTCCACTCCTGCTCCGAGCCGTCGGCCCAGTGGATGCGATCAGGGGTGGTGAGCTCGGCGATCTCGCGGACCCACGAGATCAGGCCCTCGTGGGTGGTGGGCGGCGAATCCAGGGCGGCCCGGGTCTCGGCCGTCAGTCCGGCGGTGTTGTCGGTGGGCTGCTGAGCCATGGACGTGTCTCCTCGTTGAGGCCGGTGCTGCGCGCACTGCCCCCGGGGATCTCATCGTCGAGATGCGCGAGCGCCGTCATTGGCGTCCGCGCGGAAGCAGCCGCTTGCGGGTGTGATCCCAGTCTACGCAACGCACTGCACGACGCGCCGTGTGATAGATCACCGCCGCCTTGCCGCCTCGACCGGCGCGGCATATGCTCGAGCGCCGGTAGCTGAGCCTTACCTTAGCTGGACGAGGTCGGCGCCCTACCGCCGTCGATGCGGCGCTGAACGGGCGGTCGGATTCGCCCTTTCCGCCTTCCACACCACAGGAGCTCCACGTGTCCGATTCGAACCTCTCCGCGCTCTCCCGCCTCAGCTTCAGCCGGCGCTCGGCACTCGCCGGCCTGACCGGCCTCGGCGCCGTCGCCCTCGCCGGCTGCCAGACCGGCGACGGCGGCTCCTCGGACGACTCCTCGTCCGGCGGCTCCGACGAGCGCGGCGAGTTCCCCCGCACCATCAAGCACGCCTTCGGCGAGACCGAGATCGAGTCGGCCCCCGAGCGCGTGGCCACCGTGTCCTGGGCTAACCAGGATGCCGCGCTGGCGCTGGGCGTGGTCCCGGTCGGCATGCCGACCATCGACTTCGGCGGCAACGACAACGGCTCGACCGACTGGTTCGACGACAAGCTCGAGGAGGTCGGCGGCGAGGCTCCCGAGCAGTACTCCGAGACCGACGGCATCGACTTCGACGCCATCGCGGCGCTGAACCCGGATGTCATCCTCGGCGTGTACTCCGGGTTGACGCAGGAGGACTACGACAAGCTCTCCGAGATCGCCCCCACGGTGGCCTACCCGGAGGGCACCCAGCCCTTCGGCACCTCCTGGCAGGACACCACCCGCGGCGTGGGCGAGGCCCTGGGCCTGGACGATCAGGCCGACGACCTCGTCTCGGACCTCGAGGGGCAGCTGGCCGACGCCGTCGAGGCCAACTCGGTGCTCTCGGGCAAGACCTTCATCTACGGCACCGTCGATCCGGAGGCCGAGGACGAGATCTCGATCTACACCTCGATCGACAACCGCCCCCGCTTCCTGTCCTCGCTCGAGATGGAGCAGGCGCCCGTCGTCGCCGAGGAGGAGGGCGAGGACCCGGAGTCGTTCTTCATCACCTGGTCGCCGGAGCGCGCCGATGAGCTGGACTCCGACATCCTGATCTCGTGGGCCATGTCCGAGGACGTGCGTCAGGCCATCGAGTCCGATGACCTGCTCAACAAGATCCCGGCCGTCGCCGACGGCAAGCTCATGCTGCAGGTCGACGCGCAGGAGACGCTGTCCGTCTCGGCGATCTCCCCGCTGAGCCTCCCCTGGGCCCTGGAGACCGTCCTGCCCCAGATCGTCGCCACCCTCGAGGGCGGCAGCGCGGACGCAGAGGCATCCCCGAGCGCATGAGCCATGCCGGCACGAGCCCCCGGGTCGCCGGGGCGGCTCCCTGGACCGCGCTGGTCGCGGCCCTCGTCCTCGTGGCGGGGGCCGGGCTGGCCTCCCTGTTCCTGGGCAGCCGCTCCGTCGACCCGGCGGTCGTGTCGGAGGTCCTCCTGCGCATTCCGGGAATGGTCATGGGCCAGGACTCCGGTGCGACCGCGGACATCGAGACCGCCGTCGTCCTGAGCCGGGTCCCGCGGACGCTGACCGCGATCCTCGTCGGAGCGGCGCTGGCCGTCGCCGGCGCCGGGCTGCAGGGCGTGAGCCGCAACCCGCTGGGCGACCCCGGCCTCCTGGGCCTGAACGCCGGCGCCTCGGCGGGCATCGTGATCGGCCTCGGCTGGTTCGGCGCCGCCACCAGCTGGGAGATGGGCGCCGCCTCCCTGGCGGGCACCCTCGTCGCCGCCGCGCTCGTCTTCGGACTGAGCCAGATCGGCGGCACGTCCCCCACACCGGTGGGCCTGACCCTGTCCGGGGCCGCCGTGAACGCCGGATTCATCGCGCTGACCTCAGCGATCGTCCTGACGCACTCGGACATCCTCGACCGCTTCCGCTACTGGAACATCGGCTCCGTCTCGCGCGCCGATGCCGCCGACCTCTCCGCTGCGCTGCCGCTGATCGCGGTGGGCCTGGCCCTGGTGATCTTCGGCTCCTCCGGGCTCAACGCCATGGCGCTGGGCGACGACCTCGCCCACGGGCTCGGCGTGGACCTGCGCCTGCAGCGCCTGATCGTCTTCCTCGGCGTCGTCCTCCTGGCTGGATCCGCCACCGCAGCCGCCGGCCCCATCTCCTTCGTGGGCCTGCTGATCCCGCATGCGATCCGCCGTCTGGTGGGCGGGGACTACCGCTGGATCGTGGTCCTGTCCCTGCTGCTGGGCCCTGCGCTGCTGCTGCTGGCCGATGTCGTCGGCCGCGTCATCGCACCGCCCCAGGAGGTCTACGTGGGCATCATGACCGTCGTCCTGGGCGTGCCCGTCCTGCTGGTGCTGCTGCGCCGCGGCAAGGGGGTGTCGCTGTGAACGCCTCGGAGATCACCGCTATGCGCCGCCGCGAGTCCCGCCGCACGGGCCGCCTGATCGCGATCATGTACCTCGCGGTGCTCATCATGCTGGCCGTGCGCGTGCTGCTCGGCGGCTACACCGTCACCATCCCGGACTTCTTCCGGATCCTGGGCGGTGAGCGCATCCCCGGCGCCACGTTCATCGTGATGCAGGACAAGCTGCCGCGGGCCCTGCTGGGCGCCGGCGTGGGCATCTGCTTCGGCTTCGCCGGAGCACTGTTCCGCCGCGTGCTGCGCAATCCCCTGGCCAGCCCGGACATCCTCGGCATCTCGCAGGGCGCTGCCGCCGGTGCCGTGATGGGCATGGCGTTCCTGGGCATGCGCGGAGCCAGCATGATCGTGACCGCGCTTCTCGGCGCGTTCGCCGCCGCCGCGCTGATCGCCCTCGTGTCGACCTCTCTGGGCGGTCGCGGAGGCGGCGGGGCCGTGGGCATCGTGGGCGAGCGATTCCTGCTCGCGGGCATCGGCATCGCCGCTCTGGGCGGGGCGGTCGTCTCGTTCGTGATGGCGCGGCTGTCGCTGCAGAGTGCGCAGGACGCCGCCACCTGGACCACGGGCTCGCTGAACCTCGCGACCTGGGACCGCATCCTCGTCGTGGCCATCGTGCTCGCGGTCGGCATCCCGGCCGCGCTGGCCCTCCACCGCGCCATGGAGCCCGCGGAGCTGGGCAGCGAGCTGGCCTCGGCCCTCGGCGCCCGCCCGGCCCTCACGAGCGCCGCCGCACTCGGACTGGGAGTCCTGCTCGCCGCCGTCGCCACCGCGACCAGCGGCCCGCTGGCCTTCGTGGCCCTGCTGTCCACCCCGATCGCCGCGGCCCTGCATCGCGGGCGGGTCTCGCTGCTCGTCAGCGGGGCCGTCGGCGCGCTGATCGTCGTCGCAGCGGACATGATCGGCGCCGAGGCCTTCGGCGACGCCCGGCTCCCCGCCGGTGTCATCACGGGCGCCGTGGGCGCCCCCGTCATGCTGTGGCTGCTGGTCCAGCAGAGGAGAGGAGCGCGCTCATGAGCGAACCGGTCTTCGACATCCGCGGGCTCAGCCTGGCCTACGGCCAGCGCGTGGCCGTGCAGGACGTGGATCTGCAGATCCGCCCGCACGAGACCACGGTGCTGATCGGCTCGAACGGCTGCGGCAAGTCCACCCTGCTCAAGGGGCTGTCCCGTCAGCTGGCCCCCAGCTCCGGGACGATCTCCTTCCAGGGCACCGAGCTCTCCCAGGTCCGCTCCAAGGGCTACGCCCGCGATGTGGCACTGCTGCCGCAGACGCCCGTGGTGCCCGAGGGCCTGACCGTGGCCGAGCTGGTGGCCCGCGGCCGCCATCCCCACCGGCAGTGGTGGGGCTCCCCGGCAGCCGGCGACGACGAGGCCGTGGCCCGGGCCCTGTCCATGCTCAGCCTGCAGGACTTCGCCGACCGCCGGGTGGACGAGCTGTCGGGAGGTCAGCGCCAGCGCGCCTGGATCGCACTGGTGCTGGCGCAGGACACTCCCGTGGTGCTGCTCGATGAGCCGACCGCCAACCTCGACCTGTCCCATCAGGTCGATCTGCTGGATCTGCTGCACGGCCTGCGCCGACCGGACGGCACCCGCACCACCGTGATCGCCGTGCTGCACGAGCTGAACCTGGCCGCGCGCGTGGCCGACCGCGTCATCGCCATGGCCGGCGGACGGATCGTGGCCGCGGGGACGCCGGAGGAGGTCTTCACCCAGCAGCGGCTGCACGACGTCTTCGGCCTGCATGCCGATGTCATGCCCGATCCTGTGGAGGGCCATCCCGTGATCCTGCCGCGGGCCCAGGTCGTCGTCTGATCGGCCCGCCCGGCACCCGTTCGCACCGCACACCGCCCCCAGGAGGCCCCATGACCCGCACGTCCGCACGAGGCCCCCAGACCATCTCCGCGCTGGTGTCCGTGACCTCGGTGGAGGACCTCTCCCCGACCTTCCGCCGCGTCCGGATGGCCGGAGCGGACCTGCTCGGCGCCTCGCCTGCGCTGATCGGCGAGGGTCCCGAGATCACCTGCGCCGATGCCTACCTCAAGCTGCTGATCCCGCCGCCCGGGCGCGAGGCCGAGCACCCCGACCTGAGCCAGGGCCTCCCCGAGTGGTTCGCCCTTCCCGCCGAGCAGCGCGGCTGGCTGCGCACGTACACCGCGCGCAGCTGCCGCTGGATCGACCTGGACGGACAGCGGGTGCCCGAGATCGCGATCGACGTGGCCCTCCATGATCACGACGCCGGCCCCGGTGGCCTGTGGTTCTCGCGCGCCTCGATCGGCTCCACGGCGTGCCTGCTGGTCCCCGGTCCCGAGGAGCCGCTGTGGAGCTCCTGGGCCCCGGGGCAGGCCGAGCGGGTCATCGCGGTCGGTGACGAGACCGCCGCGCCGGCGTTGCTGTCGATCGCCGAGCAGCTCCACCGCGACCGTCCCGACCTGCGCGCCGACGTGATCATCGAGGTCCCGGACGACCACGACGCCTCCTCCTACCCCGACAGGTCCCTCCCCCGCACCCCGCCCGATGGACAGCACGGACTGAGCCTGCACATGCTGACGCGCGATCCCGAGACACGGCTCAGGGAGCCCGGCGCCCGCGCCCTGGGCGAGCTGCTGGGGCTCGAGACGAGCATCGTCGACGAGGCCCTGGCCGGGCAGCGCCCGAGCCGGTCGCAGCACGCCGAGACGCCCGAGCCGGCCGAGCGCGAGTGGTCCCTGGCCGAGGCCTCCTCCGAGGGCACCTATGTGTTCCTGGCGGGGGAGGCTGCCAGCATCAAGGCCTGGCGCCGCATGTGCGTGGACGGCGCCGGGATCGACCGCTCCGCCCTGTCCTTCATGGGCTACTGGCGGCAGGGCCGCGCCGAGTCCTGAGAGCCGCTGCCGATTTGCGCGCGAGCGCAGCGGGCGAGTACAGTCTTACTTCGTTCGCAGGACGGGAGACCGTCCAGCAGGACACGGCTCGCAAGGGCCGGGCGCCACTAGCTCAACGGATAGAGCATCTGACTACGGATCAGAAGGTTGGGGGTTCGAATCCCTCGTGGCGCACTTCACGAGACAGAGGCCCCGCCAGGCAGCACGCCCGGCGGGGCCTTTTCGCATCCCGACCCGCCCGTCGCTGCGCCCTCCCCGCCGAGGGGACGCGTCCGACGGCTTCTAGGCCTCGAAACGCGTCGGATGCCTCCCCTCGGTGCGCGACGCTCAGTAGCGGGGCTGCGCGGGAGCGGGTATGCCGTTGAGGGCTGCCACGTCCTCGTCGTCGAACTCGATCTCGGCGGCGCGCGCGTTCTCGGCCAGGTGCTCCAGGTTCGTGGTGCCCGGAATGGTGATGACCGAGCCTCCCTGCCGCTCGGGCAGCAGCGACCAGGCGATCGACACCGCGGCCTTCGAGACGCCGTGCTTGCGGGCGATCTCCTCGAGCACCGGCAGGATCAGCTGATCGTTGGCGGCGCGCGCCTCCGGCGTGAACCGGGAGTTGCGGGCGCGGAAGTCGTTGTCCGAGAACGTCCTGCCGGTCAGCGCACCGGAGAAGTAGCCGCGCCCCACCGGCGAGAACGGCACGAAGGCGGCGTCGTGGTCGCGGCACCAGGAGATGACATCCCCGGCGGGATCGCCGTCGGAGACGACTCCGGAGCCGTCCGGGTCGCGGGTCCACAGCGAGTACTCGGACTGCACGGCGGCCACCGGATGGATCGGCTGGGCTCGCTCGAGCTGCTCGACGGTCACCTCCGACATCCCGATCGAGCGCACCTTGCCGGCCTGGACCATCTCGGCCATCGCGCCCCACGTGTCCTCGAGAGGGACCTCCGGGTCCAGGCGGTGGACGTAGTACAGGTCGAGGACGTCGGTGCGCAGACGTCGCAGGCTGTCGTCGATCGCCTGGCGGAGGTAGTCCGGGCGCCCGCAGCGTCCGGTCCTGGGCGGCTCCAGCTGCTCGGCGAGCAGCACGGCCTTGGAGCACAGGAAGATCTCATCCCGCCGGTCGTGCAGCGCGGCCCCCACGATCTCCTCGTTGGCGCCGCCGCCGTAGAGCGTGGCCGTGTCGATGAAGTCCATGCCGCCGTCCACGGCAGCGCGCAGGGCGTCCCTCTTGGCCGCCTCGGACAGCTCCTTCCGGTCATAGGCCCAGCTCAGGCCCATGGCGCCGAAGCCCACGACCCCCACCTGATCGCCGGTCGCGGGCAAGCTCACCTGTCGCATGCTCATCCTCTTTCTCACCCGTGCAGGAAGCGGCGCCGTCGTCGTGCGCCGCTGCTCGAAGACCCACGCTACGTCCCCGACGACCGAGCCGCCGCTGCAGCGCACCGGCGGCTCCTACAGTGGGCCCATGAGCGGCGACGAGATCTGGACCATCGGGCACTGGGTCTGCGAGCAGGGGGTCTTCCTGGAGGCACTGGACAGCGCAGGCATCGGCGCGATCGCAGATGTGAGGGCGCAGCCCGGCTCGCGGCGCAGCCCGCAGTTCAGCAGGGACGCGATGCCCGAGTGGCTGGGCGAGGCGGGCATCGAGTACCACCACCTCCAGGAGCTGACCGGCCGGCGGCGCAAGCAGCCCGAGATCCCTCAGGAGCTCAATGCCGGCTGGCAGAACCGCAGCTTCAAGAACTACGCGGACTACACGCTCACCGCGCGGGGCTGGACCGTGCGCCATCTGTCCACCACGGCCGGGCCGCGGCTGCACGAGCTGGGGATGTGGGGCGCGCACGCGGAGGTCTCCGACGACGGCGTGGTCACCTACCCGCCGAGCGCCGAGGACTGCGACTGAGGCCGATCAGCCGCGGGGCGAGCGGAAGCCGACCAGGCGGGCATCGGCGCCGTCGAGCTCGGCCCACGGCTTCTGCAGCCGGAAGACGGCCAGCCCCGCGGTGGGGAAGCCCGCCGAGAGGTCCATGACCGAGTCCATGTCCGAATCCGGGGCGGCCAGGCGCATGGCGACCTCCTGCACCGCGGGCTGGTGGCAGATCACCAGGAGGCTGCGGACCCTCTCGGGAGTCGCGCAGATCTCCGCGAGGACCTGCCGATCGGAGGCCTCGTAGAGCCGGTCGGACAGGCTCGCGGTGGGCGCCCGATCGCCCAGCACGCTCGAGACCCAGGTGCAAGTCTGCCTGGTGCGCAGCGCGGACGAGCACAGGACCATCTCCGGCAGCTCGCCGCTGTCGAGCAGCCACTGCCCCGCCGCCGGCGCCTCGGCCTGACCCTGCTTGCCCAGCGGGCGGTCGAAGTCCGCCACGCCCCACCCGGCGTCCGCCTGAGCATGGCGCATGAGAATCAGAGTGCGCTCGTCCGGGCCCGTGGTCTCCGAGGTGCTCGTCATGGGCTCATGGTCTCACGCACCGCGGAAGGAGGCCTCGGGCAGAAGTCGAGCCCCGTCCTGATCCGGCAGGACGGGGCTCGAGGGGGCTCGAGGGGGCCGCGGGATGCGGCCGCGACTCAGATGGAGTACTCGGGCGCGGCCCAGACGATGACCTCGGGGTGGTCGTAGAACCGGTAGCCCTGGCCGCGGACCGTGCGCACCGTGTTGGCCAGGCGACCCAGCTTGGAGCGCAGGCGCCGGATGTGGACGTCGATGGTGCGCTCGTTGGGGGTCTCGTCGGCATCCGACCAGAGGCTCGAGATCAGCTCGGTGCGCCCCACGGTGCGGCTGCCGTTCTCCACGAGGTAGTTCAGCAGCTCGAACTCCTTGTAGGTCAGGTTCAGCACCGACCCGTCCAGCATGACCTCGCGGCGCGAGAGGTCGATCAGCACGCCGACCGACTGGGTGGTGCGGGTGTCGCGAGCCGAGACCGGGGCCGTGGCAGCCTCCGCGGCGGGCTCGACCGCGGTCGGATCGCCGAGGGCGTTGCGCACGACCTGCAGGTCCCCGCCCGGGGCACCGGCCTGGGCCAGCGCCACGGCCGCGTAGCTCTCCGCCTCCGGGGCGATCTGGGCCACCGACCGACGCAGCTGCTGCACGATCTCCACCAGCGTGGTGCCGTTGGCGGCCGCCTTGGCCTCGCCCAGGCCGACGTACAGGACGAAGCCGCGGGCCTCCGAGCTCACGCCCGGATCCTGGGGGTTCAGTCGTCGATCGGCGCGCACCTGCTGGGGCGCACCGCCCGCCTCCACGGCGCCGGGGCGACGCATTCCGGGACGGCGGCGCATGGGCGCCGCGCCCCCTGCTCCGGCGGCCATCTGGCTCGCGGCGGCGGTGCGTGCTCGCTGCGAGATGTGGACATACCCGGGTGCTCCGGCCATGACTGCTCCTCATGCTGTGAAACGACCCTGCCACGGGCCGCTGCCGGGCCGAGTCTCGACCGGGCCTGCACGCCCGACGCCGCACCGAGAGGCTCTCTCCCCTGACCCGGCTGACCTGCCGGAGAGACCGGCAGGCGGCGTCGCGCGCTCCTGCAATGGCTCCATACTCAGCCAGCTCCAAGCTTCTGCGCAAGACACATACCGACTTGTGTCTCACTATCCGAGATTAATAACTTGTAAACGCACCTATGTGCGCCCGCAACCCCCGTCTGGCGCATTTCCTGGAGCAACTTCAGCCTTCCGGCGCGACCGGGGGAGACATTCGCGCCAACTTACTCACCGGTATTCGTGTTTTCACCCACCCCTCTCTGTCAAGACCTATTGCCACATCGGCAACCGAGTCTCAGATAATGAGACGCCCCTCGATGCTCGGCATCGAGGGGCGTTCGGGGCATCACCCCAGGTGCCGCCGGGCGGCGGGCGCAGGGAATCAGTCGACGACGCCGTACAGGCGATCGCCGGCATCCCCCAGACCGGGGACGATGTAGGAGTTCTCATCCAGGCGCTCGTCGACGGTCGCGAGGACCACGTGGACGTCGTCGTCGCCCAGCTCCTGCTCCATGGCGGCAAGCCCCTCGGGCGCCGCGAGAAGGCACAGGCAGGTGATGTCCTGAGCCCCGCGCCGGCGCAGGAAGCGGATGGCCTCGATCAGAGTGCCTCCGGTGGCGAGCATGGGATCGAGGACGTAGACCTGTCGGCCGGTGAGATCATCCGGCAGCCGCTCGGCATACGTGACGATGTCCAGGGTCTGCTCATTGCGGGCCATGCCCAGGAAGCCGACCTCCGCCGTGGGCACCAGACGGGTCATGCCCTCGAGCATGCCCAGACCGGCGCGCAGGATCGGGACCACGAGCGGTCGCGGCGTGCTCAGCGCCGTGCCGGTCGTGGTGCTCACGGGGGTGCGGACCTCGATGGGCTCCACCCGCACCTCGCGCGTGGCCTCGTAGGCGATCAGCGTGACGAGCTCCTCCACGAGCTGGCGGAACACGGGGGACGAGGTCTCCCGATCGCGCAGAACGGTGAGCTTGTGCGAGACCAGCGGATGGTCGAGAACTGTGAGGCGCATGACGCAAAATTAGCATTCAGCCGCGTCCGCGGCGCAGACGCAGAAGGCGCCGGAGCGCACCCGAGGAGGAGTCCCGCCCGTGGCACTGCCCCCGATGCACAGCACTCGAGTCCACGAGGCCTGGATGCGCCAGGCCCTCGAGCAGGCGCGCCTGGCGCTGTCCACGGGCGACGTCCCCATCGGAGCCGTCGTGCTGGATCCCGACGGCCGCGCCATCGGGCGCGGACGCAATGAGCGCGAGGCCCACCACGACCCCACGGCCCACGCCGAGGTCCTGGCCATGCGCGAGGCCGCCGAGGAGCTGGGGCGCTGGCGACTGGACGACTGCACCCTGGTGGTCACGCTCGAGCCGTGCACCATGTGCGCCGGGGCGGCGGTGCTCGCACGCATCCCGCGGATCGTGCTCGGGGCCTGGGACCCCAAGGCCGGCGCCTGCGGCTCGGTCCTGGATGTGGTGCGCCACCGGCAGCTCAACCACTGGAGCGAGGTCCACGGCGGCGTGCTCGCCCACGAGTGCTCCGCACTGCTCACCGAGTTCTTCCGGGCCCATCGCGACTGAGCGGCCCCGACCCGGCCCTGCCGATTTTGCGCACCGCCCACCCGCCAGTATGATCTTGGGCCTGGTGGCGTGTCCGAGCGGCCGAAGGTGCATCACTCGAAATGATGTTTGGTGTAAAAGCCAACGAGGGTTCAAATCCCTCCGCCACCGCGCAGAGCTGAAGGGCCCTGCTTCCCCGAGGTCTCGGGGAAGCAGGGCCCTTCAGGCATTTCCGGGCCGCACCTGCGCCCACATCCTGTCCGCACCGGCCCGCGGCCTCCGAGGTGTCGGCCCCGGGCCTAGACTGGAGGGCAGTCCCAGAGATCGACGCGGCCCGTCGTGCCGCCAGGAGAAGAGCCTTGAGCAGCATCACCGTGAACGTGACCGACCGCGAGGGCGCCCGCACCGAGGGTGTCGAGTGGAAGTCCCACGAGTCCCTGATGGAGGCGCTCACGCGCCACAAGTTCCCCATCCTCGCCACCTGCGGCGGCAATGCCTCGTGCTCCACGTGCCACTGCTACCTGGACGGCGCGTTCGAGACCACGCAGGAGAACTCCCCCATCGGAGATGAGGAGGAGGACCTGCTGGACATGCTCGACGACACCCGCCACGACGACTCCCGCCTGACCTGCCAGGTCGAGTGGTCCGAGTCGCTCGAGGGTGCCGAGATCACCATCGCCCCGGAGTGGTGAGCGGGAGGGCCTCACTATGACCACTGCCCCGGAGGATCAGCTGGCTCGCGCGGAGAGCCTGCTGCGCGAGGACCTCACGACCCGCGCCGCCTACGTCTCGGACGCCTCGATCTACCGTCGCCTCCCCGCCGCCGTGGCGGAGCCGCGCACGGTCGAGCAGATCCGCGATCTGCTGGCGCTGGCCCATGAGCGCGGCTGGTCCGTGATCAGCCGCGGCGGCGGCACCTCCGTGGCCGGCAACTCGATCGGCGACGGCCTGGTCATCGACACCTCGCGGCATTTCAACCGGGTCCTGTCGATCGATCCGCAGGCCGAGACCGCGGACATCGAGCCCGGTGTGATCTGCGACGACCTCCGCGCCGCGGCTGCCGAGCACGGGCTGACCTACGGGCCGGACCCCTCCACGCACGCGCGCTGCACCGTGGGCGGGATGGTCGGTAACAACGCCTGCGGATCGCATTCGGTGGCATGGGGCACGGCGGCCGAGAACCTCGTGGCGGTGACCGTCATGCTGGCCGACGGCCGAGAGGTCGAGCTGCGCGCCGGCGGGACCTCAGGGCCCGCCCTGACCCGTACCCTGAGCGCGCTGCGCGATGAGCACCGCGCCATGCTGCGCACCGAGCTGGGCCAGTTCCCCCGCCAGGTCTCGGGCTACGGCCTGCACTACCTGCTCGAGGAGAACGGCTTCGACGTCGCCAAGGCCTTCGCCGGCACCGAGGGCACGTGCGGGATCATCACGCGGATGACCGTGAAGCTCGTGCGCAGGCCGGCGGCCACCGCCCTGGCGGTGCTCAGCTTCGCGGACGCGATCGCCGCGGCCCACGCAGCCCCGGCGCTGCGCGTGCGCGGGGTGACCACGATCGAGGGCATGGGCGGGGACCTGCTGGACGCCCTGCGCTCGCGCCCCGGCAACGAGACCGCCGGGTCCGAGCTGCCCCCGGGCGGGGGCTGGCTGTACTGCGAGGTCGGCGGCGAGACCGTGGAGGCGGCCCAGGCCCGAGCCCAGCAGCTCGAGGGGATCGTGGAGTCCTCGGGCCGCGCCGAGGTTCAGGGGGCCGTCGTCGTGGTGGATCCTGCGCGCACCCGCAGCCTGTGGCGGATCCGCGAGGCCTCGGCAGGGATCGTCACCCGCCTGCCGGACGGCGGCGAGGCCTGGCCCGGCTGGGAGGACTCCGCCGTGCCGCCCGAGAACCTCGGCGACTACCTGCGCGATCTCTATGCGCTGCTCGACGAGCTCGAGCTGCGCGGCATCCCGTTCGGGCACTTCGGCGAGGGCTGCGTGCACCTCCGCATCTCGTTCGACTTCGGCACCGAGGCCGGGGTGGCCCGCTACCGCGAGTTCATCGAGCGGGCCTCGCAGCTCGTGCGGCACTACGGCGGCTCGGTCTCCGGCGAGCACGGCGACGGCCGGGCCCGCTCCGAGCTGCTGGGCATCATCTACTCCCCCGAGGCCCTGCGGGCCTTCGCCGCCTTCAAGCGCGCGTTCGATCCCGCAGGATTCTTCAACCCCGGCGTGCTCGTGGACCCCGAGCCGATCGACCAGGGCATCCGCCCCGGCCCCGGGGCGCGCACCTTCGACCTGAAGCCCGTGCACGCCTTCAGCCACGACAACGGCTCGTTCGCAGGCGCGGTCAATCGATGCGTGGGCGTGGGCGCCTGCCGCTCGGATGTCGGCGCCATGTGCCCGTCGTTCCAGGCCACCCGGGACGAGGTCCACTCGACCCGCGGGCGCATGCGCTCCCTGGCGGAGATGCTGCGCGGGGAGCACCTCAAGGACGGCTGGAAGGCCGAGGAGACCCTCGAGGCCCTCGACGGCTGCCTGTCCTGCAAGGCCTGCGTGGCCGAGTGCCCGGTCAACGTGGACGTGGCCACCTACAAGTCCGAGTTCCTGCACCATCACTACGGCGAGGGCATCCGCAGCTTCGTGGGCCGTCGCCGCCGCCCCATGGCGCACCTGACCATGGGCTGGCTGCCCGTGCTGGCGCGGCTGATGAACGCGGTGCCCGGGGCGCCGTCGCTGGTCAACGCGGCCATGAAGGTGCAGCCGCTGCAGAAGGCGGTCATGCGCCTGGGCGGCGTGGAGTCCCAGCGCGAGATGATCCGCTTCGCCGACCGGCCGCTGACCCGCTGGTTCTCCTCACGGCCCGGCGAGGACCCGGACGGGCGCCCGTCGGTCGTGCTGTGGCCGGACTCCTGGACGAACTTCATGGACGACGGGCCCGGCAAGGCCGCCGTCGAGGTCCTGGAGGCCCTGGGCTACCGCGTGCTGATGCCCGCCGGGAACGTGTGCTGCGGCATGACCTGGCACTCGACCGGCCAGCTCGAGGCCCTCAAGCGAGAGGTCACCCGCACCCTGGGAGTCATGGAGCCGCTGCTGGAGGCCGGATACCCCGTGATCGGGCTCGAGCCCTCCTGCACGGTGATGCTTCAGGACGAGATCACCGAGCTGCTGCCCGACGACCCCCGCGCCGCCCTGCTCGCCCAGCGCACGCTCACCCTGGGGCAGTTCACCGCGCGCCACCTCGCCGAGGGAGGGGACTGGCCGTTCGGGACCCTCGACGACGACGGCCCCCGCGACGCCGTGTGCCAGGTGCACTGCCACCAGAAGTCGATGATCGGCTACGACGCCGAGCTCGAGGTCCTGCAGCGCCTGGGCGTGGACGTGGACATGGTCGGCGGCGGCTGCTGCGGTCTGGCCGGGAACTACGGCTTCGAACCCGGCCACTTGGAGGTCTCCCGAACCCTGGGCGAGCGCGAGCTGTTCCCCAAGATCCGCGCGGCGGGGCCCGACCCCCTGGTGGTGGCCGACGGCTTCTCCTGCCGAACCCAGATCCGCGAGGGGACCGACGCCTCCGGCCGGACCCTGGCCGAGGTCATGCGCTCGGCGCTGCCCGAGGCGCGCTGACGCCCCTGCGGCGCACCTGCGCCTCGGGAGCCGCACCGGCATGGTCGCGGTTGCCGGGGCCGCCCGCTGTGCTGTCGGGGCCCGGCCTACGATTGCTCTATAGAGGCCCGGACCACGTCGGCTCGGACCCGTGACACCTCAGCAGGAGGCTCCTCATGTCGACTCGCACCCGCCCCCTCGCCCTCAGCGCGCTCTCCCTGGCCGCGCTGCTCGCCCTGAGCGCCTGCGGCGGCTCGGGCGACGACCAGGACGCCGCCGACAGCCCGTCCGGCTCGGCCTCGCAGAGCGTTTCGGCGCAGCCCTCTGCCTCCTCCTCCTCCGCCTCGCAGTCCACGTCCTCCGAGTCCGCCGCGGACCCCTCGGCCTCCCCCTCGACGGAGCCCTCCGAGCCGTCAGCAGACGATTCGGCCGCAGCCAGCGACTCCGCCGAGCAGACCGCTGCCGGGGAGGAGACCGCGCAGGAGGCCCCTGCCGCGGAGGATTCGGCAGAGGCCGACGGATCCTCGGCGCAGCAGGGCGCCGAGCAGGCGACCGGGCAGCAGGACACCGGACAGGGCGCCCAGGCCGAGCAGGGCAGCGCCGCCGCACAGCCCGCTGCCGCCGGTGCGTGCGACGCCTCCTCCCTGTCGGGATCGCTGCAGCCGGTGGATGCCGGGATGGGCGCCGTGCATTACCAGCTTGTGCTCACCAACACCGGCTCGCAGCCGTGCGTCCTGTCCGGCTACCCGGGCGTCTCCTACGCGGACGCCGCGGGACAGCCCATCGGCATCCCGGCCTCGCGCGCACCGGAGGCGGGCGCTGCGGTGACCGTGGCACCGGGCCAGTCGGCCTCGGCGGGTCTGCAGGAGACCGGAGCCGGCTCCTACGGCCAGGTCTGCAACCCGCACGAGACCTCCGCGCTGATCGTCTACCCGCCGGGCAGCACGGAGGCGCTGAGCATCGCCCATTCGACCCAGGCCTGCGGCAACCCCAAGATCGGGCAGCTGCAGGTGAAGGGCTTCGGTGCCTGAGCCCGCCGAGCGCGCAGCACCTGCCCAGGTCCGAGGGCTCCCCGCAGACGAGGAGCCCTCGGACGGACGCCCCGCGCCGGGCTCGTCGCTCGAGGCGTTCTCGCCGGCTGCCCGCGACTGGTTCACGGGCGCCTTCTCCACGCCCACCGCCGCCCAGGAGGGCGCGTGGAAGGCCATCGCCGGAGGCGAGCACGCCCTCGTGGTCGCTCCCACCGGTTCCGGCAAGACCCTGGCCGCCTTCCTCTGGGCGATCGACCGGCTGATCTCGCAAGCAGCCGTGCCGCAGCCCGCTGGGCCCCGCTCCGGCTCAGCCGCCCCAGGTGCGCCGGCTGCCTCAGCCGCCTCAGCCGCCTCAGCCGAAGCGTCCTCCGAAGCTGCTGCTGCGAACGATCGTTCCGGATCCGACCTGCGCAGGAAGGCCTCGAGCGCCTCGTCCAAGCGAAGGGCCACCACGCGCGTCCTGTACATCTCCCCGCTCAAGGCGCTCGGCGTGGACGTGGAGCGCAACCTGCGCTCGCCCCTGATCGGGATCACGCAGACCGCCCGCCGGATGGGGCTGGAGCCGCCCGAGATCTCCACCGGCGTGCGCTCCGGGGACACCCCTCAGGCCGTGCGGCGCGCGCTGCTGGCCTCCCCGCCGGATATCCTGATCACCACGCCCGAATCGCTGTACCTGATGCTCACCTCCAAGGCCCGCGAGTCCCTGCGCGGTGTGGAGACCGTGATCCTGGATGAGGTCCACGCCGTGGCAGGCACCAAGCGCGGCGCGCATCTGTCGGTGTCGCTCGAGCGCCTGGACGACCTTCTCGAGCGCCCGGCCCAGCGCATCGGGCTCTCGGCCACCGTCGACCCGGTCGAGACGGTCACGCGCTTCCTGGGCGGGCGGGAGCCGGTGGCCGTCGTGCGCCCGGAGTCGACCAAGCGCTGGGACCTGGAGATCAGCGTGCCCATCCCGGACATGACGGTGCTGGGCGGTCCCGCCGCATCGAGCTCGCTGCTGGAGTCCGACTACGACGCCGACGAGCCGGCGAACGTCGCCTCCATCTGGCCGCACGTGGAGGAGCGGGTGGTCGATCTGGTCGAGGCGCATCGCTCCACGATCGTCTTCGCCAACTCCCGAGGCCTGGCCGAGAAGCTCACCGCCCGCCTCAACGAGATCCACGCGTTCCGGCTGGAGCACGCACCGGATGATGACGGCCAGGCGACCCAGCCCAGCGGGATCGAGCGGCAGCACAACCGCTACGAAGGCGCAGCGCCCCTGCTGGCCCGAGCCCATCACGGCTCGGTCTCCAAGGATCAGCGCGCCTTGATCGAGGAGGATCTCAAGTCCGGCGTCCTGCGCTGCGTGGTGGCCACCAGCTCGCTCGAGCTCGGCATCGACATGGGGCTCGTGGACCTGGTGGTGCAGATCGAGTCCCCGCCGTCCGCGGCCTCGGGGCTGCAGCGCGTGGGCCGCGCCGGCCACCAGGTCGGCGAGATCTCGATCGGGCGGATGTTCCCCAAGCACCGCGGCGATCTGCTGGACGCGGCCGTGACCGTGGAGCAGATGCTGGCCGGGCGGGTCGAGCCGCTGCACATCCCGTCGAATCCGCTGGACATCCTGGCTCAGCAGACGATCGCGGTGTGCGCCACCGAGACCGTGCCCGTCGAGGACTGGTGGGACACCGTGCGCCGGGCCGCGCCGTTCCTGGGACTGCCGCGCAGCGCGTTCGACTCGGTGCTGGACCTGGTCTCCGGGCGCTACCCGTCGGACGAGTTCGCGGAGCTGCGCCCGCGCGTGGTCTGGGACCGGGACGAGGGCACGCTCACCGGCCGCCCCGGGGCCCAGCGCCTGGCCGTGACCTCCGGCGGCACGATCCCCGACCGCGGGCTGTTCCCCGTGCACCTGGCCGGGCAGGACGATTCCTCGCCCAAGCGGGTGGGCGAGCTCGACGAGGAGATGGTCTACGAGTCCCGCACCGGCGATGTGATCGCCCTGGGCGCCTCGTCGTGGCGGATCGCGGAGATCACCCATGACCGAGTGCTCGTCACCCCGGCACCGGGGCAGGCGGGCAAGCTGCCGTTCTGGCACGGCGACGGCATCGGGCGGCCCGTCGAGCTCGGTCGAGCGCAGGGCCGCTTCCTGCGCGAGGCCTCGGGTGCTGCGGAGGCCGCGCTGCGCGAGCGGCTGGCCGCCGACGGCCTGGACACCTGGGCGCAGGACAACCTCCACCGCTACCTCACGGAGATGCGCGAGGCCGTCGGGCATGTGCCCTCGGACCGCACGCTGATACTCGAGCGCTTCCACGACGAGCTCGGGGACTGGCGCGTGGTCCTGCACTCCCCCTACGGGCTGCCCGTGCACGCGCCGTGGGCGCTGGCCGTCGGGGCGCGGCTCGAGGAGCGCTGGGGTCTGGACAGCTCCGCGCAGGCCTCCGATGACGGCATCGTCCTGCGACTGCCGGCCACCGACGACCAGCCGCCGGGTGCCGAGCTGTTCCTCTTCGACCCGGAGGAGCTCGAGCAGATCGTGACCGAGCGGGTGGGGTCCTCGGCGCTGTTCGCCTCCCGCTTCCGCGAGTGCGCGGCCCGCGCGCTGCTGCTGCCGCGCCGGGATCCGGGACGTCGCACGCCCCTGTGGCAGCAGCGCCAGCGCTCGGCCCAGCTGCTCGACGTCGCCCGCAAGCACCCCCAGTTCCCGATCGTGCTCGAGACGGTGCGCGAGTGCCTCCAGGACGTCTACGACCTCCCCGCTCTGCAGGAGCTGCACCGCCAGATCGACCGCCGCGCGCTGCGCATGGTCGAGGTGACCACCGAGACGCCCTCGCCCTTCGCCCGCACCCTGCTCTTCGGCTACCTGGGGCAGTTCATCTACGAGGGCGACTCCCCGCTGGCCGAGCGCAAGGCCGCGATCCTCTCCCTGGACACCGCCCTGCTCTCCGAGCTGCTGGGCCGGGCCCAGCTGCGCGAGCTGCTCGACGCCGAGGTCATCGCCCAGACCGAGGCCCAGCTGCAGCACCTGGCCCCCTCCCGGCGCCTGCTGGGCATGGAGGGGCTGGCCGATCTGCTGCGGCTGCTCGGGCCGCTGGGCCTCGAGGAGGCAGCGGCTCGGCTGCGCCCGGAGTCGGGCGGGCCGGCCGCTGCGACCGGAGCGGACGCCTCCGTCGAGGGCTCGGACGACCCCTCCGAGCCCTCCGTCAGCCCCGAGCAGGCCTCTGCGTGGGCGGAGGAGCTGGTGCGCAGGCGTCGCGCCTTCTGGCTGCTGCGCGAGGGGCAGCAGGTGCTCGCCGCGGTCGAGGATGCCGCCCGGCTGCGCGACGCACTGGGCACGCCGATCCCGCACGGGGTGCCGGTCAGCTTCCTGGAGCCGGTCGAGAATCCGGTCGAGGACCTCGTGGCGCGCTTCGCCCGCACGCACGGGCCGTTCACCGTGGCCGAGGCCTCCCGTGGCACCGGCCTGGGCCCGGCCGTCGTCGCCGGGGCCCTCGAGCGCCTGGGCGCTGCGCGCCGCGTCCTGGAGGGCGAGTTCCGCCCCGACCGGCAGGAGGAACACCACCGCGGGCCGCGCTCAGAATGGTGCGACAAGGACGTGCTGCACCGGATCCGGCGACGCTCGCTGGCCGCGCTGCGCCAGCAGGTCGAGCCGGTGGCCCCGGAGGTCTACGCCCGCTTCCTGCCCTCGTGGCAGTCGGTCGGGCCGGGGCATCGCCTGCGCGGGGCGGACGGCCTGCTCAGCGTCGTGGATCAGCTCGCGGGGGTGGCGGTGCCGGCCTCGGCGCTGGAGCCGCTCGTGCTCCGTCAGCGCCTCGAGGACTACCGGCCTGAGCTGCTCGACGAGCTGCTGGCCTCCGGGGAGATCGTGTGGTCCGGGGCGGGCTCGCTGGCCGGCGACGACGGCTGGATCAGTCTCCACCTGGCCGAGTCGCAGCAGCTCAGCCTGCCTCCGCGAGCGGATCTGCGCGCCCGCGCCGCCGGGATCGACGACGCCGTCCAGGCCGCGCTGCTGGCCGTCATGGGCGATGGCGGCGCGCGGTTCGGCCACCAGCTGCGCAGCGCCGTGCTCGAGCAGAACGATCGTTCGCAGATCCCCGGGCTGGACATGCCTGCCCTCACCCGCGCCCTGTGGGAGCTCGTGTGGGCCGGGCTGGTCACCAATGACACGTTCGCCCCGGTGCGCTCCCTGGTCGCGGGCGGCTCCGCCGCTCACCGGCAGAAGCCGCGCACCCCACGAGGACGCACCGCAGGCAGACGCGGAGCAGCCCGACTGCGGGCCCGGGACGCGGCGCTGTCGCGGCCGTCATCCGAGCGCACCCCAGGGCCCGCGGAGGCGGGCGATCCCACTGGGCTGTCCGGGCGGTGGTCGCTGCTGGACCCCGAGCCGCTCGAGCCCACGCTGCGCGCGAGCGCCTCGGCCGAGCTGCTGCTGGACCGCTACGGCGTGGTGACCCGCGGAGCGGTGGAGGCCGAGGACATCGCAGGCGGGTTCTCCGCCGTGTACAAGGTCCTGGCTGCCGTCGAGGAGGCCGGTCACGCACGGCGCGGCTACTTCATCGAGGGTCTGGGGGCCGCGCAGTTCGCGCAGTCGGGCACCGTGGATCGGCTGCGCGGCTTCGCAGACGACGAGCAGGCGCGCACCGAGCCTCGTGAGCCCGTCGTGCTGGCGCTGGCCGCGACCGACCCTGCGAACCCGTACGGCGCCACGCTGCCCTGGCCGGAGACGATCGACTCGCACGACAGCACCGAGTCCACCACGGCGGCGCGGCACCGGCCGGGACGCAAGGCGGGGTCGATCCTCGCGCTCGTGGACGGCGATCCGGTGCTCTACCTGGAGCGCGGCGGGCGCACCGCCCTGGTCTTCGACGACGACCCCGAGCGTCTGCGGATGATCGGCCCGCCGGTCGCCGACGTGGTGCGCGCAGGGGCCGCAGAGAAGCTCACGGTCGAGCGCGTCAACGGCATGCCAGCCCTCGGGCACGGCGCGCTCGAGACCGCGGTGCGCGAGTCCCTGGTCGCCGCCGGGTTCTCGACCACGCCCAAGGGCCTGCGGATCCGCCGTGCCTGAGGGGGATTCCGTCTGGCGCGCGGCCGCTGCCCTGCACTCCGGGCTGGCGGGGCGGCAGCTGCTGCGCAGCGACTTCCGCGTCCCGGCGCTGGCCACCGTCGATCTGTCCGGGCGCACCGTCCAGGAGGTGGTCTCGCGCGGCAAGCACCTGCTGATCCGCATCGGGCCCGATCCGAGCACCGGTGCCCGCGCGGTCACGCTGCACTCGCATCTGATGATGGAGGGCCGATGGGAGATCGAGGACCTCGACCCTCTCGCGGCGGGATCGGACTCCCCCGGCCGTCGTCGGCCCGGCGCCTCGAGCGCGCGATCGCAGCGCCGCGCCCGGCCGAAGCACACGATCCGTGCCGTGCTCGAGACCGCGGGGACCCGGGCCACCGCGTCCTCCGTCCAGCAGCTCGTGATCGTGGCCCGGGAGCAGGAGGACCGGCTCGTGGGGCACCTGGGCCCGGACCTCCTGGCACCGCAGTGGTCCGCGCAGCACCTGCAGGAGGCGGTGCGCCGTCTGCTGGAGCGCCCCGATCGCCCGATCGCCGCAGCGCTCATGGATCAGTCGAGGCTGGCAGGGATCGGCAGCATCTACCGCTGCGAGCTGCTGTTCCTGCACCGCCTGGCTCCGCAGACGCCCGTGGCCGATGTTCCGGATCTGCAGGCGATCGTCGAGGATGCGCACGAGCTGCTGCTGCGCAACCGCGACAGCGGCCCCCGAGTCACCACGGGCGATCCGCGGCCCGGCAGGCAGCTGTGGGTCTACGGCCGTGAGCGCCGGCCGTGCCGACGCTGCGGGACGCCGATCCTCAAGCGGACCTGGGACGATGCCGCCGGTCAGCGCGATCCCCGCACCGGCCTGCAGGCGCCGGCCCGCGAGCGCCCCTTCTACCTCTGCCCGCGCTGCCAGCGCTGAGACCCGGACAGCCGAGATCCAGCCCGGGCTGGGCTCCTCAGCAGTCGAGGGCGGCGAGCAGCCCGGGCTGGGAGAGCTCCTCGTTGAGCCAGGGGCTCAGCAGCTGCGGCACGGCCCGGCTGGCCCGCAGCAGCTCGGCGGGATCGACCCAGAGGGACTCCGCGACCTCCTCGGGATTCGGCACGGGCGAGGACTCGGCCCGGGCGGTCCACACCGGGCAGAACTCGTTCTCGACCACGCCCGAGGCATCGCGCGCCCAGTAGGCGAACTCCGGCACGACCTCCCGCAGCTCGGTCAGCTCGAGTCCCAGCTCCTGCTCGGCCCGGCGGCGCAGCGCCGCAGCCATGGATTCGCCCGGTCCCGGGTGGCCGCAGAAGCTGTTCGTCCACACGCCCGGCCAGGTCCGCTTGCTCAGGGCACGACGGGTGAGCAGCACCCGCCCGTCGTCGTCCAGGACCCAGCAGGAGAAGGCCAGGTGCAGAGGGGTGTCCGCGGTGTGGACCTCGGATTTCAGCGCCGTGCCGATCGGCAGGCGCGCGGTGTCCAGCAGCACGACCTGCTCGGGCCGCCTGGGGGTGGTCATGGTGATCGCACTTCCTCACGTCGTCGTTGCCCCGAGTCTGCCAGGATGCCCCCATGTCCCGCCGCCGCGCACGTCCCAGACCGCTCTCCCCGCGCGATGGCATCGATCCGGTCTCGGTCCGGCTCCCGGACGACCGCAGCTGCACGGCCGGCGAGCACCTGCTGCTGCGCTTCCCCGCCTCGCGCGCGCAGCTCGAGCGGCTGCTGTCGGACGGCGAGATCGTCGACGACCGCGGCGCCCCGCTGCCAGCCGACGCCCCGTGCGCCGGTCAGCGGGTCTGGTACCACCGCGAGCTGCCGGTGGAGCCCGAGCTGCCCCATGACTTGCCGGTCCTCTACGAGGACGAATGGCTGCTGGCGGTCGACAAGCCGCACGGGCTGCCGTCGACGCCGCGGGGAGGGTTCATCGCGCAGACGGCGCTGAGCGTGCTGCGTCGCCGCCGCGGCGAAGACGACCTGGTTCCGGCGCATCGCCTGGACCGGGACACCGCCGGCGTGCTGCTGCTGATCCGCGATCCCCGGGCGCGCGGGGCCGTGCAGCGCCAGTTCCAGGACCGTCGCACCGAGAAGTCGTACGAAGCGGTAGCCCGCCTGGGCGGTCTGGTGCTCGAGGACCTGCCGGATCGGCGCAGCAGCCGGCTGCTCAAGCAGCGCGGGGTCCTGCAGGCCGCCGAGGTCCCCGGCGAGCCCAATGCCGTGACGCACCTCGATCCGCTGAGCGCCTTCGAGGACGACGACGGCCGCTGGGCCCACCTGCGCCTGCACCCCTTGACCGGGCAGACCCACCAGCTGCGGGTCCACCTGGCAGCGCTCGGGACGCCCATCCGCTGGGATCCGCTCTACCCGCAGGTGCTTCCCCGGGAGCCGGGCGACGTCTCGCGTCCGCTCCAGCTGCTCGCGCGCACCCTGCGACTCACCCACCCGGTGACCGGGCAGGCCCTGGAGCTGAGGAGCCGTCGCCGCCTGGAGACCCTCCCCCGCTGATGCCGCCTCGGAGATCGCGGGGCGGCGTCGGGGCGGATCGCTAGGCTGAGGGCCAGCCGTCCGCGACAGCCCGCAGCACTTTCGACGGCAGCGCACGACCCCCACGCACAGGAGAGCCATGAGCCACGACCCCGCCGCCTCGATCCTCGCCGATGCCGTCGACGACCGCGCCGTGCGCGCAGCTCTGGCCGCCCGCTCGGTGCAGGAGCTGTTCGGGCAGCGGGCCCTCGGCATCCCCGGGACCTGGCTGGCTGCGATCACCTTCCCGGCGCCGTCGCGGACCAACCTGACCTGGCACTACTGGTGGCAGGCGCACCTGCTCGACGCCCTCGTGGATGCCGCCCTGCGGGAGGCCTCCTCGGGAGGGGACCCGGAGCCGCTGCGCAAGCGCGCGCATCAGCTGCTGCGCGGCATCGCCGTGCGCTCGGGCGGGTCGGTCGTGATCAACAGCTTCTTCGACGACATGTCCTGGCTCATGCTGGCGCTGGGCCGCCTGCGCCAGCTCGATCAGGTCTGCGGCGCCTCCTCCGGCGACGTCCTGCGGGCCGGGAGCCTCCTGCTGTCCCAGATCCGCTCGGCGCACACCGACGACCTCGGCGGCGGCATGTTCTGGAGCCGCGAGCGCACCTACAAGAATGCCGCGACCACGGGCCCGGCGGCCCTGATCGCTGCGCGCACCGCCTCCGACGACTCCGCCGAACGGCTGCTGAGCTGGCTGCGCGAGAACCTCTGGGACGCCCAGCGCGGCGTGTTCTGGGACGGGATCAAGCTGCTGGCCGCCGGCTCCGGCCAGGAGACCACGCAGCGCGACGACGCCGTCTACTCCTACAACTCCGGCCCCGTGCTGGCGGCATGCCTGGAGCACGCCGCCGTCGTGCCCCGGGATCGGGCTCGGTCCTGGCTGGAGTGGGCGGGACAGATCATCGCCGGCGCCGAATCGCACTTCGGGCGCGACTCCACCAGTGCTGCCGGTCGGCGGCGTCGGAGCCTGTCCACGCACGGCACCGGCGACGGCGGGCTGTTCACCGGCATCCTCGTGCGGAACCTGGCGGAGGCCGCCGAGGACCCCCAGCTGCCCGAGGCCTCCCGTCTCACCGCACGGCGCCTGGTGCTCGACACCGCCGACGCCCTCTGGGACGGCCGTCGCGAGTTCGATCCCGGCATGGACCCCCACGACCCCAACGCCCGCCCGGAGCCCCGGCGCGTGCGCGCGATCTTCTCCTCCGACCCCCTCAAGGACGCGGATCAGACCCAGCGCGTGGGCGCCCCGGTGGATCTGTCCACGCAGATCCAGTCCTGGATGATCCTGGAGGCCGCGGCCCGCCTGGAGCGCAGCCTCCGCTGATCGCGGAAACCCCGGCACCGACCCACCACGAGACCCGACGGCTGAGGTAGACAGATCCCATGAGCTCCGTACGCACACCGGACCCGAATCCCGGCTGGCTGTCCGAGGAAGACCTCCGCGAGGCCCGTGCCCGCCTGCCGATCGTCTACGTCCAGGCGATCCCCGTGCAGCTGGATCCCGTGGGCTGCGTCTCGGAGGTGGGCCTGCTGCTGCAGCCCAATGACGTCGGCGAGCTGGAGCGCGCCGTGGTCTCGGGTCGCGTCCTGTACCGCGAGACGATCCGCGGGGCGCTGCTGCGGCACCTGGAGAAGGATCTCGGGCCGCTGGTCATGCCCATGGTCCCGCCCTCGACCGTCCCCTTCGCGGTCACCGAGTACTTCCCGCATCCGTCGGAGACGGGCTTCACGGACAACCGCCAGCACGCGGTCGCGCTGAACTACGTGGTGCCCGTGCGCGGCGAGTGCCAGCCGCGCGAAGACGCGCTGCAGCTGTCCTGGGTCACCCCCGAGGAGGCGCTCAGCGCCGACATCCAGGCGGAGTTCGCCGGCGGCCGGGGCCGGCTGATCGAGCAGGCCCTGGCGCACGTCGGCTGGGGCCGCTGAGCGGCCTTCAGCGCGAGCGGTCCTGCGAGGGAGCGCTGTGCCCGTCGTCGTCCTCACCCGCAGCCGCGCCGTCGAGCTCCGCGTCCGCCGGGCCGCCGCGGCGGTCCGCCTGCGAGGCGGCGATGATCCGCGGCATGGCCTGCGTGTCTGCTCGGCGCTCCTCGCTGTTGCGCCAGAAGTAGATCACGACCATGCCGCACAGCGCGCCCAGCACGGTCTCCACCGCGCGGGCCTGCAGCAGCGGCGCGGCCGGGACCGGATGCGCCAGCTGCGTCATCAGCAGCGCCAGCGGCGTGATGAACAGCAGTGCCAGCGAGTAGTTGCGGCCCACGAACAGCTCGGCGAGCAGCTGGAAGAGGATCACCAGGACCAGCATCTGCCACGGGCCCAGATCGAAGGCCAGCACGAACGCGGTCACGCCCACGCCGCCCAGCGTGCCGACCATGCGGTGGACGCCGCGCTGCAGCCGCGCCAGGTGCGTGGGCGCCGCGATCGGAGCGGCGGCGGCCACCTGCGCCCAGTAGACGTGGCTGAGCCCGGCGGCCTGGGAGACGATCAGCGCCACCACGGCGGCCAGTCCCGTGGCCACCAGGAAGCGCCCGCCGTGCGCGGCCAGCTGGCCGCGGGTCAGGCGCACCACCGGCGCCGGGGGCGGTGACTTCCCCTCGCGCCCCTCGCCCACCAGGGACCAGATCCACGCCAGCAGGACGGAGAAGGCGGCGGAGCCGGCTGCGATCGCGATCGCCAGCAGCGGGTGCGCCACGGCACCGGGCCCCAGGGAGCCGATCGCGCCGGTGGCGAAGATGAAGAACACCGACCCGGCGGGCTTGAGGTTCCAGGCCGCGGCCAGCACCGCGCCGATCGCGGCGACCACGGAGGTGATGCCCAGGACCAGGGGCTCCGGCGCGCCGAACCAGGACAGCAGCGCGCCGATGGCCACCGAGACCGTGACCAGCGCGCCCGCCTGCAGCTCATGGCCCAGGCGCTGGCGCAGCGGCTCGTGCCGGGCGTAGATCGAGGTGAAGGCGCCGAAGGCCGCGTAGATCGTCAGGTCCGGGCGCCCCAGGAGCATCAGCAGCACGAGAGGGATCCCCACGGCCAGGGCGATGCGCACCGCAGGCACGTGGTCCCGGCGGGAGGGGCCCACCTCGAACAGCTGGCGGACGGCGGACGATCCGGACACGCGGGCTCCTTCCTGCGGAAGAGTCGGGGCTGCCCTGGGCGGGAAGCGCTCCGATGAGGGACTGGGGCATCCGCGCTCGAGCGGCGGGAGGGGATGCGATGAGGCTCGAGGGCCGCAGTCGATGCTAGCCCCGCCCCGGGCGGACCGGCTCGGGCCGCTGCATCGGGGACAATGGACGGATGGACTCCGAGCAGACCCCCGCGCCCAAGCCCCACCCGCTCTCCGGGCGGGACAGCTTCTCCTTCCGGGTGCGCACTCGGCTGACCGAGACCGTCGCCCAGCCCCCGCGGACCGATCCGCACGGCGACCCCGAGCCCCCGTGGCTGGGCCGCACCGGGGAGATCACCACACCGCACGGCACCATCCGCACGCCCGCCTTCATCCCCGTGGCCACCGCCGCGACCGTCAAGGCCGTGCTGCCGGAGGCCATGAAGGAGCTCGGCGCGCAGGCGCTGCTGGCCAATGCCTACCACCTGTACCTGCGCCCTGGTCACGATCTGCTCGACGAGGCCGGCGGGCTCGGCCGCTTCATGAACTGGGACGGCCCCACCTTCACCGACTCCGGCGGCTTCCAGGTCATGTCCCTGGGCTCCGGGTTCAAGAAGGTGATCGACATGGACGGCCCCTCCCCCAAGGGCCCCGTGGGCGATGACGACGTGGCCGAGGGCAAGGAGCGCCTGGCGAACGTGGACGACGACGGCGTCACGTTCATCTCGCACCTCAACGGCGACAAGCACCGGTTCACCCCTGAGGTCTCCATGCAGGTCCAGCACGGGATCGGCGCGGACATCATGTTCGCCTTCGACGAGCTGACCACCCTGCACAATTCCCGCGGCTACCAGGAGCGCGCCCTCGAGCGGACCCGGCTGTGGGCGCTGCGCTGCCTCGAGGAGCACGACCGCCTCACCAGGACTCGGCAGCACCGGCCATACCAGGCGCTGTTCGGCGTGATCCAGGGCGCCCAGTACGAGGACCTGCGCCGACAGGCCAGCCGCGACCTGGGAGCCATGGACTTCGACGGCTACGGCATCGGCGGGGCCCTGGAGAAGAAGAACCTCGGCACGATCGTGGGCTGGTGCGCCGAGGAGCTGCCCGAGGACCGGCCGCGCCATCTGCTGGGGATCTCCGAGCCGGACGACATATTCGTGGCGCTGGAGGCCGGAGCGGACACGTTCGACTGCGTCTCGCCCACCCGCGTGGCCCGCACCGGGGCCTGCTATCACCCCAAGGGCCGGTTCAACCTCCCGGCGGCGCGCTTCAAGCGGGACTTCCGCCCGATCGACGAGGACTGCGACTGCTACACCTGCGCGCACTACACCCGCGCCTACATCCACCACCTGTTCAAGGCCAAGGAGCGGGTGGCGGCCACGCTGGCCTCGATCCACAATGAGCGCTTCACCGTCCGGCTGGTGGACCGCGCACGCGAGGCCATGGAGGACGGGTCCTACCTGGCCTACCGGGACGCGACCCTGGCCGACTACTACAGCGGCGACCACCCGTGAGCCGCGCCCACGCCTGCGACCCGAGCACGTGAGCCACAAGGAGGCACAGATGACCGAGAACCCCAGCGACCGCCCCAGCTCCGACCTGGATCGCGTCCCCGCCGAGCAGCGCTGGCGCCTGCATAGGGTCCTGCCGCACCCGTCGTCGCGGATCTACCAGGCCCTCATGGACCCCGAGCTGCTGCCGCACTGGTACGGGCCGCAGGGCTGGAGCGTCCACCCCGAGTCCCTCGAGCTGGATCCGCGGCCGGGCGGCATCCGCCGCTTCGCCATGGTCATGGACGACGACCCCCAGATGGGCGCCCCCTCCCACGGCCGGCACGCGGCGATCGTGCCGGAGGAGATGCTCGAGATCCAGGAGGCGCTGCCGGGGCCCGATGGCGAGCCCACCGAGCATCTGATCCTGCTGCGCATCGAGCTCGTGCCCGTCGACGGCGGGACCCGGATCGAGCTGCTGCAGGGGCCGCTGCCGAAGGAGGTCCACGCGACCGCCAAGGGCGCCTGGGACTCCTCGCTCGATCGGCTGCGCGCGCTGCTGGATTCCCGGGAGTCCTGATGAGCCCTCAGATCCGTCGGCTGACCCGCCTGGTCTCCGTGCTGCGCGCCGAGAACCCCGGGCCCATGACGCTCGAGGGCACGAACAGCCTGCTGCTGCGCGCGCCGGGCTCCGACGGCGTCGTCGTGGTGGATCCCGGCCCCGACCTGCCGGAGCACGTGCAGGCTCTCGCCGCGGCGGGGCCCGTGGAGCTGGTGCTGATCACGCACCGCCACAATGATCACACCGAGGCGATCGATTCCCTGCGCGAGCTGACCGCAGCGCCCGTGCGGGCCGCGCTGCCGGAGCACTGCCGCCATGGGCAGCCGCTGCGCGACGGCGAGCGCCTCACCGCCGCCGGGGTCTCGATCGAGGTGCTGGCCACGCCGGGGCACACCTCCGACTCCCTGAGCTTCCGGATCCTCGACGACGCCGCGCTGACCGATGGTGCCGCGATCGCCCCCATCCTCACGGGCGACACCGTCCTGGGCCGCGGCACCACCATGCTCGATCATCCGGACGGGACGCTGGGCGACTACCTGGCCTCGCTCGACAGGCTGGAGGCCGCCGGTGGCCTGGGTCTTCCCGCCCATGGTGAGCCGCTGCCGGATCTGGCCAAGACCTGCCGGGAGCTGCGCGACCATCGGCTGGAGCGCCTGGACGAGGTCCGCGCAGCCCTCGAGTCCATGGGCGCGACAGCCCAGGGGGTCTCCGCCGACGAGCTCGCCGAGCGCATCTACCCGGAGGTCCCCGCCCAGGTCCGCCCCGCGGCCCGCCGCTCGATCGAGGCTCAGCTGGCGCATCTGCAGCGGGACTGAACCCCGCCGTCGTCGTCGAGCGGCCTCTGCGTGCGATGGCGAGCCGCCGTGGCCATCGAGTGGCGTCTGCGTGTGCGCTCAGCGCGCCAGACTCACCCGCAGAGGCCACTCGATTCCGGAAGGCACAGCGAGGAGCCAGCAGGCCTCAGGCGGTCACGGCGCCGTAGTCCTCGATCTTCTTGACGCGCGCCACCACGGCGTAGGTGACCGGGAGCATGACGACCTCGATCAGGCACTTCCAGACGTAGCCGACGAGCACGTAGTTCAGGAACTGCCCCGGCGTCTCGATGCCGATCACGGGGGCGGCGATGGCGCAGAAGATGATCGTGTCCACGAGCTCGCCGACCAGCGTGGAGGCCATCAGCCGCGCCCACAGGTGCCGCTCCCGGGTGCGCTGCTTGACCTTGACCAGCACGTACGCGTTGAGCAGCTGCCCCACCAGGAAGCCCAGCAGGGAGGCCAGGACGATCAGCGGCACCGGGCCCAGGGTCTGCGCGAAGGCCTCCTGGCCCTCGTAGAACGGTGCGGCCGGCAGCGCGATGATGATCCAGAAGCACAGGCTCGCGAAGGCGCCGGCGGCGAAGGCCATCAGCGTGGAGCGCCGCGCTGCGCGGAAGCCCCAGACCTCGGAGACCACATCGCCCACCACGTAGGCCAGCGGGAAGAGGAAGAAGCCGCCGTCGGTGATGATGGGGCCGATCTGCACGCCCTTGGTGGCGCCGATGTTGGACAGCACCAGGATCACGGCGGTCGCGGCCACGAACAGGTCGAACAGGCTGCGGGGGCGGCGGGCGTACTGGGCCGCGGTCATCGGGGACGACGACGGCGTGCGGGGGTCGCTGGTCATGCGGCAGGGCTCCTGGGGAGGGGTGGTCAGCGCCGAGCGGAGCGGGCTGATGCCGTCTCCGTCGCGCGTGGATCCGAGCGCGGCACGACCTGCAGGAGCCTGGGGCTGCGCAGGTCCGACGGACGCGCTGCCTGCCACCCAGCGCGTCGAACCGTCTCGACCGCGCCAGGATACAGGCCGCGATGACCGCCCACGACGGCCATGTTGGTGCCACCCGCCCAGCAGGAGCAGAATCGAGCCATGACTTCTGCACCCGCTGCTCAGACTCCCCCGTTCGCGCTCACGATCGCCGGCAACGAGGCCACCGGCGGCGCCGGCGCCCAGGCGGATCTCAAGACCTTCCAGGAGCTCGGCGTCTTCGGCTCGCTGGCGCTGACCTGCATCGTGTCCTTCGACCCCAGCAACGACTGGGGCCACCGCTTCTCCCCGGTGGATCCGCAGGTGATCGCCGATCAGCTCGACGCCGCCTCCTCGGCCTACGACCTCAGCGCCGTCAAGATCGGCATGCTCGGCTCGCCGCAGACCATCGACGTCGTCGCCCAGGCCCTCGAGTCCCTGAAGACCCCGCACCTGGTCCTGGACCCGGTGCTGATCTGCAAGGGCCAGGAGCCCGGTGCCGCACTCGACACGGACAAGGCGCTGACCGCCCAGATCCTGCCGAAGGCCACGTTCGTGACGCCCAACCACTTCGAGTCGATCTCGCTGTCCGGAATGGACGACATCACGACCGTCGAGCAGCTGGAGGAGGCCGCCAAGCGCATCCACGAGCGCTCCGGGGCAGCAGTGCTCGCCAAGGGCGGCGTGCGCCTGGAGGGTCCGGACGCCGTGGACGTGTTCTACGACGGCACCACGACCGAGGTCCTGTCCTCGCCGAAGGTCGGCGACGTCGCCGTCGCCGGAGCCGGCTGCACCCTGGCCGCGGCGATCACCGCCGAGCTGGCCAAGGGCGTGTCCCCGCTGGAGGCGGCCCAGGCCGCCAAGGAGTTCGTCTCGGCCGGCATCCGCCAGCGCGTGAGCTCCCACGCCCCATTCGACTCCCTGTGGCAAGGCGGGCTGGCCGCCGAGCGCGCCTGAGCAGCAGCGCCCCACACATTCCATTCAGGGCATATGACGATCGCGGCCCCGCACTGCAGTCGATGCAGCGCGGGGCCGGCTTTCGCCTCCGAGCAGCTCCCGGACACTTCCGCGGGGTCATGAGCTCCGGAATCCCGATGCGAACCCGACTGAGGATCAGAAGGTCCTGGACGGCGGACGCAGATCGAGGCGAGGAGGCGCAATGGATCCGACAACAGGCCCCGCGCCTCGCGAGTCGATCGACGACGTCGTCCGCGAGCTGCGCGGCTCCGTCGGGGATCCGTCCTTCGCGCAGATCGCTCAGCGGATCACCGAGCGCCGCATCGCCCGGGGCACGCCGGAGGCGGCCGCCCGAACAGCCGCCCACTGCCGAGACGATGCAGCCCGGCACTTCTCACAAGGAATACGCTCCGCAGACTGCGGGTTATGGGGGATGACGCGGCACGGAAGAATCCGTCGCCGTACACGAACCTGAATGAGAGGAGCACGACATGGCAGTCTCCGATAAGAAGGTGGCCTTCCTGCTGACTCGCGGCGTGGAGCAGGTCGAGCTGACCAGCCCCCGCCAGGCCCTCGACGAGGCCGGTGCGACCACCACGCTCATCTCGCCCTCGGAGGGCACCCTCCAGGCCATGCAGAGCGACTGGGACCACGGCGACACGTTCGACGTCGACCTCCCGGTCGGCCAGGCGCGGGTCGAGGACTTCGACATGCTGGTGCTGCCCGGCGGCACCCTCAACGCCGACGCCCTCCGTCTGGACGAGGACTCGGTGGAGCTGGTCAAGGCGTTCTTCGCCGCGGACAAGCCCGTGGCCGCGATCTGCCACGCCCCGTGGACCCTGGCCCAGGCGGGGGTGGCGAAGGGCCGCCGCCTGACCTCGTTCGCATCCACCGAGGTGGACCTCAAGAACGCCGGGGCCGACTGGGTCGACGAGGAGGTCGTCGTCGATGGCAACCTCATCACCTCGCGCAGCCCCGAAGACCTGGAGGCCTTCAACCGCGAGATCGCCCGGGCCCTGTCCTGAGCCTTCGCGCAGCACTGCGCCCCGCCCGCTCCGCTCGGAGCAGGCGGGGCGCCTCACTGTCAGCTCATGCTCAGGAGATTCCAAGTAAGTCTCGCCTCACTCAGGGGCCTTTTGGCGACATCTGGCAGTAAGGTGTCAGCATGCCCAAGATCCAAGCGGCCACCAACGCCGAGCAGCGCGAGCACACCAAGCACGCCATCCTCGAGTCCTTCGGCCAGCTGCTGTACCAGCAGGGCCTGACCGGGCTCACCATGACCCATGTGGCCCGCAACGCCGGCATCGGCCGCACCGCCGTCTACAACTACTTCGCGGACATGGGCGAGCTGCTCATCGCCTTCACCATGGACGAGACCGATCGCTTCATGCGCGAGCTGCACGCCGAGCTCGCCCTGGTCGAGAATCCCGTGGACAAGCTCGGCGTGTACGTCCGCGCCCAGCTCGACGACCTCTCGCGCCGTCACATCCCCCCGGGGCCGGCCATGCGCACGGTGCTCTCCCCGGAGGACTTCCAGAAGCTCGGCGCCCACGTGGGCTCGCTGCGACTCGTGCTCATCGACATCCTCCGCGAGGCCGTCGCCGACGGCTGGCTGCCGGACGGCGACCTTCCGGAGATGGGCCGCCTGGTCCACGGCTCCCTGGCCTCCACGGCCGACCGGGAGGCCAACTCGGAGGAGGACCGCGCCGCCCACGAGCGCCACGTCCGCGCCACGGTCACCTTCATCCTGCGCGGGCTGGGTGCCCGCTTCGACGACGAGGGCTCCCCCGTCCGCCTGAGCGAGCCGGCCCCCGCTCTGAGCCTGGCCGGCTGATCAGCCCACCTGGACGGTCTCGACCCGGTACCACTCGCTCAGGAGCCTGACGAAGGGCGCCGCCAGCTCCGCGGCACGTTCCAGTGCGCGCTTCTGCGAGCGGATGCCCAGGCCCCAGCCATCCGTATAGCCCTTGGCCAGCCACTGCAGATCATCGGGCAGGTACCTCTCGGCCAGCGGCAGCTTCCGCGCGCCGAGCTCCGTCGAGGGCTCCGGGAAGTTCTCGTCGTCGGCCGGGACGGAGATCCCCAGGAAGTAGCCGAGCTCGGGAGGCTGCACGCCCCTCGAGCCTCGGCCTGGATATGCCCCACGAGCTGCCGCCCGTCCGCCAGAGCGGGCGAGGCGACCACGACGGAGGGCATTCCGGCAGCGCCCCTCCTCACCACGACATCCCCGTCGTGAGGCAGCCGCAGCTGCAGATCCAGGCTCTCCAGCTTTCCGCTGACCAGGCACTTCCACTCCAAAGCGCTCGCCGTTCCCTCTGCTCGTCTCCCGTCGCCTCGGCTCTTTCACGAGGCCCCGACTCACGGGAGGCTGCGAGCGCAGCACCGCCGCTTGGAGGCCTGCGGCGAAGCCCGATCAGTTCCCGAACAGCAGCAGATCCCGGTCCTGGGCACCGAGTTCGATGCCCAGGACCGGGATCTGCCGCCAGAAGGCCGGCTCAGGCCGTGGACGGACGACGCGGCTCAGCGCGTCAGCACACCGGTGCGCGGCGGGATGCAGTGCCCATTGACCGTGACGCCGTAGTTTCAGGAAGTTGATCCGCACCCAGCGGCCGTCGTTGAGCTTGCGGGAGTGCACGTGTCGGTCGTAGGCGAACTGCGTGTCGCCCACGGCATACAGGCCCTTCCAGTTCGGAGACCGCCGTCTGCACGTGGCTGCCGGATTCCCGGGACATCAGCGGGGTGCCGGCAGCGGCCACTCGGTTCATCAGTGCCCCGTTCTGCTGGGTCACGTACCAGGGCCCCAGTGGCGCGCCGTTCGAGCCGCCGATCGTGGACTCGCGGAAGATCCAGTTCAGGTCCCGAGACTGGCCCAGGCGCAGCGCCAGCGCCTGCTGGTTCGGGTAGTCCGCTGTCGCGCATGTTCTGGCCCTGCGCCGGGGACATCGTCATGTCGTCCAGGAGCACGCCGTCGAACTGCGTGGGCGCCGCGCCGGTCGTGCCGCACGCGGAGTCCGTGGTCACGATGTCCGCGGCGCGATCCGCGCACGAAACGTTGTAGGCGCTGGAGAGACTGGCCATGCGCAGGAAGGAGAAGCCCGGGTACACCGCATTGCCGCTGCAGTCCACGGCGACCCTGCCGTTGTTCGGCTTGACCGTGTGGCTCGCCCCGTCGCGGTTCAGCGAGACGCAGGTGCTGTGGAAGGGCTCCCTGGTCCACGACGAGGCGTTCGACATGCCGCCGATGTCCAGATATGCGTAGAACTTCACTCCGGGGTTGGCGGCGCGCATGTCGGCCAGGTTGCAGGAGCCGGCGGGCAGGTTCCCGGAGGCGGTGAT
>ENA-OOKA01000028-OOKA01000028.1-human-skin-metagenome-genome-assembly--contig:-NODE-28-length-55474-cov-15.910500_pt1 | contig 55474 bp, 61 predicted proteins | sample MGYA00248825_ERZ500995 | MGnify/ENA primary metagenome ERZ500995 (study PRJEB25958, sample SAMN03398540) | human skin metagenome | study: EMG produced TPA metagenomics assembly of the Human Skin...
CCCCGCAACCTCGCGAAGTCCGTCACCGTCGAGTGATCCCTCCGGTCCGCGGTTCCGGCACCCCGCCGGGACCGCGGGCCGCCCGCATCTGCGGACCGCACCGCATCCGCGGCACAGCAGCCTGAAGAGGAGGCCCCATGGCCATTCTCGGCATCGGCACCGACATCGCCGACGTCCCGCGCTTCGCCGAGCACATCGAGCGCGTGCCCGAACTCCTCGATCGGCTGCTCACCCCCGCTGAACAGCTCAAACGCAACGGCAAGCGCCGCACGGACGCGTCCCTGGCCGCCCGATTCTCCGCGAAGGAGGCCCTGAAGAAGGCGATCGGCTTCCCCGGGTGGCTGCCCTGGCAGTCCGCCGAGGTGGTCCCCGCCCGCTCGGGCGCCCCGTCGTTCCGTCTCCGCGGGCTCGTCCTCGAGCACTTCCGCGCGATCGGCGGCACCAACCTCCACCTCTCCATCACCCATGATGCGAATGTGACGATGACCTTCGTCATCGCCGAAGGCGACGGGCCCTCGCTCAGCCCCGACGTCGAATGGGAGTCCCGCCACTTCGGCTGACCGCCTGCGTGCGGGCATAGACTCTCCCCATGGCTTCCCTCCCCACTCCCGCCGAGGCGGCCGCTCTCGCCCCCGACCTCGTCACCCTGCGTCGCGCCCTCCATGCCGCCCCGGAGGTCGGCCTCGACCTGCCCGAGACCCAGGCCCTCGTCCGCGAGGCGATCGCCGTCCTCGACGTCGAGATCACCGACGGCTCCGCCCTCTCCTCGCTCACCGTCGTCCTCCGCGGCGGCAGGCGGACCGAGGATTCGACGGGCGTCGTGCCCGCCGTGCTTCTGCGCGGGGACATGGACGCCCTGCCCGTGCCCGAGGCGACGGGCTTCGACTTCGCCGCGGTGAACGGGAACATGCACGCGTGCGGCCACGACCTCCACACAGCGGGCCTCGTCGGGGCGCTGCGTCTCCTCCACGACCGACGCGCAGAGCTGCCCGGCGACGTCGTGTTCATGTTCCAGCCCGGTGAGGAGGGCTTCGACGGGGCCGGCCGGATGCTCGACGAGGGCGTCCTCGACGCCGCCGGTCCCCGGGTCAAGGCCGCCTACGGGATCCATGTCTCCGCGGATCAGGACCTCGGCCTCGGGTCGAGCAGACGCGGATCGTACATGGCGGCGTTTGCGAAGATGACGATCACCGTCCACGGGAAGGGGACCCATGCATCCAGGCCGGCGACCGGCCGCGACCCGATCTCCGTGGGGGCGATGCTCGTCGGTCAGCTCCAGGAGTACGTCACCCGCCGCTTCGACATCTTCGATCCCCTCGTCGTCACCGTCGGCCAGTTCAACGGCGGCACCGCCCCCAACGTCATCCCCGACTTCGCGACCCTCGTCGTCAGCGTGCGTACGTTCTCCGAGACCGTCACCACCCGCGCCGAGGCGGAGCTTCCCCACCTCGTGAGCGGGCTCGTCGCCGCCCACGGACTCGAGGCCGAGGTCGCCTACGAGCGGATCCTGCCGCCGACGATCAACGACGACGCCGAGGCGGACTTCTTCCTCGAGACCTTCGCCGACCTCTTCGGCGCCGACCGTACCTGGTCGCGGCCCGATCCGCTGCCCGGCTCCGAGGACTTCTCCCGGGTGCTCGCCGAGGTGCCCGGCGCCTACGGCCACTTCGGGGCGGCGCTGCCCACCCTGCCCGTCGAGGAGCGGGAGGCCAACCATTCGCCTCGGGCCAGGCACAGCGACGAGGGCCTCGCCGATCAGGCGCTCTTCCTCGCCCACCTCGCCGCCCGGCGACTCGACCGGCTCGCCCGGGAGTGAGCCCCGACCATCAGCACTGACCACGCAGCACTGACCAGGCAGCACTGACCAGGCAGGAAGGAGCATCCGATGCCGACCTACGCGTACCCCAGCCGGACCGTGCGCGACGCCGAGGTGCCTCTGCTCGAGGCGGGCGCACCCCTCATGGCCCGTGCCGCCGCGGCGCTGGCCCGCTTCTGCAGTGAGGTCCTCCGTGCTCGGCGCGGACTCGTCACGGGGTCCCGGGTCTGCGTGCTCGCAGGCCCCGGCAACAACGCCGGTGACGCCCTCCACGCCGCTGCGGCGCTGGCCCGCCTGGGTGCCCGTGTCGGCGTCATCGTCCTCTTCGGCACCACCCACGGCGACGGGCTCGCCGCGGCGGTGCGCGCCGGCGCCGACGTCATCGACCTCGACAGCGGGCAGGACGCGGCCCAACGGACCGCCGCGCTCACCGAACTCACCCGCTCAGACCTCGTGCTCGACGGCATCCTCGGCACAGGCGGTCGACGTGGGCTGCCCCCGCACGTCGCCCGCCTCATCCGCGACTGGCGGGAGTCCGAGTTCGGGGGCACCGTCGTCGCCGTCGACATGCCCTCGGACCTCGATCCCGCCTCGGCGGGCCCCGAGTCCCGGATCCACGCTGATGCGACGCTCACCTTCGGCGGGCTCAAGGCCGAGCTCATCGACCCCCGCTCAGCCAGGTTCACCGGGCCGGTCCATGTCGTCGACATCGGTCTCGGGCTCTCCGCCGAGGCCGCCGTCGCCGAACTCCTCGCCCCAGAGGACCTCGCCACCGAGTTCCCGCGCCCCGGCCCGGAGTCCCACAAGTACTCCCGCGGGGTGATCGGGGTCGTCGCCGGCTCGCGCGAGTACCCGGGTGCCGGCGTCCTCACCACCGGCGCCGCCGTGGGCACAGCCCCGGGCATGGTCCGCTTCCTCGGCGCCCACGATGTCGGAGAGCGGGTGCTCGACCGCCACGCCGAGGTGGTCCTCGGTCCCGGCCGCCTCGATGCCCTCGTCGTCGGCTCCGGCGACCCCGAGACCGGGGCGATCGAGACCGGGCTCGCAACGATCGGCGGCACCGCGGTCCCCGTCGTCCTCGACGCGGGAGCGATCGAGATGGTCGGCCATGCGGAGGCGACCCCGGTGCCGGGAGCCGCTGGGCGGCTCCACGGGCGACCCGTCGTCCTCACCCCGCACGCCGGTGAGCTCTCCCGCCTCCTCAGCCGCCTCCTCGGCGAGATCATCACCGCAGGCCGGGTCGCGGCCGACCCGCTGCTCTGGGCCAGGCGCGCAGCCGCGGACACCGGGCACATCGTCCTCCTCAAGGGGTCTCAGACGGTCATCGCGTGCCCCGACGGCTTCGCGGTCCTGCCCGCTCCGGGCCCGACGAGCCTCGCGACCGCCGGTTCCGGCGACGTGCTCACCGGGATCATCGGCACCCTGCTCGCCGCCGCGCAGGCGAAACGGCGGACCGGAGGCGAGGACGGCCCGATGCCCGATCGCGTGGTCGCGCACACCGCGGGGCTCGGCGTGCTCCTCCACAACGCCGCCGGGTACCTGTCGATCAACGCCGAACAGCTCGTCACCGCCGTCGGGCAGGTGACGTCCGCCCTCGTCCACTCGGGCCGGGCCGCGGACGGTATCCTTGTCCAGTGACCTCACGCGACATGTCCCTCGTCAGGGCTGAGATCGACGCGTCCGCGCTGCGGGCCAACGCCGCCGCCCTCGCCGAGGCGGTCAGCCCCGCCCGACTCAAGTGCGTCGTCAAGGCCGACGCCTACGGGCACGGCGTCGACCTCGTCGCCCCGACCCTCCACGCCGCAGGTCTCCGCGAGTTCTGCGTCGCCACCGTGCCCGAGGCCCTCGCCCTGCGCGACCTCCTCGGCGCCGACGCCGAGATCATGGCCTGGCTCTACGGTCCCGGCAGCGACCTCGAGGCGGCCCTGCGTGCGGACATCGCCCTCGGCGTCTCGACCCCCGGTGCCCTCGATCGGGTCGCCGCGGCCGCGCGAGCCACGGGCATCCGGGCGCGCGTCCACCTCAAGATCGACAGCGGGCTCGGGCGCAACGGGCTCGCACCCGAGGACATTCCCGCCGTCCTCACCACGCTTCGGGCATGCGCCGAGGAGGACGCGCCCCCGTTCGTCGTCTCCGGGATCATGAGCCACTTCGCCGTCGCCGACGAACCCGAGCGCCCCGAGACCGCGCAGCAGCAGGAGGTCTTCGACTCAGCCCGTCGGGAGCTCACCGCGCTCCTCGAGTCAGCCGGCGGCCGCCTCGGTGAGGCCTCCGACCTCGACGTCCACATCGCGAACTCCCCGGCCGCACTCACGCTCAGGCCCGTGCCGGGCACCTCGGCCAGGGTCGGGCTCGCCCTCTACGGCCTCTCCCCGCTCGCCGACGCCGAACCGGGCGACCTCGGTCTCACCCCCGTCATGCGGCTCGTCTCCGAGGTCGTCAACCTCAAGCACATCCCCGCCGGGCACGGCGCCTCGTACGGGCTGACGTACACCGCCGAGGCGGACACCCGGTTCGCGCTCGTACCCGGCGGATACGGCGACGGGGTGCCCCGGTCGGCGTCGAACCGCGCCGAGGTGAGCATCCGCGGACAGCGGTTCCCCATCGTCGGACGCATCGCGATGGACCAGTTCATCGTCGACGTCGGCGACGCGGAGGTCGCCATCGGCGACGAGGTCGTCCTCTTCGGTCCCGGCGGCCCGTCCGCCGCCGAATGGGGGGACTGGGCGGAGACGATCAACTACGAGATCGTCACCCGCTTGAGCGCCCGCGTCGACCGGGTCCTCATCGACGCCGACCCTGCCGACCCCGGCGACAGGGCGCCCGCCGACCCGACGAGCACGGAGGCCCGATGAGGATCCGGATCCGCAGCCTCGATGAGATGCGCACCCTCGCCGAGGTGGTCGCCGCCCACCTGAGCGCCGGTGACCTCCTCATCCTCACCGGCAACCTCGGTGCGGGGAAGACGACGTTCACGCAGGCACTGGGCCGGGGGCTCGGGGTGCGCGGCCGCATCACCTCACCGACCTTCGTCATCGCCCGCGAACACCCCTCACGCCACGGCGGTCCGACTCTCGTCCACGTCGACGCCTACCGTCTCGGCGCCGCCGAGGAGCTTTCCGACCTCGACCTCGACTCCGAACTCGAGGACTCGATCACCGTCGTCGAATGGGGCGAGGGACTCGCCGAACAGCTGAGCCAGGACTACCTGTCGGTGACGATCACCCACGGCGGAGGAGACGACGTCTCCGACCTCGACGACGAGGACCCCGCCGACGACGAGTATCTCGTCGACGAGGAGCGCGTCGTCGAGATCACCGGACACGGACAGGACTGGGAGGGCCGCCTCGGCGCGCTCACGGCGGCGGTGAGGACGGGCCTCGGACCCGATGCGGAGGTCGACGGATGATCATTCTCGGAATCGACACCTCGCAGGCGGCCTCGGTCGCCCTCGTCGACACGACCACCGGAGCGGTCCTCGCCGCCGAACAGGCGGCTGACCAGCGCCACCACGTCGAGTTCATCGGTCCCGCACTCGCCCGCGTCCTCGAGCGGCCGGAGGTCCCCGAGCTCGTCGTCACCGGCACCGGCCCGGGACCGTTCACGGGACTGCGGGTGGGCATCGCGGCGGGCATCGCCGTCGGCCTGGCCCGCGACATCCCCGTGCGCGGGATCCTCTCCCAGACGGCCATCGCCGAGGAGGTCCGCCGCTCCCGTGCCGCCCGCGGGGACGCTCGTCCCGGTGCTGACACCGGGCTCGTCCTCATCGCCGGCGACGCCCGCCGCAAGGAGGTCTACGCGAGTGTGTGGGACGCGGCGGCGGAGACGATGCTCTCAGGCCCGCTCGTCGCGAAGCCCGCGGAGCTCGCGACCGAACTCGCCGCCCACGACATCGACCCCGAGGCCGTGGGGCAGCGGTTCGGGCGCGGGTTCGCCCTCTACCCTGAGGCGATCGGCGAGTCCGCGGACAGCGACATCGTCGACCCGAAGGCCGAGCACCTCGCGTTCGCCGCGGCCCGGGTGCTCGGTTCGGGCGGCGAACTCGGCGACCCGGTCCCCGAGTACCTGCGCGAACCCGACGCCGCCGCGACCCCCGTCCGACAGACCCTGCTCAAGTAGGGGCACTGCGATGACCGTGAGCGTGCGCGAACTGCCGTGGTGGGAGCTGAGCGAGGTCGCCGCGGCCGATGCGCGCATCTTCGGGGCCACCGCGTGGACCCTCCCGTACTACTGGGCCGTCGCCGCCCAGCCGGGCACGGCGATGTTCGTCGCCCGGGACGAGGGTACGGGTGACCTCGCCGGATGGGTCGTCATGTCCGCCGTCGGCTCGGAGGCCGATGTCATGACGATCGCGACCACCGAGGCGGCCCGCGGCCGGGGAGTGGGGCGCACACTGCTGCTCGCGGGCATCGACTGGGCGGACGAGGCAGGAGCGGGCCTCATCCACCTCGAGGTCGCCGACGGCAATGCGCCGGCGCTCGGCCTCTACCGGTCCCTCGGCTTCGAGGAGTGGGGGAGACGGCCGGACTACTATCCCGGCGCCGATGCCGTCCTCATGCGCCGCAGCGTGCGCTGACCACGCTCGGCCCGGGTGAGGCACCTCAGGCGACGGACTGCTCGCGGGCGGCCGTGAGTTCGGCGAGCAGCGTCCCGTTGAGCGCGAAGGCATCGAGCGTCTCGGCGGTCACCGCCTGTTCGTCTCCGCCGGTGGCGGCGACCTCGTCGAGTCGGGCCCGGTAGGCGTCCTTGTACGGCTTCGTCTTCCCGAGGTCCGAGAAGTCCCACATCGTCAGGGCGTCATCGCCGATCCCGTAGTGCCTGCCCATGAGCGTGCCGATCGCCTGCCCGCCGGAGAGATCGCCCAGGTAGCGCGTGTAATGGTGGGCGATCATCGCCTCCGGGGTCTCGATCGCCGCGAGCCGGCTCGCATAGTCGAGGGCCGCCTCGGTGACGGCGATGTCGCCCGACCCCAGCGCCGTGAGATCGGAGACGATGCGTTCGTGCCTCTCCAGCCGCGGATCGTGGAAGGGCGCGAAGACGGGATCGTCGGCGAACATGCGGGCCCGGTCCTCGAGGGCTGCGTAGATGACCTCGTACTGCGTGAGCAGGGTCGCATACGCCTCGGCGTCGAGCCTGCCCTCCATGAGATCGACCATGAAGTCGGTGTGCTCGACATCGTCGTGGATGACGGCGGTGGCCTCCCGCAGCTGCGCGGAGAACTGCGTCTCGGACATGGCGGCTCCTCACTGTGGCCCGGTGCACCGATTCTATCGCCGCGAGTAGGCTGGAGACATGACACGAGTGCAACTGGCTGACACGAATCTCATGGTCCACCCCCTCCAACTCGGAGGGAACCCGTTCGGGTGGGGTGCCGACCGCGACGAGAGCTTCGCCGTCCTCGATGCCTACGCCGAGGCGGGCGGGAACTTCATCGACACCGCCGACGCCTACTCGGTGTGGGTCGACGGCAACACCGGGGGAGAGTCCGAGACGATCATCGGCGAATGGATGGCCGCCCGCGGCAACCGCGACGAGATGGTCATCGCGACGAAGGTCGGGATGCACCCGAAGCACAAGGGCCTCGACCCGGTGAACATCCGCGAAGCGCTCGACGCCTCTCTGCGACGCCTCGGCACCGACCATGTCGACCTCTACTACGCGCACACCGACGACGAGAAGGTCGACCAGGTCGCCGTGGCCGAGACCTTCGACGCCCTCGTGCGTTCGGGCAAGGTGAGCTACGTCGGTGCCTCGAACTTCAGCCTGGCGCGGCTGAAGTCGGCGATGAAGATCAGCGAGAAGTACTCGCTGGCCCACTACCGGGTCGTCCAGGACAGATTCAATCTCGTCTCCCGGGCGGCCGTCGACCCGGAGAAGCAGGAGTACCTGCGCTCGCGCGGCATCGCCGAACTGCCCTACCACTCGCTCGCCTCGGGCTTCCTCACCGGCAAGCACACGGGCGGAGACGCCACCGGCAGCGTCCGCGGGGACCGGGTCACCGACCTCCTCGACGACCAGGCGGCGCTGCGGGCCCTCGAGGTCCTCCACGACATCGCGAGCAGCCACGACGCCTCGATGACGGCGACGGCCATCGCATGGCAGCTCAGCCATGACTTCATCCCCGCCACGATCGCCTCGGCGCGGGTGCCCGACCAGCTCACCGAGCTCCTCGCCGGCACCGAGCTCGTCCTCACCGATGCCGAGGTGGAAGAGCTGAACACCGCATGGACCGAAGCATGAGCACTCCCGCGCCCCGCCTGGTGACCTGGGAGAACGGCACCGACCTCGTCATCGAGATGCCGCTGTCCGTGGCCCCGGATGCGACCTGGGCGGTACTGACCGACGGGACCCGCGCCGGTGAGTGGTTCGCGCCTTTCACCGTCGACGGTGACACCGTCACCCTCGAGCTCGAGGGGACCGAGTCCGCGGACTCCGCCCTCGTCGGGGAGATCCTCAGCTGTGAGGCAGACGAGCACGTCCTCGTCGAGTTCCCCGACTTCGGGGTGCTCGGGATCCAGCTCCTGCCCGTCGAGGTCGTCCCCGACCTGCCCGTCGAGGCGGGCCCGGAGGCGGCCGCCGTCTCCGCGATGGGGGTCGTGCCGGCGGGGACCGTGCTCGTCTTCACCCAGTCGGCCGCCGACGAGGAGAGGGCAAGGCGCACGGCCGCGCAGTTCGGTCCGATGTGGGACACGCACCTGCGGATGTTCGCCCGCACCCTCGGCCTCGACGTCCCCGAGGCGAGTGAGGACGACCTCGAGGCGGTCTACGCCGATCTCGACCTCGAGGTCGACGATGAGGCCGAGGATGCGCTCGGCGACGACGACCTCGGCGACGACGGGGGACCGCGGTGAGCGGCCCGCTCGTCCTCGGCATCGAATCCTCGTGCGATGAGACGGGGGTGGGGATCGTCCGGGGCCGGACGCTTCTGACGAACACCGTGTCCTCGTCGATGGACGAGCACGTGCGCTTCGGAGGAGTCGTGCCCGAGGTCGCCTCGCGTGCCCACGTCCAGGCGATCGGCCCGGCGATCGTCGCCGCGTGCGACGAGGCCGGGGTCGAGCTCTCCGAGCTCGACGCGGTCGCCGTCACCGCCGGCCCCGGACTCTCCGGGGCGCTCATGGTCGGCGTCGGCGCGGCGAAGGGACTCGCCGCGGCCCTCGGACTTCCGCTCTACGGGGTCAACCATCTCGCCGCGCACGTCGCCGTCGACCTCGTCGCCGATGACATCGACGGACTGACCACTCCGACGATCGCCCTCCTCGTCTCCGGCGGGCACACCGAGATCCTGCGCATCGGCGACATCGTCGACGACATCGAGCTCCTCGGCGCGACGATCGACGATGCCGCCGGTGAGGCCTTCGACAAGACCGCGCGTCTGCTGGGCCTGAGCTACCCGGGCGGACCGAACGTCTCGAAGGCCGCGCTCGGCCTCCTCGACGGCACCGGGGTGCCCGGGGACCGGAGCGCCGTGCGGTTCCCCCGGGGGCTGGCGAAGAAGAGCGACCTGCGCGACCCCGAGCGTCGGTACAGCTTCTCCTTCTCCGGGCTCAAGACCGCCGCCCTGCGCGAAGTGACGAAGGCGGAGACGCTCGGCACCGACCTGCGGGTCGCCGACATCGCCGCCGGGTTCGAGGACGCCGTCGTCGACGTCCTCGTCACCAAGACCCTGCTCGCCGCGGCCGACACCGGCATCGACCATGTCGTCCTCGGGGGAGGGGTGGCCGCGAACGCCCATCTGCGCGAGGTGCTCGCGACCCGCTGCGCCGAGGCGGGGGTGACCCTGCGGGTGCCGCCGCTGAGCCTGTGCACGGACAACGGTGCGATGGTCGCAGCCCTCGGCGCCGAACTCGTCACCCGCGGTGCCGGACCGAGCGACCTCGGACTCGCCGCCGTCTCGTCCCTGGACGTCGATGATGTCCTCGTCTGAGGAGGAACCTGCTCGCTCGCGGCACCTGCCGGACTCCCTGCCGCCTCGGCGCTCCGGGGACGGCTGGACGCTCGGATCGGACGGGGAGAGGCATTGGGGGCTCAACGGAGCTGCCGGGCTCATGCTCGTCGACCCCGAGCGCGGGGTGCTCATGCAGCACCGGGCCCTGTGGTCGGTCGCCGGCGGGACGTGGGGCTTCCCCGGCGGCGCGCGGGATATGGGCGAGGCGGCGATCGACGCCGCGATCCGAGAGTCCTTCGAAGAGGCCGGGGTGCCCGACCCGGACGGGGACGACGTCGAGATCCTCGACTGCCACGTCCTCGACCTCGACACCTGGACGTACACGACGGTCATCGCACGCACCCGGCGTCCCCTCGAGCCGGTCATCAGCGACCCCGAGAGCATCGAGCTGCGCTGGGTGCCGCTGGGTGAGCTGCGCGATCTCGACCTCCATCCCGGAGTCGCCGCGAGCCTGCCTGAACTCGAGGAGCTGCTGGTCCCGCACCTGCGGGACTGAGCGCTACACGTACGAGGTGCGCAGGTCCCGGATGAGGGACCGGGTGACCTCGGTGAGCGAGCCCGTTGTGTGGAAGACGTCCTCGAGACGCTGATAGGGCACCCCACGGGCCATGAGGTCGGTGACCCCGGCGAGCTCCCGGGAGCAGCCGAGACGCTCGGCCACGGGGGCGAGACGTTCGATCTCGTCGGCGATGCATTCGGTGACGAGACGCTCGTCGGCGGCGGCGTTCTCGATGATGATCGCCTCCATCCCGTAGCGGGCGGCGCGCCATTTGTTCTCGTCATGGAACCAGTCGGGCATCGTCGGCAGGGTCTCCCCGGCGTCGAGGCGGGCGGAGAAGTCGTCGACGAGGCACTGGATGAACGCCGTGACCGCGGTGATCTCCTCCATCGTCGGCAGCCCGTCGCAGACGCGGACCTCGACGGTGCCCCAGTTCGGCGCCGGCCGGATGTCCCAGCGGATCTCGTTGAGGTGGTCGATGATGCCGGTCTTGAGCATGTCGGCGACGTACTTCTCGTACGCCTCCCACGAGTCGAACTGGAAGGGCAGGCCCGCGGTCGGCAGCTGCTGGAACATCATCGCGCGGTTCGAGGCGTAGCCGGTGTCCGTCCCACCCCAGAACGGGGAGGAGGCGCTGAGCGCCTGGAGGTGCGGAACGTAGGCGAGCAGCGCATTGAGGATCGGGAGCACTTTGTCCCGGGAGTCGATGCCGACGTGGACGTGGACGCCGAAGATGAGCATGTTCCGGCCCCACCACTGGGTGCGATCGACGAGTTCGAGGTAACGGTCCTTCGCTCTGACCTCCTGCATCTGCCACTGTGCGAAGGGGTGGGTGCCTGCCGACATGAGCTCGATCCCGCGGGCCTCGGTGAGCGTGCGCAGCGCTCCCATCGAGGTCGCGAGGTCATCGGCGACGTCGGCGACTGTGGTGTGGACACCGGAGACGAGTTCGATCGTGTTCGTGAGCATCTCGCCGACGATCCGCTTCTCGAACTCGGGAGCGCGTTCGGCAACGTCGGCGAGGAGGGACTCCGCTGCGGGCGTGAGATCCAGGCTCTCACCGTCGAGCAGAGCGAGTTCCCATTCGACACCGATGGTGGAACGGGCGGAGTGAGCGAAATCGACCATGGACCGATTCTAGTGGGGCAGGGCGACTGGTCCGTGCGGGGTCTTCGCAGACGGACGTGTTTCGCCCCGACTAGCATGGGAGCATGCCAACTCGCATGCGCCTGACGGCTCTGACCACGGCACTCGCCCTCACCCTCACCGGCTGCTCGGCCGGCGGGGGAGGGGCCGGGGACGAAGGGACGCAGCCTTCGGCGGGCTCGGGGACGTCCGCGCCTGCGTCGAGCGAGGCCGTCCCGAGCCCCACTCCTGCCGACTTCGCCGACGAGGCCGCCGATATCGTCGACTCCTTCTCCGATGACGAGCTCGCAGGCTCCCTCATCATCGGGACCTGGTCGGGTACGGGGCCGCAGACCGCAGTGGACATGGTGGAGAAGGACAGCCTCGGCGGGGTCATCGTCATGGCGGACAACCTCTCCGAGACTCCGACCGCCGAGGAGGTCACGCAGCTGACGACGGCCATCGCCGGGGCGAGGACGAAGGGTCAGCCGGTGTCGATCGCCGTCGACCAGGAGGGTGGGCCCGTCTCCCGGCTGAGCACCGCGGCCCTGCCGTTCCCTCCGCTCATGGCCTTCGGCGCCGCGGACGATGGGAAGCTGACGACGACGGCGACGACGGTGCAGGCGGAGAACCTCTCAGACCTCGGGTTCACGATCGACTTCGCCCCGGACTCCGATGTCACGGTGGGACCGAAGGACGTCGCCATCAACGTCCGCTCCGCCGGCGGTGATGCCGAGGACGTCGCCGAGGTGGTCGCCCGTGCCGTCGAGGGCTACGACGCCGGTGGGGTGGCGAGCTCGGCGAAGCACTTCCCCGGGCACGGTCGTCTCACCGTCGACTCGCATGAGGGTCTGCCGGTGTCGGAGAAGTCGATCGACGAACTCGAGGACTCCGACCTCCTCCCCTTCCAGTCGGCCGTCGATGCGGGGGTGCCCATGGTGATGATGGGCCACATCGGCCTGCCCGATGCGAAGACGACACCGGCGAGCCTCAACCCGAAGGCGTACACGGCGCTGCGGGAGAAGCTCGGCTTCGACGGCGTCGTCGTCACCGACGCGCTCAACATGGAGGCCGTGACACAGAGCGCGAATGGCGATGCGGCAGTGAACGCGCTCGCCGCCGGCGCCGACCTCGCGCTCATGCCCCCTGACGCGGCAGCCGCGCAGGACGCGGTCGCCGCGGCGCTCGGCGATGGGACGCTCAAGCGCGACGACCTCGTCGACAAGTCGCGACGGGTCGTCGCGATGCAGCTCGCGACCGCGGCAACGCAGCAGCAGGACGACCCCGCCGCCAGCCCCGCCGATCCCGAGGCCGTCCTCACCGAGGTCGCCGAGAAGTCGCTCACCGTGCTCAAGGGCGAGTGCGAGTTCGCAGGCACGGATGCGATCTCCATCGTCGGCGGCAGCGAGAAGGAGAAGGCGGCCTTGCGCAAGGCCGCGGAGACTGCGGGCCTGAGCGTGGGCAGCGGGGGGACGACGGTGAGCCTGAGCCCGGGCACCTCCGCCGAGGTGGCCGTCGGCACCGCCGCTCCGTGGACGATGCGCGGCACCTCGGCGAAATCCGCCGTCACCGCCTACGACTCGAACCCGTATGCGCTCGGTGCCGTCGCCGAATGGCTCAAGGGCGACCTCAGCGCCACAGGACAGCTGCCCGTCGAGTACGAGGGCAGCGACGAGGCCCCGAACTGTCGGTGAAGGTGACCGACAATGAGACGGGCTCGACTGCCGTCAGACGTGACTCGCCATCCACCCGACGGCGAGCGCACCGAAGCCCAGTCCGAGGTCGAACACGACGTTCCATCCGGCGCTCGACCTTTCAGCTGCGCGTGACGAATCTGAATGCCGCATCATTGCTGACAGGGCCGCCGTCTGCCCCACTCCGGACACGAATCCGGTGATGGCTGCAGCGAGGAGGAAATGGACGTAGGATCCGGCGTTGATGAACCCCACGACGGACGGAAAAAGAATGCCGACCGCAGCTGCGAGGACGACGACGGGCTGGCATCGATCCGATATGCGGCCTCCGATGAGTCGGCCCATAGCCAGACACAGTTGGATCATCAGCGCGGAGAGTACCGTCGACCATGTGTTTCCTGCATCGCCGAGAGACGAGAGGACCACCGCATAAAGGCTCACTGCGAGAAGGTAACCGAGAAGAGCGACGGTCGTGATGGCTACCGTCGAACGTCATGGGTGCTGCGGCGTAGAAGGCGGTGAATCCCCCGCCCGCCGCCGTGGCAATCTGTGCCACGGCGGCGGAGGAGTTCGGATAAGGCATCATTCGTGTGTTTGTGCTGTCGTCGCGGCGTTGTTCGCTTCCAGTTGCGGACTGTCAGCGAGCTTGAGCCAGACGACACCGCCGATGATGACGGCCAACCAGAAGGCCTTGAGGAGGGTGAGGGTCTCGTCGAAGAACACCGGCCCCAGCAGGGCAGCACCGACAGCGCCGATGCCCGCCCAGACTGCATAGCCGATCCCGACATCGATCTTCTTCAAGGCCACGCTGAGGAAGAACAGGGTCAGGAGGAAGAAGACTATTGCGACGAGTGACCAGGTGAGAACAGTGAATCCCCTGCTGCCGTTGACGCTGAGGGCGTATCCGACTTCGAAGGCTCCGGCGAGGAGGAGCGCGAGCCAGGGGCCCGCCTTCTTCTCAGTGGTAGAGGTGGTGTTTTCGGGGGTGGTTGCAGTGGTCATGGTGATGGTCCTTTCTCAATCGAGTGAAGTGCGGGGTTCAGGCAGTGCCGGCGAGATTGAGTCCGACGACCCCGGCGATGACGACGGCGATCCCGAGGAGCTTCTTCCAGGTCAGTCGCTGTGAGAGGAAGAGTGCTCCGAGGATGACGATTCCGACGCCGGCCAGGGATGTCCACAGCGCGTAGCCGACTCCCACATCGAAGGTCAGAAGCGCCAGACTGAGGAAGAAGGTGGCGATGCCGCCGCTGATGAGGGTGGCAATCGTCCACCAGAGTTTGGTGAAGCCCTGTGCCTTTCCGGCTGAGATGCCGACGGCGACTTCGAAGATGACGGCGATGCCGAGATAGATCCAACTCATGATGTCTTTCCTTCCGGGGGTGTGTTTGAACGCTGGTCAGCGTCCGTGATTGGTCTGGGTCTGGACGTAGAGGGAGAAGGGTTCGTTGCCGTGTTCGGTCGGGAGGTGATGGAGGAGGGACGAGCGGATGTCGTCGGTGATGCCCAGCGCCGAATAGCTGGAGCGATAGTCGAATCCCCATCTGGCTGCGGCATCGCGATCGACGGCCACGTAGATGGTCTCCATACCGTGGTCGATGGCGAAGCGATAGCACAGCCCGCAGGGTTCGCCGGTAGCCAGCAGGGCTGTGCCAGCGAGGTCCTTGCGTTCGCCGGCAGAGAGCACTTCGCGCATAGCGACGATCTCAGCGTGCGCGCTTGGGTCCCCTGTTTCCAGTACTCTGTTCACCCCGAACCCGGAGATGATGCCGGTGTCATCGGTGAGCAGACCGACGAACGGCAAGCCTCCAGCTCGGACGTGCTCGATGCTGCTGTCGACGGCGCGTTCCATCGCCTCGGCGAGGACCGTCGAGCCGACAGTGCTCATGAGCGCACCTCGTCTGCAGACGAACTCTCAGCGACAGCATCGACGATCTTCTTTAACCGGGCGGCGCTCGGGACTCCGCGCACCAGCTGGCCGTCGACCATGATCGACGGCACGGAGGTGATGCCCGCAATGTTGGCTGCGCGATCCTGATCTGCCTGTTGACGGGCCCGTCGTTCCTCACTGCGCACAGCGGCTTCCACTTCACTGCGCTCAAGTCCTACCGATTCGGCGACCTCGAGGATGACGTTGTCGTCGCCGATGTCTCGATCGTCGTGGAAGAAGGCGGAGAACATCGCCTCCGAGTACTCCTCAGCCCTACCGTGCTCCTGTGCGAGCTGCAGCACCATGAATGCCTTTTCAGTGCGTGGCTGCGGTGAGACGGTCGGGAGGGTGATCGGGACGTGGAGTCGCTCGGCCATGGGATAGACGGCGTCTTTCCAGATACGGGGGAGGTAGTCGTCTTCTGGCCGCAGAGTTGGTACTGGATCAGGTCGCAGTTCGAAGGGCCGGATGGTTACGTCGACGTCGCGGTCGCGCTTGAGTTCCTTGATCGCTCCTTCGATGAGGAAGCAGAACGGGCAGACGTAGTCGATGAAGACATCGATCTTCGTGGTCATGGGGTGAATCCTTTCGGCAGTGTGTCTAAGTAAGTGCATGCACATACATGTAATGATGTAGAGGAATGCGCTCCTTTCGGGTCATCGGCAATCAGGCGGTGAGTTCGCTGATCGTCTTGAACGAGTAGTCGAGGCCGGCCAGGTTGAGGTTGGGGTATTGTTCGGCGGCGCCTTTGAGGAGTTCGCGGATCTTCTCCTCATACGGCTCCCGAATCTCCTCGGCCGAGCTCAGGCCCTTGTCGGTGATGACCGCATAGACTCCGCGGCCATCCTCCGGGCACGTATCCCGGAATGCCAACCCTTTGTCCTCCATGCGGCCGACGAGGCGGGTCGCTGAACTCTGGTTGAGGCCGACGCTGTGAGCGAGATCGTTGATGCGCAGCTCATGGTCGGAAGACCGGCTCAGGTGCAGGGCCGCGCGGTATTCGGTCAGCCCGATGCCGTAATTGTCGGTGAGCCACTTGCCGAGTGTGGCGTCCACCGCGGCCACTATCGCCGCAATCTGGGCCCATGCTGCACTGAGGTCGTGCGCGGCAGGCGCGACTTCAGCCTCAGAAGAATCTATGTACATGCATGTAAATCTAGCATGGTCGGTGTCGCGATTCACGATTGCGTGCAGAAATTTTCAGGGCGGAGGCTGCCCGTCGAGTACGAGGGCAGCGACGAGGCCCCGGACTGCGGGTGAGCTCACCGTCGCATGCGCGGGTCCTCGGTCGGGTCGGCGTACTGCTGTGGGCAGCCGGAGGTCGCGGCGTCCGGGCGGAGTTCTTAGTGCCAGATCTCGTTGCCGTAGATCTGGCACAGTCCGAAGTCCGCGCCGTGCTGGGAGAGCCAGCTCGAGGCGTCGACGGGACCGATGTCGACCGCGTCGCCGGTGACGTGCGGTGAGGATTCGGGGGTGGCCACCCACCGGGCGGCTTCGGTCCGCGAGCCGTACGTGCTCACCGCGTCGTCGAGGAGACCCTGCTGGTAGGAGGCAGAGCGCCAACCGCTGTTGACGGTGAAGACGACACCGTCCTCGCGGGCCTCGGCGGCGGCGTCCCTGACCGCAGCGCGCAGGTCCGCATCGAGGTTCGCGATGCCCGGCAGGTCGACGTCGTCGATCCTCGCAGCCGCGGGAAGGGCCCCGCCGTCGGTCTCCGAACCTGCGGCATGGACGGTCACGGCGGCCTCCTCGGCGGGTGCGGTCGAGGCGCAGCCGGTGAGGCCGAGGGCGAGGGCCGAGACAAGGGTGAGGGTGATGATCTGTGCGTTCATGCCCCCAGTCAACGCGGGCCCGGGTTGCCGCAGCGTATGCGGAAATCGATACACGGACGATAGGGGCGGGCCGATACGCTGGGCAGATGCGTGTGCTGATCGTCGAGGACGAACCCGATATGGCCGAGGCCGTGCGCAGCGGACTGCGCCTCGAGGCGATCGCCGCCGACATCGCCCATGACGGGGACACGGCCCTCGAACTCCTCGCGGTCAACGCCTACGACCTGGCCGTCCTCGACCGGGACATCCCCGGACCCTCGGGCGATGAGATCGCCGAGCACATCGTCGCCTCGGGCACCGGCATGCCCATCCTCATGCTCACCGCCGCGGATCGGATCGACGACCTCGCCACCGGGTTCGCACTCGGGGCCGACGACTACCTGACGAAGCCGTTCGAGCTGCGCGAACTCGTCCTCCGGCTCCGCTCCCTCGACCGTCGCCGGGACCGCCACCGCGCCCCGACCCTCGAGATCGCCGGCCTCACCCTCGACCCGTTCCGGCGCGAGGTCTACCGCGACGGCCGCTACATCGCGCTCACCCGCAAGCAGTTCGCCGTCCTCGAGGTCCTCATGAGCGCCGGCGGCGGGGTCGTCAGCGCCGAAGAGCTCCTCGAGAAGGCGTGGGACGAGAACGCCGACCCGTTCACCAACGCCGTGCGCATCACGGTCTCCGCCCTGCGCAAACGCCTCGGACAGCCCGGCCTCATCGTCACCGTCCCCGGGGTCGGCTACCGGGTCGGGCAGGAGCCGACCGGTGAGTGAGCAGCCCCCGCCGAGGCGGCCGGGAATGAGCGTGCGATGGAAGCTCACCCTCAGCTACGCGGGGTTCCTCATCGTCGCCGGCATCCTCCTCCTCGCCGTCGTGTGGATCTTCCTCCTGCGCTACGTCCCGAACATCCCCATCAGCGCCCCCGACGGCTTCGTGCCCAACCGCTCCGACCTGCAGCGGGCGTTCTTCCCCGCCGCCGCGGCCACCCTTGGCTTCCTCCTCGTTGTCGGCCTCCTCGGCGGCTGGATCCTCGCCGGACGCATGCTCACCCCGCTCGCGAAGATCACCCGCGCCGCCCGGCGCGTGGCCGGCGGTGAGCTCGCGCATCGGATCCGGATGGGCGGGCGCAGCGACGAGATCCGCGAACTCGCCGACGTCTTCGATGCGATGCTCGACCGCGTCGAGGCCCACGTCGGTGAGCAGCAGCGCTTCGCCGCGAACGCCTCCCACGAACTGCGGACCCCGCTGGCGATCTCGCAGGCGATCCTCGACGTCGCCGCACAGGACCCCGACCGGGACGTGCGCGGCGACCTCGACCGGCTCCGGGCCGTCAACGCCCGCTCGATCGCACTCACCGAGGCGCTGCTCCTGCTCAGCCGTGCCGGCAGCCAGCCCGCCCGCACCGAACCGAGCGACCTCTCCCTCCTCGCCGAGGACGCCGTCGAGACCCTCGTGCCCTTCGCCGATGAGCGGGGCGTGAGCATCGCCGTCGACACCGAGAGCGCACCGGTGAGCGGTGACCCCGTGCTGCTCACCCAGATGGCGAGCAACCTCGTCCACAATGCGATCGTCCACAACACGGCCGAACACGGCGTCATCGAGGTGCGGACGGGAACGAGCGATGGGCACTCGACGCTGATCGTCGAGAACACGGGACCCGTGGTCTCGGACGCGCAGGCGGCCACGCTCACCGAACCGTTCCAACGCGGCAGCGACCGCGTCCGCGACGACGGGCATGCCGGAGTCGGACTCGGTCTCGCGATCGTCACGACGATCGTGGGCACCCATGGCGGCACACTCACGCTCACGCCGAGGCGCGTCGGGGGACTGCGCGTCGACGTCGTCCTGCCCGCGGCAGGCTGAGACCGCCCCCTACCGCCGGGTCACTGCAGGGTCACGCCCCGGTCGCGACGCTGCGACTGGGATCGGACGACCATCCCGACCAGCTCGCGGGGTAGAGGCTTGAGCCGACTCCGAGGCTCGCGAGCACCATCGCGTTATGGCAGGCCGTGACCCCGGACCCGCAGTAGACGGCGACGGGATCCTCGAGCGCCCCGAGCTCGGAGAAGCGCTCCCGCAGCGCCTCCTCACTGAGGATGCGACCGCCCTCGGCGTTCTCCGTCACGGGAGCGTTCTTCGCCCCCGGGATGTGCCCGGCCTGGGAGTCGAACGGCTCGGTCTCTCCACGGAAGCGCTCGGGCGCGCGGGCGTCGAGGAGCACCCCGTCCCACTGGGCGGCGGTGTCGGCGTCGATGACGGGCATCGACCCCGGAGTGATGACGACGGAGGAGGGTTCGACGGGGGAACCGGCACCGAACTCGAGGTCACCGCCGGCGGCCACCCACGCGTCGATGCCGCCGTCGAGGACACGGGCGCTCAGCCCCGCCCACCGGAGCAGCCACCACGCGCGGGCGGCCCCGAGGCCTGCGTTGTCGTCGTAGACGATGACCTCGGTGCCCGTGTCGATGCCCCAACTTCGTACGGTCTCCTCGAACCGGGCGGGACTCGGCAGCGGGTGGCGTCCCGCGCGGGGATCGCTGCGGTCGGGGTCGGCCAGCTCAGAATCGAGGTCGACGTAGAGCGCGTGCGGCAGGTGGCCACGGGCGAAGTCGTCCCGCCCGTCGGGTCGGAGCTGCGTCCAGCGGACGTCGAGCAGCCTCGGCGGAATCCGGCGGGCAGTGAGCCCGGAGAGCTCCTCGGCGGTGATGAGGACATCGGAGCGGGACATGGGATCTCCTTCGCGTCTGTGCGTCTCGACTCTACCGCTCGAGCGGCCGGGTGAGGAGGACGATGTGCTTGTCGCCGAGGCGGGTGAAGACGAGCGTCGCCTTGTCCCCCTTGGGGAGCTTGAGCTGACGGCGCGCCTGGTCGGGGACGATGTCCGCACCGCGCTTCTTGATGACGACGGACCCGATGCCGCGGGACACGAGCTCCTTGCGCAGGCTCGGGATCTTCGCGGGCAGGACATCGACGATCTCAAACGCGCTCACCCCGGCAGCGGCCGGTCCCGTGGGGGCGGTGTCCGTCGTGAGGTAGGCGATCGACGGGTGGAGGCGACGGGCCTGCAGGGGACCGGTGAGCGCAGTGACGAGACCCGCGCGCACGATCGCACCGTCGGGTTCGAGGAGGTAGGAGCCGAGCTCGCCGATGCCCTCCTCGTCGGTCTCGGGCACGTCGTCCTCGTGGACGAGGAGGGTGCGCTCGCCCATGACGAGCGCGCTGCGTCCGGCACGCTGCCTCGCGGTGCCGAAGTAGAGGCAGACCTCGACGACGTCGCCGTCGTGGGAGACCCACTGGGCCTCCGCCTCGGCGGGGATGAGGTCGTGGTCGAGGGCGGGACCGAGCTTGACACCGGCCGCGGGCGCCTGAGCCGCGGTCTCGAGCACCCAGGACAGGGACGGGGAGAAATCGTCGGGATCGGTGATCCGCGCGGTCGCCCCGCGGGCGTTCGCCCGCCCGATCCGCCGCCGGGCGGGATCGAACCACAGCGCATCGAAGCCGGCGGTGTCGACGTCCTCGGCCCGGGCGTGGGAGACCTCGGCACCCGGCAGGTGGCGGAGGTTGAAGCTCGCGAGCGCGGCAGTGACCTCGTCGGCGTCGACGGCTGTCACCTCGGCGCCGAGACCGGCGAACGCGAACGCATCGGCCCCGATCCCGCACCCAAGGTCGGCGATGCGCACGTCTTCAGAGTCGTGACCGGCCAACAGGCGCCTGGCATGGTGGGCTGCCACGGGCAGGCGGGTGGCCTGGGCGAGGCCGTCGCGGGTGAAGAGCATCTCGGCGGCGTAGGGACCGAATTTGCCCACCGCCTCCTTCCGCAGCTGCGCCTGGGTGAGCAGGGCCGCGGTCACCTCGGCGGAGAAGCCCTCTTTGCGCAGGGCCGCGGACCGGGCGAGATCGTCCGCGGGAAGGTCGTCGATCGTCTCGAGGCGCTCGAGGACGGTGACGTCGAGGAGTTCGGTGAGGGTCTGCGGATCCATGCGTGCCAGCCTATCGTCCCGTTCGCCCCGGCCGACGTCCGGTTGCCCTGTCGGATTCCCGTCCCGACCCACCCGGTGTGTTCGACGGATGCGGCGGAGAATCCGTGCGGTAGGTTGTGGGGTGTGACGTTACTGACCGCTCGCGACATCCGCGACATCGCCGCTGACATCGGTCTGCGCCCGACGAAGCAGAAGGGCCAGAACTTCGTCATCGACCCCAACACCGTCCGCTCGATCGTCGCCGCGGCAGGTCTTGAGGGGGCGCAGAACGTCGTCGAGATCGGGCCCGGCCTCGGCTCGCTCACGGTGGGCCTCCTCGAGGCCGGCCACGCCGTCACCGCCGTCGAGATCGACGAGGTCCTCGCCGATCGCCTGCCGACGACGATCGCGGCCTTCGCCCCGGAGGCCGCCGAGCGCTTCGATCTCGTGGGCGCCGATGCCCTGCGGGTCACCGAGCTGCCGAACCCGCCCGAGGCGCTCGTGGCGAACCTGCCCTACAACGTCGCCGTCCCCGTCCTCCTCCACTTCCTCGAGACCTTCCCGAGCCTGCGGACCGTCCTCGTCATGGTCCAGCTCGAGGTCGCCGAACGCCTCGCCGCGGCCCCGGGCTCCCGTACCTACGGGGTCCCCAGCGTCAAGGCCCAGTGGTACGGCGAGGTGGCCCTGGCCGGGCGGATCGGGAAGAACGTCTTCTGGCCGGCCCCGAACATCGACTCCGGGCTCGTGCGCATCGACGTGACCCGCACCGACCGGGACCCCGAGTCCCGCACCCGCCTCTTCACCCTCGTCGACGCCGCCTTCGCCCAGCGACGCAAGACCCTGCGCGCGGCGCTGGCCGGGTGGGCCGGCAGCCCCCAGCGGGCCGAGGAGATCCTCGTCGCCGCGGGGATCGACCCCCGCACGCGCGGTGAGGCCCTGAGCGTGTCCGACTTCGAACGCCTCGCCGAGGCGGCGGGGGAGACCGCGTGAGTGCGCCGACCCCGCTCCGCCCGGGAACCCCGGCCCCGGTCACGGTCCGGGCACCGGGGAAGATCAACGTCCACCTCGGCGTCGGGGGCGTCGACGAGCACGGATACCACACACTCGCCACGGTCTTCCAGGCCCTCGGCATGGTCGAGACGCTCACCCTCATCCCCGGTGGGACGGGCACGATCCTCGTCCAGGGGCGGTACGCCGACGAGACCGTGCCGGTCGGGGAGTCCAACCTCGCCAGACGCGCGATCACCCTCCTCATCACCGCGTTCGAAGCCGAGCGTGACGTCGAGGTGCTGCGCGACCTCGACATCGTCATCGACAAGCAGGTGCCCGTGGCCGGCGGGATGGGCGGGGGATCCGCCGACGCCGCGGCGGCGCTCACCGGGGCCGCCCACCTCATCGGCGGCGTCGACGCCGAGGTCCTCGCCGACCTCGCCCTCGAGATCGGCGCCGACGTGCCCTTCCTCCTGCGCGGGGGCACGGCGATCGGCCGTGGCCGCGGGGAGGAGCTCAGCCCCGTGCTCACCCGCGGGCAGTTCCACTGGGTCATGGCCACCTCGGCGGGACAGCTGTCGACCCCGGAGGTCTATGGCCGCTTCGACGAGCTCACCCCCGATCCCGCCCCCGCCGAGGTGCCCGCAGAGGTGCTCACGGCGCTCGCCGCCGGCGATGTCGATACGCTGGCCGCCGCCGCAGGCAACGACCTCACCGAGGCGGCCCTGTCCCTGCGCCCCGAACTCGCCGAGGTCATCGAGGCCGGTCGTGAGGCCGGTGCGTTGCTGCCTCTGCTCAGCGGGTCGGGTCCCACCGTCGGGTTCCTCGCCCGCGACGCCCGCCACGCCCTTGACTTGGCCGTCCTCCTCCAGGCCACCCGCGGGGTCAAGGAAGCCCTGCGGACGACGGGACCGGCACCCGGCGCGCACGTGGTCACCGATGGCTGAGACCCCGACCGGCCGGGCGGGGGAGAACCTCCACGGTCGGGTCCTCGACGCGATCGGACGCGACATCGTCTCCGGGCAGCTGCCGCCCGGTGTCGTCGTCAAGGCCGAGGAGCTGCGCGCCCGCTACGACGTCTCCCTCTCCGTCGTCCGCGAAGCCGTGCGTGTCCTCGAGTCCCTCGGGATGGTCAGGCCGGTGCGCCGCCTCGGGCTCATCATCCTCGCGATGAGCGAGTGGACGATCCTCGACCCGCTCGTCGTGCGCTGGCGGATGGCCGAGACCCCGGCCAGGCAGCTGCGCTCGCTCACCGAGCTGCGGGTGGCGATCGAACCCGAGGCCGCGGGCCTCGCCGCGACCTTCGCCGACGCCGCCGAAGCCGAGGAGATCATGCGGCTTGCCGCCCGGATGCGCTCGTCGGGGCGCACCGGTGAGGTCGAGGCCTTCCTCGAGGCCGATGCGGCGTTCCACCGGGCGGTGCTGCGCGCTGGGGGCAATGAGCTCTTCGCGTCCTTCGACACGGTCGTCGCCGAGATCCTCGCCGGGCGCACCGAGGAGGGCCTGCAGCCGCAGTACCCGCACCCCGATGCGCTGCAGTGGCACTTCGACGTCGCTGACGCGATCGGCTCCCAGCAGCCACAGCGGGCACGGGAGGCGATGGCGAAGATCGTCGCCAAGGCCTACGACGAGATGTCGTCGGTGTGGGAGGGCGAACCCCGCCGCCCGTGACGGGGTGCCCGCCGCTCAGAACGCGCTGACGATTCCGAAGAGCGCGAGGCTGAAGGCGAAGCCGACGAGGCCGAGGATCGTCTGCCCGACCGTCCACGTCTTCAGGGTCGTCTTCGTATCCATCCCGAAGAAGCGGGAGACGAGCCAGAAGCCCGAGTCGTTGACGTGGCTGGCGACGACGGAGCCTGCGGCGAGAGAGAGGACGATCGCGACGACCTGGAGCTCCGAGAAGTCCGGGCTGCCGACGACGATCGGCTGGAGGAGTGCGGCCGCGGTCGTCAGCGCCACGGTCGCCGACCCCTGGGCGACGCGGACGATCGCGGCGATGACGAAGCCGGCGACGATGACCGGCAGGCCGAGGGCGGCAAGCGTGTCGGCGATCGAGTCGCCGATCCCGCTCGCGCGCAGCACCCCGCCGAACATGCCGCCGGCACCGGTGATGAGGACGATCGAGCACACGGGTCCGAGCGCGGAGTCGACGACGGTGTCGACGAGCGAACGGCTCTTGTGCTGGCGCCACCCGAGCAGCCACATCGCCGTGAGCACGGTGATGAGCAGGGCGATCGGCGTCTCACCGAGCATCCGCAGCACCGTGACCGGCGTCGATTCCGGATCGACCCAGCCGGCTTCGGCGGCGAAGCCGAGCCCAGTGTTGAAGGAGATGAGGACGAGCGGAAGGGCGAGGAGGACGGTGACGGTGCCCAGCCTCGGCGTGGAGCGGAAGTCGGAGAACTCATCTGAGCGTCCGGAGAGGATCGTCGGGACGGGCACGTCGATGCGCCTGCCGATGACGAGGCCGAAGAGGTAGCCGCACAGATACCAGGAGGGCACGGCGATGAGGAGCCCGCAGAGGAGGACGAGGCCGACGTTGGCCCCGAGCAGGCCGGAGGCGGCGACCGGTCCGGGATGGGGTGGGACGAAGATGTGCATCGCCGAGAACGCGATCGCCGCAGGGAAGGCATAGAGGAGCAGGGAGCCGCCGAGGCGGCGGGCGACGGTGAAGATGATCGGGAGCATGACGACGAGGCCGGCGTCGAAGAAGATCGGGAACCCGAAGAGCAGGGACGTCACCCCGAGCGCGAGCGGTGCCCGCTTCTCACCGAAGACCCTGATGAGACGGTCGGTGAGCACTTCGGCACCGCCGGAGAGCTCGAGGAGGCGACCGAGCATGGCGCCGAGGCCCACGAGGAGGGCGACGCTGGCCAGGGTCGAGCCGAAGCCGTCGTAGAGGACGTCGACGAGGTCGGCCGGGCGGATGCCCGCCGCAAGCGCGGTGAGGACGCTGACGACGACGAGGGCGATGAAGGCGTGGAGGCGCAGACGGATGATGAGGACGAGGAGGAGCCCGATCGCTGCGGCGGCGATGCCGAGGAGGGCGGGTGCGGGAAGGGTCCAGGCCAGGTCGATCTCGGTCATGCGTCCTCGTCGTCGAGGGTCGGACTCGGGCGTGTCAGCGCCGCGAAATGGTGGGGGAGGCGGTCGACGATGGTCCGGCACACCTCGGTGAGCGGCTGCTCGATCGAAACGATCATGTGCGCCTCATCCGGCTCGAGGGGTTCGAGAGTGGCGAGCTGGGACTGAAGCAGCGTCGGCGACATGAATTCGTGGGACCGCTTGGCCAGGTGCTCGGTGATGACCGAGGCCGGACCGTCGAGGTGGATGAAGAACGTCGACGGAGCCGTGGCTCGCAGGAGGTCCCGGTACGAGCGCTTGAGCGCCGAACAGGCGACGAGCGGGGGCGGGGTGCGGGCGAGTTCGACGGCGATCGACCGCAGCCAGGGGATCCGGTCGGCATCGTTCAGCGGGATGCCCGCGTGCATCTTCGCCTTGTTCGCCGGAGAATGGAGATCATCGCCGTCGATGAAGGCCACCTTGAGCAGGGCGGCCACCTGGCGGCCCGCCGCCGTCTTGCCGGTCCCGGACACTCCCATGATGACCAACGGTGGGAGGGAATGGGGCAGGTCCATGAGAACCTCTCGAAAACATATGATGATATTGATATGCTCTGCAGAATAAAACAGAGTTATTGAACCGTATGGGACACTCGAGCGAGTGTCAACAGCTCGGGACGATGACGCCCTGTCCGGATGGAGGGACTGCTGATGAACGCCGATGTCGCTGTGATCGGGACCGGAGTGATGGGCTCGAACCTCGCCCGCAACCTCGCCCGGCAGCCTGAGACCCGCGTGGCGATCTACGACCTCGACGTCGACCGCGCCCGCGCGGTGGCCGCAGCCCACCCCGAGGCCGGATTCCTCGTCGCCGAGACCCCGGCCGCGCTCGCACAGATGCTCTCAACCCCGCGGGTGGCGATCCTCATGGTCAATGCCGGACCCGCCACGGACGCGGCGATCGCCGACATCGCAGCGGTGTTCGAACCCGGAGACATCATCGTCGACGGCGGCAACTCCCTCTTCACCGACACCATCGTCCGAGGTGAGCAGCTCGAAGGCACCGGAATCGAGTTCGTCGGGGTCGGCATCTCCGGCGGCGAGGTGGGCGCGCTGCTCGGGCCGTCGATGATGGTCGGCGGCTCCGAGGCGGCGTGGCAGCGCCTCCGTCCCCTGCTCACTCCGATCGCCGCCCGTGCCGAGGTCGCCGGCCTCGAGGCGCCCGTGCCGTGCGTCGCCCACATCGGCACCGACGGTGCCGGGCACTTTGCGAAGATGGTCCACAACGGCATCGAGTACGCGGACATGCAGCTCATCGCCGAGGCGTGCCGGATCCTGCGCGACGACCTCGGGCTCAGCCCCGCCGCGATCTCCGCGGTGCTCACGGAGTGGAACGCCGGCGAACTCGAGTCCTACCTCATCGAGGTCACCGCCGAGGTCCTCGCCCACACCGATGCGGCCACCGGACTGCCCTTCGTCGACATCGTCGCCGACGCCGCCGGGGCGAAGGGGACGGGGGCATGGACGGCGAAGGTCGGCCTCGACCTCGGGGTGCCCGTGCCGACGATCGCCGAGGCGGTCTTCGCCCGGTCCCTGTCCCAGGCCGGTGCCCTGCGCGCCCTCGGCGCAGACATCCCCGGTCCCGTCGGGAACACCGAGCCCCTGTCCACGGGGGACCGGAACGCTGCCGGCGGGCCGACGGGGGAGCGGGCCGCTGCCGGCGGGGACGATCCCGTCGCTCCCGACCGCCTCGGCGAGCGGATCGAAACGGTCCGTCAGGCGCTCTTCGCGGGCAAGATCCTCGCCTATGTCCAGGGCTTCGACGAGATCGCGGCCGGGGCACAGGCGTACGGGTGGGACGTCGACCTCGGCGAGCTCGCCTCGATCTGGAGGGCCGGGTGCATCATCCGGGCCCGCGTCCTCGACCGGATCGTCGCCGCCTACGATCGGCAGGAGGGGCTCGGCTCGCTTCTGGCCGACGATGAGCTGCGCGCCGAAGTCGGTCAGGCTCAGGGGGCGCTGCGCTCGGCCGTCGGGGCAGCGATCGGGCAGGGGATCCCGGTGCCCGCGCTCTCTTCGGCGCTTGCCTACCTCGACGGGATCCGCGCTCCGCGGGCGACGGCGGCGATCATCCAGGCGCAGCGGGACTTCTTCGGCTCCCACACCTACGGCCGCGTCGACCGACCGGGGATCTTCCACACGCTGTGGTCCGGCGACCGGAGCGAAGTCCAACTCTGAGCGCCGCAACGGTTCGGTGGCCCCGGGCCTGCGAACATGGCACTGTGGGACTATGACTGAGACCACGCTGCCCCACGACGACATCGACCCCGACGGCCTCCTCGAGTACTCGGTGGTCTTCACCGACCGCTCCCTCAACCACATGTCCGCACGGTTCGTCTCCGTCATGCAGGAGATCAACCGGATTCTGCGCACCGCCTACGACGCCGATGCAGCGGCCATCGTCCCCGGCGGCGGCACCTATGCGATGGAGTCCGTGGCGCGACAGATCGCGACGGGGAAGAAGTGCCTCATCCTCCGCAACGGGCTCTTCTCGTACCGCTGGTCGCAGATCCTCGATGCCGGATCGATCGCAGACGAGACCGTCGTCCTCCCCGCCGTCCCCGACTCCGACGACGCGCAGGCGGCATGGTCGCCCGCCCCCATCGCCGAGGTCGTCTCAGCGATCGAACGCGAACGCCCCGCCGTCGTCTTCGCCCCCCACGTCGAGACGGCCTCGGGCATGCTCCTGCCCGATGAGTACATCCGGGCGGTCGCCGAGGCGGTCCATGCGGTGGGCGGCGTCTTCGTCCTCGACTGCATCGCCTCGGGCGCGGTGTGGGTGTCGATGCGCGACCTCGGCGTCGACGTCCTCATCAGCGCCCCTCAGAAGGGGTGGAGCGGCTCACCGTGCGCCGGCTACGTCATGCTCAGCAAGGGCGGTCGTGCCGCGGTCGACGTGGGCACCTCGACGAGCTTCGCACTCGATCTCAAGAAGTGGCTGTTCATCGCCGACGAGTACGAGGCCGGTCGGGCGCCCTACCATGCGACGATGCCCACCGATGCGCTCGCCCACAACGCCGCGCTCATGCGCGAGACCGAGGAGCGCGGCTTCGACAAGCTCGAGGCCGCGCAGTTCGAACTCGGCGAGCGGGTCCGCGCGGTCCTCGCCGCCCGGGAGCTTCCCTCGGTCGCCGCTGCCGGGTACCAGGCGCCGAGCGTCGTCGTCGTCCATACGAGGAACCCACAGCTGGCCAACGGGGCGGCTTTCAAGGAGGTCGGTGTCCAGGTCGCGGCGGGAGTGCCGCTGCACACCGGTGAGCAGGAGGGCTTCACGACGTTCCGGATCGGGCTCTTCGGCCTCGACAAGCTCGGTGACATCGATGGCACCGTCGCCCGCCTCGAGAAGGCCCTCGACGAGGTCGACGTCGTCTGACACTCGTCGGGCCGCGGCCCTTGCGCGCGGTGGACGCGACACCGAAACGAGTCGGCATCGCAACTGATCAGTGTCCGCCCGATCGCTCTGTTCGCGAACCGACCGATCGGGCGGAAACCGACTCAAACCCGTGCGGGCCGCCGACTATGCGCGGTCGCCGAGGGCGACGACGTTCTCGGCGAGGCGCTCGTTGTCTCCGTACATGAAGTGGTTGCTCATGTTCTCCGAGAACCGGCTCGCCTCCGTGGTGAGGCCGACCGCCTCGGCGACCTCGCGGATGTGCATCGGGGTGGCACCGCAGCACACGCCGAGGTAGTTGACCCCGAGGTCGTACGCCTCCTTCGCGAACGCGCCGATCTCGTACCGGTTGGTCTGGAGCGGGTCGAGCGCGGTGGGGAACGTGCGACCGTGCGGGGAGGGCACGGCGGCGTTCGGATCCGAGAGATTGAAGAAGGTCGGCTCCTCCTCGGTGGTCCGGTAGGGGATCGGCAGGGCGCCGACGTGACAGGACACGGCCTGCCGGATCTGCTTCAGCCACGGCAGCATCGTCGCAGGACCCCGGAAGCAGTTGAGGCCGACGACGTCGACGCCTGACTGCTCGAGGCGCTCGGCAGTCTCGACGATGCCGACGCCGTCGGCCATCTCCTGGAACGCCATCGGGGCGAGCGTGAGGACGACGGGCAGGCCCGAGGCCTTCGCGATCTCCGCGGCGGCCAGCGCCTCACCGGCGAAGTAGAAGGTCTCGCCGATGATGAGGTCGGCGCCCTCGTCGACGGCCCAGTCGACCATCTCGGAGAACATTCCGCGGACCTCGTTCTGCTTCTCCTCGCTGGCCGGGTCCCAGATGTTCGAGTTCGAGATGTTGCCGGCCACGAGGTTGCCGGGCTTCTGGTCCGCGACGCTGCGGGCGATCTGCAGGGCTGCGCGGTTGAGCGGCTCGAGGAGGTCCTCCTTGCCGATGACGCGCATCTTCTCGCGGTGGCCGTTGTAGGTGAAGGCTTCGACGATGTCGGAGCCGGCCCGCTGGAAGTCGACGTGGAGGCTGCGCAGGGCCTCGGGGTATTCGAGCGCGACCTCGGGCACGAATTCTCCCGCGGAGAGGTATCCGCGCTTCTCGAGTTCGAAGAGGAATCCTTCTGCGCAGATCACCGGCCCGGCGTCGAGGCGCTGGGTGAGTGCGTTGGACTGTGACATGTGTTCTCCCGATAGTGCCGAAGTGGGCCGGCGGGCCCCGCGACAGTGGATCCCGATGACCGAGCATCGTCGCGTTGAGGACCCCGCCAGCTCATCACAGTGCCCGTCGCTGTCTGCTGCGGGCCGTCACAGAAGGTCACGACGCTGTCACATGTCGTCACGTTCGTCTCTGCTCGCCGAGGCGTCTCAGCGCTTCGCCGCCCACTCGACGAGGAGTGCGGTGCCGAGGAGGCCGACGACCCAGACGAACCCGAACACGAGGGCGAGCAGCGGAATGACGACGATGCCGTAGGGGATCGGCAGCCACGGTCCGACTCCGGCGACAACCGCGGCCCCGAGGAGCCCGAGGGCCGCAAGGGTTCGGAGCACGAAGCCGGCGACGGGGGCCGAGGCCGGGCGGCGGAGCGTGGAGACGAGGAGCATGACGCCGATGGCCGCGAGCACGAGGGCGGGAAGGAAGAGGGTGACGATCGCGGCGCTCATGTGGGGCTCCGAGTGCTCCGCCCCGCGCAGGTCACGCACAGCGCGGCATAGGGTCTGGCGTCGAGGCGCGCCTCGGCGATCTCTCCACCGCACTCGGTGCAGATCCCGAATGTGCCCGCGTCGAGGCGGTTGAGGGCTGCGGCGATCTCGTCGAGCCGCTGAGCGGCCTGATCGCGCATCGCAGCGGCCTGGGATCGTTCGAAGGCGATCGTCGTTCCTTCGGGATCGTGCTCGTCGTCGCTGTTGTCACCCTCCCGGGCGGCCGAGATCCCGTCGATCGAGGCGCTCAAGGCGACGATGAGCGCACGGGTCTCCACGTCCTCCTCGCGGAGCCGCTCGCGCCATCGGTCACCGGTCATGCACGTGACCCTAGTCCCGCCAGGGCGATGGCACCACCCCTGTCGGCGGCTACGCCTCGAGGGCCTCGGTCATCTCGAGCCAGCGCTCCTCGAGGGCTGCGGTCTCGTCTTCGAGCTCGCGCACCTGGGCGGTGAGCGACGCGAGCCCTTCGAAGTCGGACTGGTCGTGGGCGGCCATCTCCGCGTGAAGGGCGTCGACCCGGGTGCTCAGCTTCTCCATCTTCCGCTCGATCGCCGAGACCTCCTTCGTCGCGGCCCGCCGTTCGGCCCCGCTGAGCGTGGGTGCCGTGGAGTCGGATCCCCCCGCCGAGGTGGTCCCCGACTGATCGCTGCCGCCGGCTGTCCCGCCGGCCGACCCACCCGTGCCGGCTCCGGCCGCGCGCAGCCGCAGGTACTCGTCGACCCCGCCGGGCACGTGCCGCAGCCGGTGGTCGAGGATCGCGTACTGCTGATCGGTGACGCGTTCGAGCAGGTACCGGTCGTGGGAGACGACGATGAGGGTGCCCGGCCACGAGTCGAGGAGGTCCTCCATCGCGGCGAGCATGTCGGAGTCGACGTCGTTCGTCGGCTCACCCAGCAGCTAGATGGCAGATGCAAGAGGAGCACCTGTCTGTCATGGAGACTCGACTACCCACCCGACCACCGGCTTCCGAGATCAAGGCTCTCATATACACGCGAGCCTCGATGGATCGTCACTACCTCATGCGCTCGACCGACGATCAGGAGACGGACTGCCGCGCCTGGTGCGCGCAGCAGACGTGGAATGTCGGCAGGGTCATCACCGATGCCAATCGATCTGCATCGAAGTGGCGCACCCGCGAGCGTGAGGGGTTCGAGGAGGCTCTCCACCTGATCGCCTCCAAGAAGTATGACGCGTTCGTGACGTGGGAGCCCTCCCGCGCCGGACGTGAGCTACTGGCGTACGTGCAACTGCGTGCGGCTTGTCAGGAAGCCGGTGTGCTCTACCTGACGAAGGGCCGGGTCTATGACTTTTCCCGCCATGACGACAGCTTCATGATGGGGCTGGAGTTCCTCACTGCGGAGAAGGACGCCGCGGTGATCCGGGACCGGCAGCTGCGCACTGTGCGGCTCAACGCGCAGAAGGGTCGCCCACACGGTCGGCTCCCCTACGGGTACCGCAGGGTGTATGACGAGCAGACGCGTGCGCTGGTTCGTCAGGAGATCGACCCGGGAAAGGCCTCGATCATCATCACGGCCGTCGATGAGATTCTGGACGGGGTCTCGATCAACAACATCGTGACTCGCCTGAATCGCGCGGGGGTGCCGACCCCGATGAAGCCGACGTCCGACCAGTCGCGAGGTTGGATGAGCTCAACCCTGCGCCAACTCATCAAGAGTCCAACGATTGCGGGCCTGCGCATGTATCAGGGCGAGGTCATCGGTGAAGCGGACTGGCCGGCGATCGTTCCGGTCGAAAAGTGGGAGAAGGTCAACCAGATCCTTGCGGACCGGGCTCGCCGTACTCGGTACGTGGAGGAAGGCAACCATAGTCACCCCAGGTGGCTGCTGTCATTCATTGCCAGGTGCGGCTTCTGTTCGCACCCCTTGGTGCGCATTCATGGTGCCGTGGATCGCAAGCGGACTGGGATGCCTCGAGACAACTACATCTGCGGGAAAGTGGGGTGCCGGAAGGTCAGTATCGACATTCCCTACACGGACGCTTACGTCACCGGCGCACTACTTGGTTGGCTGTCCAAGCCTGAGAGCCTAGCGGTCATTCTGGGCCCGGACGACAACTGGAACGAGCGGGTCCGCGAAGCCCAGGACCATGTCGCAGCACTGCGCAGGCGCCTCGCCGACGCAGCGGGCGAGTATGCACAGGGCCGGATCAGCATGACGATGCTGGCCGATGTCGAGGAACGCCTCAAGCCCGAGATCGAACGTGCCGCGAAAGCCGCCGTTCCCCCGGTCGCCGACAGGCAACTCCTCGCACTGATCCAGACGAAGGATCTGGATGCCGCATGGGAAGCTCTCGACCTGGTCGAGAAGCGCCGCATGCTCAAGATGCTGCTCGACATCCGGATCGAGAAGGCCAAGACCATGGGCGGCCGCTTTGATCCGGCACGGATCAAGATCACTCCTCGGTTCTCGGTTCCCGAGACATATCAATGGAGGCGACCAGAATCGTCCTGACCGCTGCGCCCTGACGGTCAGTCGGCGGTAGGAACGACGCGCCGAGCTCTCGCCCCAGCTCCTGGAGCCGCGAGAGCTCGGCGCTCGTCTGCTGAGCTGCGGTACTCATCGCAGTTCCCCGGTGCGCGGATCGGCGCCTGCGAAGAAGGCGTCCTCGGCGGCGCGGCGTTCGGCGACTCGTGCGGCGACGTACTCGACGAAGTCGGCATCGCGGTCGGCGACGAACACGTCCTCGACCGGGTCGGCGGGGTCCTCGCCGGGCCAGGTCGTCTGCCTGGTTGGCCGGTCGCGGTCCAGGCGGGTACCGGAGGCGGCGACCCATTCGCGCAGCCTGGCGCGGGCGTCGGCGAAGTCGCGATGCCACCCGAACGGGGCACTGCCGTTCTGCTCGGGGTGGTAGGCACACAGCCAGTGCAGATGCAGCGCTGAGAGCTCCCAGACGAGTTCGTCGTGGCGGTGCCAGAACGGTGGGATGACGCTGGCGGGCAGCCCGTAGGTGCGGCGTGTCGTCTCGACCCACCGGTTCAGGGCGTACCACTCCTTTTCGAGTTCGTCGGCGCGCAGCAGGTACCAGTTCACTGGGTGCGGCGGGCCGGGGTCCTCCTCGTCCTCGTCTTCGAGCATCCCCTCGTCGTCGAGGTCGAGCTCGTCCTCGGGCAGCTCCTCCACGGCGGGCTCACCGGGGGTCTCGTGGTCGCGGTCGTCGGTCATGATCGGGACTCCTCGGTGCTCACAGGCCCATGTCCGGCGACTGCCGGTCGGGCCGGTACTCGGGCGCGGCGAACGCGGCAGGCGTCTGCTGCTGCGCCACCTGCCGTTCCGGCTGCTCGGGAACACCGGAACCGGCGGACTGCTGGGCTGCGTCACGTTCGACGGTGGGTCGCTGGGCCTGTTCGCGGCGCGGGGTGCGGTCGACCTCGTAGGTGGTGCGGGCCATGTCGTGACCGAGCGCGGTCGCGACGAACCGCTGCTTCGTCTCGCCGGTGCTCTTGGACTGGTAGTCCTCCATGCGCCCCTCGGCGATGAAGAAGTCGTTCTTGGCGAGTTGCTTGTAGGCGCGCACGGCGACGCCCTTGTAGGCGACGAGGTCGTGGTAGGTGTTCGGCAGACGGGTGTAGGTGCCGTCGTCCTCGTAGTCCCAATGACGCTGCTCGACCTTCGCGTAGAACGCCGCTTTGCCCTTCTGAGTGGTGCCCAGCGTCGGCTCGGACTTGATGCGTCCCTTGAAGGACTCGCGGACATCCGCGCCCTGCTCGGGCTGGGTCTCGGGGCCGGTTCCTGGGTTCTCGTGCTCGGCCATCGTGCTGCTCCTGTCTTCCTGATGCGGCCACCTGTCGTGGCGGCCGTCGTGACAGGCAGGTGCACACGAGCTGTCCCGGACCTACCGAGGCGGGTCGGGGCGGCGCAGCAGCGCCTCGATCTCGGCCCGGTCGGTCTTGAGCTGGTCGGCGTCGGCGCGAGCGGGCCAGGCGCGCAGATCGGTGACGATCGGCGGGGCCGCACGCAGCAGGGTCACCGCGGTGCCGAACGGGAGGGTCCGCAACCGGTCGGGCGGGAAGATCGCGACCCTGCGCACGGAGCGCTGGTTCTGGCGAGTGCCGTGATCACCGAGGGTGATCGAGTCGGTGTACTCATCACGTTCACCGATCAACGTGGACAGGTCTTGAAGGTCTTTGCTGTTCGAAGCCCCGCCGAGAAGAATCTTCACGATGGAGGCGTCCCAGATCGCGCCGGCCTGGTTCTCCGACCACTTGTCGCGCGCCTGCGCGAGAGACTGGAGCACGGGCAAACAGGTGATTCCGGTGCCACCGCCCTCGGCCATCAGCGTCGGCAACGACGGCAGCGGGGCGAGGTTGCCGATCTCATCCAACGCCAGCAGCAGTGGCGGGTCGAGACGGGCTCCGGGTGAGCGTGCCGCGATCCGCCGGGCGGTCTCCACGAGATCCTCCACCAACGCGGCGACCAGTGCTGCGGAGGCTCCGGCTCCAGCACCGGTCGCGAGGAGGAACAGGGTGCCCCGATCACGGATGAACGCTTCGGGGTCGAACTCCTCCCCGGGGCCGGGGCTGACGGCATCGAGCACCCGCGGGTCAGCGAGAGCACCGAGGGCCAGAGAGACGCCCTGCCAGATCGAATCGCGGGTCCTGGGGTCGGCGTCGATCATGGATTCCAGCGAGTCCGCCCACCCCGTGGCCGCGTCCGGGCTGTTGGTGAGGATCGCGACGGCCTCCGCCGCAGCCGAGGGGTCCAGGGTCCAGCGGAACAGCTCCGCCGGGGAACGCCCATCAAGAGCAGCGGCGTGCAGCAGAGCCTGCAGCGCAGTCCTCGTCTTGCCTTCCCAGAATCCGCCAGACTCCACCCCGCCGGCAGACAGGCCGGTGGCCGAGGCGAGGCCGGTAGCGCGGATCATCGCGGTGAGAGGGTCGGCGCAGCCACGCACGGGCGACCAGCGCATCCCCGCCGGGACGCCCTCGGCCAGGTGCTGGGGGTCGAACACTGCGACCGGGCCGTGCTTCTCTCTCGCGCGCAGGGTCGCGGTGAGGTTGTCCGGGCGGGTGCTGGTGGCGATCACCGCCCCCGGCGCGTCGAGGATCGCGGGGATTACCACGTGCAGGCCCTTGCCGGAGCGGGGTGGTCCGATGAGCAGGATCGAGTCCTCGACGCTGGCCCACACCTCCCGGCCCCGGCACATCCCGAGTCGGTAGCCGACATCCGCCGGGGTCGGCTTGGAGAGAGAGGGTCGCAAGTTCCCGGCGCGGGTGAGCAGCGCCGTAGGTGAGGCGACCGTGGCCACCTCGTGGCGGGTCGCGACTCCGGCGGTTGTGTGCGGGTCGACCTCGGTCTTGCGGGCGTGACGGCGCAGCCGCGTCCACACCCAGCAGCCGCCGGCGACCAGCCCGGCCAGCAGCACGACGGTCACGGCCCAGTAGGCGACCGCGCTCATCCCTGGCGCGTCGAGCGCGGCGGCAGGATCACCGGGCCGGAACAGCACCGAGATGCCGGAGGCGGGCCCAGCGGCGGGCTGGTCGGTGCCGGTGAGGAACGCGGCCACCGATCCGGCGCCGCGCAGGATCAGGGCGAGGCCGAACAGTCCGACCAGCCCGATCATCGCGGCGTTGGTCAGCTCGTCGCCGAAGCTGCCGCTCTGGCGGCCCTGCGGGACGCTCATCGCAGCCTGCGCGCCACGACCGTGCCGGAGACGCGCCCGACCAGCAGCACCTCTCCGGCATCCCCGACCCGTCGCGGATCGAGCAGCCCCCGTGCAGTGCCGTCGCCGGCCGCGTCGGTGTCGGAGACGAGCACGGTGCAGGCGATGTCCTCCCCGGCGACGAACCCCTCCCCGGTGACCTCGATCAGCGCCGGCACCGCCTTGGGCCGTCTCGTCTTTGGGGCCGGCTCGGGTGCAGGGTCGGCGCGGCGTGGTTGTGCGGCGACGAGTTCGGTGAAGCTCGTGCCGTCGGCCTCGTGCACCTCCACCCGCACCGGCACCGCACGCTCCTGGCTGGCGTGGTCGATGATCTGCGGGAACGCGGCCCGCGACCACGGCCGCTGGTCGTCGTCGGGCGGATACACGGTGCCGTCGATCATCACGGTCATCGACCCGTCGGCGTGGATATCGAGGATCACGGTGCGCATCGACACCGGCACCGGCTCAGGGAGATTCGCATGTCGTCTCATGCCGGCCAGGTGCACAATCCCGTACCCGCACCGTTCATCCTGGCTGCTGCTGGCGCAGCTGCCGGGCCTCGTCCAGCACACGACGGCAGGGTTCCCTCACCCATACCCGCTGTTAGTATCTGCGTATGGATGCAGATAAGCAGATGTGCGGCATGGATCCCGCGTCGGAATACGTCGATCTCGCCGCGGAGGTCTTGGGACTGTTGTCCGATCCGACGCGGATCAGGATCGTGCTGGCCCTGCGCCAGGCCGACGAGTTGCCGGTGAACGCGCTGGCGGAACTGGTCGGGAAGAAGCCCTCGGGGGTGTCGCAGCATCTGGCCCGACTACGGATGGCGCGGATGGTCACGACCCGGCAGGAGGGCACGAGCGTGCTCTACCGCCTCACCGACGAACACGCGGTCGCCCTGGTGGTCGAGGCGATCAAGCAGGCCGAGCACGCGGTCGCGAACGGGCAGATCCCGCCCCACCACCACGCACCCCGGCAGTAGTAGCCCGTTCGTCGCACAAACTCTCGTTCGTTAGGCCTCGTCTCATGCTTGCTGTCCTGCGCAATCCCACCTACGCGAAACTGTTCAGCGCGCAGGTCATCGCGCTGCTGGGCACGGGCCTGCTCACCGTCGCGCTCGGACTGCTCGCCTTCGAAATCGCCGGCGGCGACGCCGGCGTGGTGATGGGTGTGGCGATGACGATCAAGATGGTGGCCTACGTCGCCGTCTCCCCCCTCACGACGGCACTCACCACCCGTCTCAAGAGAAAGCCACTACTCATCGGGACCGATCTCATCCGGGCTGGGGTCGCGCTCTCGCTGCCGTTCGTGACCGAGGTGTGGCAGATCTATGTGCTGATCTTCCTGTTGCAGTCCGCATCGGCGACGTTCACGCCCGCGTTTCAGGCCGTGATCCCGTCCGTGCTCCCGGACGAGGGACAGTACACACGTGCCCTGTCGCTGTCGCGGCTCGCCTACGACTTGGAGTCGCTGGTGAGCCCGATGCTCGCCGCCGCCTTACTGACGGTCGTCAGCTTCCACAATCTCTTCGCTGGCACCGTGGTCGGGTTCCTTGCCTCTGCGACCCTGGTGCTTGTCTCCCGCTTTCCTCGCTTCGAGGCTCCCGCTCCGGCGCCGTTCTTCGATCGCCTCACCCGCGGCGCCCGTGCGTTCTGGGCCAGCCGGGAGCTGCAGGGCCTGATGGCGCTGAACCTCGTCGTGGCGACGACCACGGCGATGGTGATCGTCAACACCACTGTCCTCGTCCTGGGCGATCTGGGCCGCACCCAGTCCGATGCTGCGCTCCTGCTCGCCGCCTACGGAGGCGGCTCCATGATCGTGGCCCTGACCATGCCCAAGCTCTTGGAAGCCGTCTCGGACCGGCGAGTCATGCTCACCGGCGGCATCGCCCTGCCCGTCCTTCTCCTGGCCGGAGCCGGGGTGCTCGCCTGGACCGATGGCACGCCCCAGTGGGTCGGGCTGCTGAGCGTGTGGGCGCTGATGGGGGCGGCAACCTCCACGATCCTCACCCCCTCCGCCAGGCTGCTGCGGCGAGGCAGCACGGAAGAGAATCGGGCCGCGGTGTTCGCCGCGCAGTTCTCCCTGTCCCACGCCTGCTTCCTCATCACGTACCCCCTCGCCGGTGTTCTCGGCGCCGCTATCGGCCTTCCCGCCGTGGCTCTCGTCCTCGTCGGTATCGGCATTCTCGGCGCGGTCCTCGCCACCACTGCTTGGAGCGCTACGTCCCGCACTCTCGTGCAAGCTCACAAGCGATGAGCACAGGGAGCGCTCATGCCCTCCACGACCGCTTCGACAAAGATCGATCCGATCGCTCGTACGGTTGCATCTGTAACGAACATGCGACCCCACAGTCAAGGTCAGAACGTCTGGAGATCCGCGGAATCACGCGGATTCTTACCCTACGCGGGGTTGGTTTTTTCCGGGATCGGACATGCGGCTGGTGGTGTCGAAGAGCTCGTACTCGGCCGGGTGGAGCTGGTGCTGGACGACGAAGGAGCGTTCCTTGATCCGCCACAGCCCTTGTCCGGTGCCCAGCGTCGGCAGCAGCTCGCGCTCGGTGCCGGTCAGTCCAAGGGTCTTCGCGGTCGTGCCCAGCTGGTCGGATTCCTGCCGGTAGATGATGCGGGACTCCGCATTGGCGAGCAGGGAGTTCGCGAGCGAGCGCATGGCCGAGCCCTGGTCGCCGACGTTTTCCAGGTCGGTGAGCTTGTGGAAGATGAGCATGTTGCTGATCCCGTACGCCCTCGCCAGCCGCCAGTGCGCATCCATGCGCTTGAGCAACGCGGGTTCGGACATGAGGCGCCAGGCTTCGTCGTAGATGCACCAGCGCTGCCCGCCGTTCGGGTCCAGCAGCGCCGATTCCATCCACGCGCTGGAGCACGTCATCAACACCGACACCAGCGTGGAGTTCTCGGTGACTCGCGACAGGTCCAGGGACACCATCGGCAGGGTCGGGTCGAACACCTCCGTCGACGGGCCGTCGAACAGGCCGGAGAGGTCCCCAGCCACCAGTCGTCGCAGCGCGTGTCCGACCATGCGGCCGTCCTCGGCCAGCCGCCCGTCAGGGTCGTGGGAGGGAGACAGGAGGTGGTCGACGATCATCGGCAGGATCGGCACCTCGTTCTCCCGTACCGTTTCGGCGAGGGCGGTGTCGATCGCGGTGTGCTCCAGCGGCGACATGGGCCTGGCCAGCACGGTCTCGGTGAGCGCGCCGATCAGGTCGCGGCGGCGGGAGGCGACCGTCGTCTCCCACTCCGCATCGCTGAGCCCGGAGGGGCGGTAGCCCTCGTCGAGGGGGTTGAGGCGGGTGGGCAGGCCGTGGCCGAGCTGGATCGCCCGCCCGCCGACGGCGCGGGCGATCTCAGTGTGCTCGCCTTTCGGGTCACCGGGAACGTAGACCCGCCGCCCGAACGGCAGGCTGCGCGTGTACAGGCTCTTGGCGAGGGAGGATTTGCCGCTGCCGACGATCCCTGCGACCACGACGTTCGGGGCGGTGATGACCCCGGTCTGATACAGCACCCACGGGTCGTAGACGAACGAGCCCCCGGAGTAGAGGTCCTGGCCGACGAACACGCCCGCCGAGCCCAGGCCGCCCTCGGCGAGGAACGGGTACTGGGCCGACAGGGTCGCGGAGGTGTCCTGGTGGCGGGGCAGCCGGAACCGGCCCGGCGTCCGCAACGTTTGCTTGCCGGGCTCCCCGGCGGCGGGCAAATACCGAGTGGCCTTGCGCTCGGCCCGCTCGACCTCGGCCTTGGCTTTCGCTTCCGCGACCTCGCGGCGACGCTGCTCGGCCTGCAACCGGGCCGCGGCCTGGCGGCGCTGCGCCCGCAGCCGTCGCCGCTCGGTGGCCGGGGCGACCAGCACGGAGGTATGTAGGCGTTCCTTCTCGCTCACAGTCCCAACCCCCGCCCCTGACCTCTGCTGGACCCGGCGGGGTGCGGGTCGAACCACGACCCTGCCGGCTGCGCGACCCGCGCCTGCCTCCCCGCGCGCAGGGAACGCCGCGTCGTGTGCTTCGGAACGGTGGTGGGGTGTTCGATGGCGGTGACGGCACCGGTCAGGCGGGTCGTGGTCTCCTCCAGTGCGGTGCCGGCCTGATGGAGCTCGTCACCGATCTGCAGCCCGGTATCCCGTGCGAGGGCCGGGGCGCCGGGGAGGGTGTGGGCGACGGCGATCCGGTCGATCGCCTCCCGCATCGCCGTGGCCGCATCGCGCAGGTCGCCCAGCAGTGTGGCGGTGCCGGGACCCGTGGCCTGCAGTTCACTGTCCGCGGCGAGGTGGCGCAGGTTGCGGGCGGCCTCGGTGGCGAACGCGGCGGGATAGTAGACGGCGGACATGATGGCCTCCCAGGCACGAGAACGACGGGGATGTGGTGCAGGTGCACCCCACCCGCCCGGTCACGGACATGCCGGTGCCGCCGACCCCACAGGGCGGCGGCACCACGGGAGGTAGTCGGGTCAGAGGCCGAGGCCGCGGTCACGCTTGACCGCCGCGACGCCCGGATGCTCGAACCAGGACCCCTCGCTCACCGGCCCACGCCCGGCGGCACTGCCCGCTTCTCGTCCGGTGGCGCGTACCCCGCGATCAGAGAGCGCCGCAGCGGCAGCACCCGCCGCGCCCATCGCAGTCCCGGCCGAGGCGGCACCGCCGGCACTGCCCATGTCGGGGTCCATGGTCGGTGCGGGGGTGTCGGTGTCGAGGCTGTCCTCGGGCGCGATCTGGTGGTGGCGGTAGAGGGCGACGTGGCCGAGGTCCGGGTTGTAGGTCAGCGTGTACTCTCCCGTGCGTGCTTCCTTGTCCAGCGCCCCGATCGGTGGGGTGTCGTAGACGTAGCCGTTGAGCATGGCCGCGTCCGTGGTCTCCTCGCCGTAGTCGAAGCCGGCCAGGTGCTCGATCGCGGCGTCCGGGCCGTCACAGTCGATCAGCCACAGCACCGCATCGGCTTCACCGCCCTGGAGGAAGACGATGTTCACCCACCGCGACACCGGCCCCTGAACCCTGGTCATCTCCGTCTCGGCGGGTGCGGGCGGGGCGGGGTGCCAGGCGATGCGACCGGCAGCCTGCGAGGCACGGTTAAGCCCCTCCTCGACACGGTCCAGGGCGGCAGCGGCCTCGGAGAGCTCCCCGGCGGCCAGGCGGGCATCACGGATACCGGCGGCGGGGTCTCCGGCATCGTCGAAGGCGCGCCCGTCATGGCGGGCGTGGCGGGTGGCGAGCTGCTGGATCGACTGCTGCATCGAGCGCACCCCGGCCAGCAGGTCCCCAATCACCCCGTAGGCGTCCTCGGGGTGGGTGAAGTCGCGGCTGGCGTGCGCCAGGCCGCGCAGCGCCTGCGATGCCTCCTCGGCGTCGGCGACGGGATCGTAGAATGTAGGCACGGTTCCTCCCCTTGACTGTGGTGATCGAGAGGTACGCATTCAGAGCACGAACCAGCCGGAGGAGCACATGAGCGGTGAGGATAGGGCCAGCGATCAGCTCGCAGCGAGGCACACTCAGACCCTGCGACTGTTCAAACGCCGAGCGGAAGAGCTCTTCTCGTGCGAGCTCGCACGTCGTGACGATGCGATGAACCTGGGGCAACAGCTGCACATGAACTTCGTTGTCGATCAAGCCACAGGCCAGTCGTCTCTGGCAGGCATTCGCCAGGTCATTCCTCCCAAAGAGCAGGTGGCTTACGCACTCACACTGATCCGTCCACTCACGCTCACGAAGAAGGGCGACCGGCTCGCATGGGTAACGGTTCTTGCCGCGTTGGAGTACTTTCGGCCGGCGGACGCCACCAATGTCTCTGAGCATTTGACACAGTTGCGTGAGAACTGGGCGCAGTACCCGCCTCGCCGAATGCGGATTATGCAGGCCCCGATCGACCCAGAAGCAGCCGGGGTTCGTGTCAATGCCTGGGACAACGAGATCGCACGTATGTTCCTCTACGGTGACCTCGTCCATGGCGATGACAACGCCGAATTGCTGGACGCGCTCGGAGATGATCAGGTTGTCTTCTCCGCCGGTGCGATGGCGTCGGACGGCTTCATGTTGGTGAACAACACGTATCAGGTCATGCACTGGCTCCGACCAGATATCGCCCCAAACGACGCGCACTTCTCCCAACTCCTAGCACAGGAGAAGCCCCCGAAGGACAACTGAGCCGGCTCATACGGGCCGGGTCAGGGGCAAGGCCGCGGCTGTGAACGCGGCGGCCTGCTGGCCGACGAGGCGGCGGGTTTCGCAGGAGGCCTGGATGGCGGCCTGCTCGACCGCGGCGACCGCGGCGTCCAGTTCCTCGATGGTGGGCGCCGAGACGGCGACCAGACCGGTCACGCGCAGCACGCCGTGCCCGGCGGTGAGGTCAGCTTCCTGCTGGAGCACGTCGGTGTATTCGGCGGTCTGGGCGGCGTCCTCGATCTGTCCGATCCGGCGGCGCTGCGCGGCATCGGAGATGTGCTCGACCTTCTTCTTGCGGATGTCACGGGCAGCCTGATCGGTGCGCAGCGGGGTGTAGAGCAGCGACAGGGATCGCCCGATCCCTGAGGAGAGCACCAGCGGGGCGAGGAACCCCGGATACACCATCGAGCGGGGCCACTCGCTGATCCAGAGCACGACGTGGTAGCCGGTATCGGTGCGCAGCCTCGTCCAGGTCTCGGTCACCGCGACCGGGCCGGCGGTGGCCAGCGACTGGCCGATCTCCCCGTGCCGCTCCAGGGTCGCGGCGACGGCCGGGTCGTAGGCGCTGCGCAGGATCACGGCGATCTGCCCCGGGCTCAGCCACCCGGCAGGGGTCAGGTCCGCCGAGCGCAGCGCCGCGGTCAGTGTGCTCATCTCCTGGCGCAGCACCGCGGCCGCGCCCCGCAGCCCGCCGCCGGCGGTCCGGATCTGCCGGGCCGCCGTCTTCATATCCAGGCTGAGGCTGATCGTGGTGGCGTGACGCTCCCCGGCGGGCCCGGCGCGCTCGATCAGCTCGGCATACGTCCTCGATGCGAAGGAGTCGTCCTGGCTGCCGTGGGCGGCCCACCATTCGGCCAGGCCCGTGCCCGAGTCCGGCAGGGTGCGCTCCAGCACCTGCACGGTCGCGATCCGCCCGGACCGGCAGACGCTGGCCAGCACCCGCCCCCAGGAGGAGACCCGGCGGGCCTGCTCGCCGGGATCGAGGAGCACGAACGCGGGATGGCGGATCTCGCACACCACCGTCAGCGTCGCCTGGTGAGGGTCGTGGATCATGCCCGCCCCGCTCTGCGGGTCGACGTGCTCGCGCAGCCGCGCCATGTCACCGGGCAGCGCGAGCGTGCCCGCCGGCCTCGGAGCGACGATGCGGCGCCGGTAGGCCAACTGTCCGCCGGTGGTCCGCCACAGCCACCAGGCGGCCACGGGCACCCATTCCACGACCGGGCGCCCGGCGACGGGCATCCAGGTCAGCACGATCGAGGACACCCAGATCGGGGCGGTGTAGGCGATGAGCATCCCGCCGGCGTAGAACGCGCCCACCAGGGACAGCACTCCGACGGCGAGGGTCGCCAGCTGGGTCGCGGACAATCCCAGCAAGATGCCGCGGCGAGTCAATCTGCTGAATTTCACCGGCACCAGGTCGGTGCCCGTACGCGCTTCTTCGGCGCTGTGCTTGTTGCTCACGAGGATCACTCCTTCCCACCGGTCGGCGGCTTACTGGGCCCGTCGTCGGGCTTCGGGCCGGTCGGCAGGTTCGGCTGCGGGGTGCTGCGCGGCGGTGCCTGCGCGCCCGGCCCACTCCCACCGCTCTCACCGTTCCCGCTGGTGTTGGTGTTGCCGGTGTTCTGGTTGGCGCCGTCGGTGGCGGCCTCGGCCTGGGCGCCGATCTGCTTGCCGGCCTCGGGGCCGGCCGTCGCGGCCTTCTTCGCGACCTCCGCGCCGATGACCACCGCCGCGACCGGTCCCGCGGCAGCTCCCGCACCGGCCGCCGAACCGCCGGCGCCCGCACCGCCCGCACCTGCTCCGGCATCTGCTCCGCCGCCTGGTGGTGGCGGCGTGCCCCCACCGCCGCCGCCACCGCCGGGTGGGTTTCCGCCTCCGGGTGGGGGCGGTTCGTCACCCCCGCCCCCACCTCCTCCGCCGCCGTTGCCGTTGGTGTCGAGGATCTTCTTCGGGCCTTCGCCTTGCGGTGTGCCGGGCACCGGGACGGGTCGGTTCATGGCGTTCTTGGCTTCTTGTTCCGATCCCATGGTGTTGTAGAGGTCGAAGCCGAGGAACGCGATGACCCGGTAGACCATGTAGGGGGCGAAGGCGGCGATCGCGAGCATGACGATGCCGGTGATTGGCTCGGTGATCGCCGTCAGGTCCGCCTCGATGGGGGTTGCCATCTGGGTGATCGCGATGAGGAACACCACCACGAGCACCAGCTTGGAGATGATGAGGGCGAGTACGAACGCCGCCCACTTCCCGATCCACCCGCGGGTGGCATCCCACGCCGCACCAGCGAACGCGAGCGGGGCGAGCACGATCGCGATCAGCAGCAGAGCCTTGCGGATCAGCAGCGAGAACCACACGATCGCGACCGCGGCGACCATGAGCCCGCCGAGGAAGATCGTCACGATCGCCCCGACACCGGGGGCGGAGATGTTGATGGCGGTCAGTCCGGCGGCCAGCAGGATGATCTTGTCGCCCATCGTGGCCGTGGTCTCGCCGGCGGCTTGGATGATCCCGATGGTCAACTGGTCGGTGATCTCCAGCGCGAGCGCGGCCAGGGTGATGACCACGAAGGAGCCGAGCACGGCCTTGCCGGCCCCGAGGGCGGCGCGGGACAGCGCGGTGGGGTCGCGGCGGATCAGGCCGAGGATGAGCTGGAAGCAGAAGAAGATCAGCACGATGAACACGCCGATCCCGAACAGCAGGTTGTACACCGACACGTACCCCTCTTGGGTGACGTCGACCAGCGTGGTCGTGTCAAACACTGTCCACATGGCCTCGATCAGCCAGCCCGCCGCCCCGCCGACGGCCTGCGCGAACCAGTCGAACGGGGCGGCGATCAGCGACGCGGCCGCTTCACCGGCGGAGTCGCAGACCGTGGAGATGACGGGAACATCGCACAGCGCCATCACAGACCTCCCTCACACAGATAGGCGGGTTCAGACGGCCTGGCCGACGCCCCAGAAGAAATTGATCAGCGTGACCGCGGCACCGCAGATCACCGCCGCACCGCAGGAGATCAAGACGCCGATCTTGCCGCGGCCGGCCAGGTGGGGGTTGCTGGAGTTGGAGCCGAAGCCCCACACGATCGCCGAGACGATCAGCGCGAGGACGGACAGGATGAGGCCGACGGTCATGACGGCACCGACGATGGTGCGCAGCTGGTCGATGCCGGGCAGCCCCGAGTCGTTGGGGTCGATGTCGATCTGCATCGGGAGCATCGCCAAGCGGGCGAGGGTCCAGGTGGCGAGGGTCGTGATGGTCATGGCAGGGCGCTCCTTCGACAGATGAGACAGAGGTGTTCTCTCGACCAGGTGCACCCGACCCCGCCAGACACGCAGCAGCGCCCGCCCCCACAAGACCGGGGGCGGGCGCAGCAGCTTCAGCGCAGGGGTTCAGAGTTGTTGGCCGATGCCGATCAACCAGTTCATCCACGTGACCCCGGCGCCGGCGAGGATCGCCGCCCCGAGGGCGACGAGCACGCCGGTGCGGGCCTTGCCGGCGGCGGCGTAGTTCCCGGACGCAGACGCGATCGCCCAGACGATGCCGGAAATAATGAGCATCAGCACCGCGATGATGAGCACGAACGTCAACAGGGCGCCGATGACCTCTTCCAGGTCGCCGATGCCGCCCAGGCCCTCGAAATCGGGGAACACGTCCATCAGGCCCCACCACCCGAATCGGCGAGGGTGACGTGGAGGTGGTCTTGATGCCTCGTGGTGATATCGGTGCCGCGCGTGTAGTCGCGCCAGCCCTCGTCGTCACGGGCGAGGGACCAGATCTTGTCCTGCCAGATGAGGTAGTCGACTCCGAGGGTCTCGGCGTGGTCTTTCATCCAGTTCGTGACTTCCCAGCCCGCCTCGATCTGCGCGGGCGTGGGCATCTGCCCGATGGCGTTGCCGAACGCGATATCGCAGGCCCGACCCAGCGGGTGCTCCGAGACCGTGCCCGGCCGTGGCGAGTAGCACGACCAGGTCGTCTCGGGGAACGCCGCGATCGTCTGCTGATACAGGTGCAGGGTGCGGCGGGTGATCTGCCCGTTACTGGTCGGGTCGTCGACCAGCTCATCCGGGTCACCGGCCGGGGCAGGGTCAGGCTCCCCACCAGGCCCATTGCTGTCGGGGTCGCAGTCGCCGGCCGGTGGGCCGGTCTCGGCCTCGGGCAGGTCCGCGGCGTCGTGGGCGTTCAGCCAGGCGGCGGGGTCGGTGTGCTCACCGCCGGTGCCCCCGACATAGACCTCAAGGTGCAGGTGCGGGCCGGTGGACTGGCCCGAGGAGCCGACGTCGGCGATGTGCTGCCCGGCCCGCACCCTATCGCCGGCCTCGACGTGGATGCCGTCGGCCCAGGAATGGATGTACCCGGTGGCGACCTGCTCGCCGCCGACCTGATGTTCGATGACGACCTTCCCGCCCCACGCATCGGTGTACTCGGCGACGGTGACCGTGCCGTCGGCGGCGGCGAGGATGGGCGTGCCGTCCGGGGCGGCGAAGTCGCTGCCGGTGTGGAAGGACTGCTCCCCGGTGATCGGGTGGGTGCGCGGCCCGTACGGGTCGGTCGCCGTCCACGTGCCCTCGGGCAGAGGGAACACCACCCGCGAAGACTCCGCCGCCCCGGCCACAGCAGGCACCACACCAGGGTCAGTTTCGACGTTCGTGCCTGTGGTGCCGAGGAGGGTGTCGAGGATCGTGACGGCGACGGGGCTGTAGTTCTCGTACCGGTCGGGGAACGCCGAGACCTCCACGGCTTGGGCGGCCTCGCCTTTGCCCATGTCTTGCCAGCCGGGGATGTCCAGCAGCCCGCGCGGCGAGGGATGGTTCGGGCCGTCCGGGCCGCCGAAGAACGCTCGCGCCTGATACTCGGGGGCCATCAGCTCTGGGACCGACCCCCACCCGGCCTGCGGGCGCATCTGGAACAACCCCAGGCTGTCGTTGTCGCTGCCATCGCCATCGTTCGGGTAGTCCGCTGACTCCGGGTAGACGCTCGTGTTCGACAGCTGCCGCAGGGTCGACTCGGTCAGTGCGGCCATCAGCGCGATCTGGAGTCCGTCACGGTTCACGCCCTCGACGCCGGAGCCGGTCTCGATGATCGTGGCCGCGTGCGTGAGTTGCTTCTTGTTCAGCGTGAACGACTCCCCATCGCGCGTTTCGACGGCGAGCTCGTCGGGCACCTCGCCGACTTGCAGTCCGCCGCCGGGCACGGTGCAGGCCCAGGTCGCGGCGGGGTTCATCAGCAGCCCGATCCCGACCATCGACAGGAACGGTGCTACCAGCGCCAGTGCGAGCAGTCCGATAGCGAGCTTCTTGAGCACCACGCCCCTCCTTTCTCCCCAGACCTCTCGGGTCAGCGCAGGGGGTTGTCCAGCTCGGACAGCCGCAGCAGATGACAGGTGTCGTAGGCGGGCTCGCAGACCACGAACACGGTGAACGCCACCTCGTGCGCGGAGTCGACGGGTTCGTCGTTCAACACCCCGGCACGGTGGCGGACGCCTTCGATCGTGATCGCCGTCGTCCCCTCCACCAGCTGCCCCGGCTGCGCCTGCTCCTGCGCGGTCGCCCACGCTCCGGGCACGAACGCATCGGTGATCTCCAGGTGCTGGGTGGTGGCGTACTGGCGCAGCTCGACCCATGCCTCCCGCGTGGGCAGATAGGCGGCGATATCGGAGGCGAGGCCGGCCTGCTCGGTGCCGGTCGGGTCGGCGACCTCCATCAGCACGCTCGTGTAGTCCAGCGGCATCAGCCCCGACCCGGTATCCCAGGCGAACACCGCCGTCGCGACGTTGCGGGCGAACTCCTCCGGGTCCCCGGACCCGACCACCGCAGCGATCCGCCCCGGCCGTGGCGTGCCGGACTCGACCGGACTCGACGACGCGCCCGGCTCGGGGTCACGGTCGTGGGGTGGGCTGGTGTCGGGGCCGAGGATCAGGCCGTAGATCCCGATGCCGGCCAGGAGCACGATCACCAGGCCGGCGGCGAGCAGGACGATCAGGCGGGTGCGCGGGCGGGAGTCAGCGAAAGTCTTCATGCCGCCCAGGTGCACGCACCCGGTCACAGAGCACGCAGATGCTGCCGAGAGACGCTCTCGCCTGATTCGGCATCAGCGCCGGGGCCGGTGTCCTCGTCGGTGCGGGGCTCCTCGGTTGTCGTCTCGACGTCGTGGCCGGTGGTGTCGAGGGAGATGCGCAGGCGGGCGGCGAAGGCGCTGGTGCCGTCGGCGACGTCGAGGAAGATGCCGGCCTGCTCCTCGGTGAGGTCGCGGGCGAGCTCGTCCACGTCGTAGTGGGTCCACCATTCCGCCAGGGAGGTCCAGGTCTGCACGAACGCCGTCACCGGCCACCGCCCCGGCACCACCGCCGGCCGGGCCGAGGTGTGCGTGCGGGGCTTGGTGCGTCCAGCGGCGGTGACACGGGCGACGGCCTCTTGGGCCATCGCGCGCAGCGACGCCTGGCGAGAGGCGTCCGCTTGCTCGACCTGGCCGCGCAGGCGCTGATAGGCGGGGTCGACCGGCCCGCCGGCCTCGATCCCCGCCAGCTCCGTCGTCGCCTGCTCGCGCAGCGCCTCGGGATTCTCGGGGTTCTCGGCCATGGCCTGGATCGCCGAGATCTTCTCCAGCGTCGTGTACGAGGCGCGGCCGGTGACCATCCGCGCGGCCTGCGCGCGGCTCCTCCCACCGACACCCCCTGACGGGGGTGCCAATTTGGCACCCCCGTCAGCACCGGGCTGATTCTCCGCCGAGAAGCGGGTTACGACATCGCGGCGCTGGGCGTCCTCGGTCATGAGCTGCTTGAGCTCGCGGTACAGGGCGGCGGCCTCCAGCTGGTTGAGCGGCTTGCGGTGCGCATTCTCGTCCTGCTCGGCCAGCAGATGCCCCAACCGGGTCGAGACACCCGATCGCACCCACACGCTGACCGTGCGCCAGTGCAGCAGCCGGATCGCTTCCAGCCGGCGTCGCCCGCACACCAGCACCCCTTCGGGGGTGACCGTGATCGGTTGCAACAGGCCGTGCTCGCGGATCGAGTCAGCCAGAGCCTGGATATCGCCGAGGTCGGCGCGATGACGGGCACCGACCTGAATCGACTCCACGGTGCGTTGCAGTTCGATACTCATCACCACTCACCCCTCTCAGTCCTCTCTTCGTGGTCCCCGGTTACTTCCGGGCCTGTCGTGGGGCGGCCAGGCAGATGGTGAGCACGAGATCGTCATCGCGCAGCAGCATCGGGATCGTCTCGCCGATCAGCAGCCGCAGCAGCACCCCGCGGCCCGCGCTGGTCGCCGCCAGCGCCGGGTGCGGGTTGCCCAGCAGCGCCTTGAGCAGCCCGGTCCAGGACCGGCCCGGCAGATCCAGCAGCGCGCGGGCGTGCTGGTCACGTCGCAGGGTCTCGAACGCGGTATGCCGCGCCCCGGCCTTCGCCAGCGCCCCGCAGATGTGCTCCACCGACGCCCGCGCGGTCGCGGGCTCCCAGCCGAGCATCGTCACCAGCGCGATCGCGTCCTCAGCCGCCGACGACGCCGACATCGCCACCCCCACCACACCACCACCGCCACCGTCACCGTCTCCGGCGTCTCCGGTGCCGTCGGGATCGGGTTCGGGGTCGGTGACCTGGAACGCGGGGTGATACTCCGACAGCGGCGTCTCCCTGTCGGAGATTCGCTCGGCGTCGTGGAACGCGGAGATGTGCGGGCGGCGGGCCTGATGGGTCGAGCACAGCAGCCCCTGGGCGCGCTCCTCGGCGATGCAGGTGATCCGCACCGCGTGCGTGACCACGCCCCACGGGTCGATCGCCTCCCGGGCGGAGCGGGTGCGCATCACATCGAACGCGGCGCTGGCGGCCTCCCACGGGTCCAACGAGTGCTTGCGCGCCAGCGCGGCGTACTTCTGCGCCGCATACTGCATCAGCTCGCCGGCGACCGGGTCCCGCGCCCATGCCCCGGGCCCGGCCGCGTGGAGCCGGGCCAGCAGGGCACGCAGCCCGGCGCTGGTCGTGTAGTTCTCAGGCCCCCGCTGCGGGGAACCTGTGTGAGTCGTGGTCGTCATGGGTTCGGCACCTCCTGGCAGGCAGGTGCACTCGCCTTCTCCGACACCTGGTGCTCGGCGTTCGGCGCCGGGCATGGTCGTGGTCATGGCCGGTCACCTCAGTTCATTCCGACCGGGCCGCGCCCGGCCCCGTCACGGCTCGTACTGCGGCCGAACGCCGAGATCGGGGGCAGCTCACGCTCCTTTGCACCCAGGCGCGTGACGCCGCGGGCGAGGCCGTCGTGGGCCTTGTGTGCGAGGTTCGCCTCGAAGTCGATCGCCAGGCGTGAGATCTGCCCGGTGCCTCTCGCCATCAGGTCCGAGGTGCGTACCCAGTCAACCCCGCGCGCCTTGCGCAGTGCCGGATCAACATCCGCAGTCTCAGTCTTGGCACCGGTTGTGCGGGTGACGTCGGCGGCTTGGATCGCCTCCGGAGCACCCGGTGTCTCCGCCCGGTCAGGGCGGGTCGTCTCCGGCGGGGGCGTGTCCTGCCTGCCGGGGTTGTTCTGCTCGTAGGGGTTCATGATTTCTGCTCCTTCTCCTCATCTGATTCGTTGTGGTGCTCGGGCACTGCCGAGGTCTCCTGGTCTGCGGCGGGCGCGGGATCGGTGCGGGGGAACCAGCGGCCGACGGTCGAGGCGTGCACGCCGAGTTCGCGCGCGATCGCCTTGTTCGACCAGCCCCGCCCCCGCAGCACTGCCGCCCGTTCCCGCCGCCCAGCACCTGCCAACGTTGGCGGGTCGGGCTCAGCCGATGGGGTTTCGGCCACCGCCTCCAGCACGGGCACATCCGATCGGTCAGGCTCTGTCTGCTCGCCCAGCACCTTGGCGGCCGGGGCCGGCGGTGTCGCTACCGCGATGCCCGTGGCCGAACGTGGCCGCTCGGGAAGCTCCGGCAGAAGGAGCGGTGCGGCCTGTGCCTGCGCGCCAGCGGTCTCGGAGACCTCCAGCGCCGATCCTGACTCCGGGGTGGGGGTGATCGGCGTGGGGACCGGGGTTCTGGTGGAGCGGGTCAGGACCGTCGTCAGATGCGTGGAGGCCAGCAGCACGAGCGGCGGGACCGCGGCGACGATGGCCGCGAGCAGGCCCGGCACGGAGGCGTCAGCGGCGACGAGGGCGTGCGCGGCGTTCGCGCTCACCGACATCAGCGCCCCGGCGATCAGCAGCACCCACGGGTACCAGGCCGCCCGATGCCCGTCGAGGGCGACGACCGCGACGGTCGCGACCACGATCAGCCCGTCCACCAAGAGCGGCCAGATCCACGCCTGGTTCCTGGTGATGCCCGAGCGCACCGCGAGATCGGCCAGAGCGACGAAGCTCAGCCAGAACGCGCCGCCGCCGATCAGCACCGTCCCCGACGCGGCCGCGACCACCGCCCATCGCCGCCCCGACAGCCCGCCCATCACAGCCCCCGGCCCGCCCGCGTCGCAGCCGGCACCGGCCCGAATCTCTCCGGCACGGACTCGGCCCGGGTCGAGGTGCCGACACCGGTGGTGATGGTGCGGTAGGCGGACTCGACGGTGCGAGTGATCTCCCGCTGCCCGAAATCCGGCTGCTCCACGCTCGCAAACGCATCCAGCGCCTCGGAGACCGGCACATTGCCCTCGGCGAGGCGGCAGGCGGCCCAGAACAGCTTGAGATTGCGATCCGTGGACTGCCCGCTCAGCCAGGACGCCATCCGACCCGCATCCACCATCGCCCCTGCATCCGAGATCGGGCCGGTCTTCGGGCGGGGCCGGGGCGGGGTGAGAAACTCCCGCAGGCGCTGCGCATCCAGCGCCCGCCCGTCGGTGGGGGCGAACGAGGTGGGGCGGTAGAGCACGCTCTCGCCGTCGATCTGGCGGCGCGAGGGCGGGACGATGATGTAGCCGCGATCCCCACGGAAATCCACCCCGGCACGGCCGGCCTGCCACGACGGCTGTTCACTGTCGGCGGCCGGGAAGTAGATGTGCAGGCCGCCGGTCGGTGAGCGCACCATCGTCTCCCAGCCATGCACCAGCCCCTCCCGCCGCGCGGCGCGGATCGCGTCGAAGCCGTTGACGCCGTGCACATCGACATCCACCACGGAGACGCCCGAGGCTCGGCCGGTGGGCATGCCGATGTTCGCCGCCGGGAACCTGCGCCACCAGGCCTCCACCTGCGCCGGGTCGGTGGTGGCGTCGTGGAAGCCGCGTCGGGTGATCGGCTGCTTGCCCTCCGGCGCGCACGGGAACACCGGCACCCCGGACTGCGCGAACACCATCGCGGCCCGCCCCAGCGGCCAGGACGCATCCATCTGCCGGACCGCCCGAGTAAACCTGCTCTCGGACATCACAGCCCCCGCCCCAACACGACCGCAGCGGCCCGCTCCGGCGCCGGCAACGGCGCCACTTGCCGACCGGGCGTGTCCTGCCGTGGGCTCTTCGGGGCCGGGCCGTCGCGTTCCAGCCCGGGCGGTGTGCCGTCGGGCACCTGGTTCGTGTCGAGGCCGTCGAGGATGCTGAGCGCGGTCTTGCGGATGCGCTCACCGGCGGCCTGCACGACCTCGACCGGGTTCTTCCCGTCGACGTTCGCCGCCCACCCGGCCACGTACGGGATCGTGTAGCCCGTGGTGTCCATGCCGTGGGCGGCGCCGATCATCAGCGCCACCGATTCGGCCTCGACCTCACCGATCCCGCGATGCTGCCGCGCCTCCTCCTGGTCCGGCCCATGCATCAGCACATGCCCGAGCTCGTGGGCGAGAGTCTTCACCTGCGCGGCGTCGTCCATGTTCGTGCGCACGGCGACTTGCCGGGTCGAGTAGTTCGTCAGCCCGTTCGCGCCGCCGATCATGCCCTCGTGCGGCACCCACAGCAGCTCGAACCCCTCCGCCGTGACCTGCTCCGCCAGACCCTCGCGCAGACCTTCGGGGGCTTCGCCAGCGAGCAGCCGTGGCGCTGGCCGTTCGGGGATCGGATCGCCGCTGGTCTGGGAGGCGTCCCAGACGTAGGCCGGGCGCACGCCGACCATGCGGGAGCGCACGACCTCACCGGGCTTCGGCTTCTCACCCCGGTTCAGACGCCGCCAGGAGTCCGGATCGGCCGGGTTCGTCGAGGCGAACCTGCCAGTGACCGGGGCGAGGATCTGATACCCGGCCTGGCCCTTCTCGACCTGTCGGCCCAGCTGCTGCCACTGCTTGTATCCCGCGACCAGGGTGGGGAACGGTTCGGGCACCCCGCCGGCCTCGAATGCGGCCTGGTGCTGCTCCCAGATCAGGCAGACGTTGTTGAAGCTCCGCGACCGGAACCGGGCAGCGAACCGCATCGCATCGGCCCAGTCCTCACCGGTGACCAGCCGTTCGACGGCACCGGTGAGCTTCTCGTGGAGCTCGTCGAGCTTCGCTTCCCGCTGTTGGCGGGCTTCCTCCCTCGTCGCCATCGTCGGCCTCCTCTCGGCAGGCCAGCCGCGAGGTCGCGGCTGGCCTTGCACCAGCGAGGTGAGCCAGGAGCTTCCGGCGAGTCAGACGGTCAGCGAACGGAACAGTCGGTAGGTTGGCCGTCAGGACACGGGCGGCACCTGACGTGGACCTACTGGCGTATCAGCCTCAGAGCCTGCGTAGGGCTGGAAGCAGCTGAGTCCGGTCGGACGCCGGACGAAGTGATGATTTCCCGGACGACTCTGCTGCTATCTATCCGCGACAACCGGGCGCATGGAGCGGTAGCGACTCGGGCTGAGCCCGACGTGCTCGATGAATGCCTCCGTCGCCCGTGAACGGCTGGACCAGCCGACGCAACGACCTACTGCTGCGACAGAAAGATCGGACTCGCGCAGCAGCCTGGCCATCTCCTGCACGCGAAGCATCGTCAGATACGCGATCGGGGTCTTCCCGAAGGCATCGACGAACACACGGGTCAATTGCTGCGGGGAGAGCCGCACCCTCTCGGACAGCTCGTGGAGTGTCCACCTATAGGCGACGTTTTCATGCAGTGCCTCCCGTGCCAGCAGCGCCTCCGGACGGAGAGGGGCTAACCTGCGACTGCGCGGCAGCACTGGACGCGCGCGTGCACGCTGCAATGGTGTCAGCCTCGCAGGCGAGACCCGGATGAATGGTCCGAGCACATCCATGACAGCGAACCAGAGTGCCTGGAGTCGGTTGAATCTCTCTCGGAACCGTCTCTCAACGCTGAGCGCGACCATCTCATCAATCCACGGCACAACCATCCCGGCCCGATCTCTGCCGAGTCGCAGGATCTGCGCTGGTTCAGAGTAGATCTTCTCCGCGAAACCGGGGGCGTCAAGCCGATCGTGCAGCACCGCAGAGTGCTGCCAGAAGAACTGATCGAGAGCGAAATCGGTATCGACACGGATCGACGTCACCGACACTTGGCACTCGGGCTCGCAGCTGAACAATACGTTCGGGCCGAGAAGGATCGCATCGCCCACGCTGACCGGCTGACGACCGAACTCGCTGAACATGATTGCCGAGCCCGACCTAATGAACAAGATGTTGAGGCAGTCGTAAACCACCGGGCCGACAGGCCGGTGGACGGCAAGCGTCTGGGCGACCAGCGGGCTACGCCAATGTGCATCACAGGAGTGCCTCGCTGCCTCTGGCGTGGCCGCGCACTCTTGCTGGCTCTTGTCTGATCCGCTCACTAATCTCGAACGCCTGTGGAGCCGGACGAGCTCGCCAGTTCCGAACCAACAGCAATAGCGCATGATCGCTGTGGGGCGGGAGTCGGTTTCGTACCAGTCTTCGCTGCCTTCGTCGATGCGGCAAGGCAGTCCACGGTTCTGATGAGCCGAGGGGTCACTACTCTCCGACGCGCATCGACAAAACCCAGCGGATCGCCCCGCAGCATCGGTGCACCACAAGGCACACCTCGGACGCTCCAACCATCGTTTGCAGCACTTGCGCGATGCAGCTCACACGATCGCCTCCCTCCTTGCGGAATACCTGACAGGGGTATAGCGTTGACTTGTACACGTACCCGGTAGGGGTACTACCGACATACAAGGAGGATACCTGATGGCTTCGAACGATTACCAGGTGACGGGCATGACCTGCGGCCACTGCGAGATGTCGATCCGCGAGGAGGTCAGCGAGATCCCCGGCGTCCAGGACATCCAAGTCAGCGCGCAGACCGGCAAGCTCAACGTCACCGCCGAGGGTGAGATCGACGACGCCAAGGTCCTCGCGGCGGTCGAGGAGGCCGGCTACTCGGCGGTGCGCGTCTGATGAAGGCCGGAGGACGGCTCGCGCTCTACGGGGCCGGGTTGGTGGTGGCGTTCGGCGGGGCCTTCGGCCTCGCCGGCGCCGTCATTCCCGATAGCTTCGCAGCAGCATGGGCAGAAGGAAGTAACGTGAACGCACACGGTGAAGGGCACGGCGACGCTGCGCAGGAAACCGCGGAGCCCGCTCTGAACGGGGTCTCCGCAAGCGCGGACGGCTTCGTGCTCTCTCCGGTCCAGGCCCCCACGGCCGCAGGCGAGGATGGAGACCTGAGCTTCCAGATCCTCGACGAGTCCGGCGAACCGGTGACCGAGTACACCACCGCGCACGAGAAGGACCTGCATCTGATCGCCGTGCGCACCGACGGCGCCGGTTTCCAGCACGTGCACCCCGAACTCGACACGAGCACAGGCACCTGGTCGGTGCCGTGGACCTGGGACGAGGCGGGCACCTACCGCGTGTACGCCGACT
>ENA-OOKA01000029-OOKA01000029.1-human-skin-metagenome-genome-assembly--contig:-NODE-29-length-55295-cov-6.755974_pt1 | contig 55295 bp, 45 predicted proteins | sample MGYA00248825_ERZ500995 | MGnify/ENA primary metagenome ERZ500995 (study PRJEB25958, sample SAMN03398540) | human skin metagenome | study: EMG produced TPA metagenomics assembly of the Human Skin...
TTGCAAACAGGGTCAGCATCTTGATGAAGGGCGAGAGGTGCCGCGGTGCGGCATCTACGCCGATAATCACCCAATAGAAGATGTAACCCGAGATGATGAAGTGCAGCATCATAAACAAGTGCCCGGCGTGCTCAGGCGCGATGGCGTCAAAAAGCGGCGAGAGATACAGGTAATAGAAGCCGACAACGAACTGCGTACCGGCGACGATAGGGTTCGTCAAAAAGCGCGAGACAGGGTTATTGATGAAGACGACCAACCATTCGCGCGGGCCGGCCACACCGTTTCGTCCGGCAGCGGGCAGGGCACGTAGCAGCAATGTCATTGGGCCGCCGAGAACCCAAAATACGGGCACGGCCATGGAAAGGATCACGTGTTGCAGCATGTGCGGGCCAAACATTGCCATGGAGTACATGCCCAGACCAGAGCTGGTGGCGAACAAAAGGGTGATATTGCCGACAGACCACCAGATGAGGCGCTGGATGGGCCATTCGATACCGCGCTTCTTGAGGCTCAACCAAGCCCACATGTAACCCGCCTGGAGGATGATCGCGCCCACACCGAAGACGAGATCCAGGCCACCGAGGCGATCGTTGCTCGAAGCCGACGGCTTCCGACCCCAATTGCAGCTTCGATCGCGCAGCGCCGCTTTCGGGTGCACGTGACAGGCAGTTCAATCGCAGCGTCGGGGTGTTCTCAAATTGGTCACGCGAGTCCAGAGATGAACGTCACGTGCACATAATTTCCTCTGGGAAGATCGGCGTGATAAATGCGTCCATAAATCTTGACGAAGCATCGCAGAGCTATCATCACCGCCGCCAAGAATCAAACCGAAAATCTACCTCAGAAGTATGAAGACGAAACTCGTCATCCCCGCTATCGTGGCTCTCGCTGCTGTGCGCCTCACCTGCTTCATGGCGAGGAAGGAGTGCTCTACTACACATGCATATCAGTTGACAATAGTAGAAGTATCAATCAAAAGGATGAAATGAGTTTCCTCAAGAAACCTGCCAATGGCGTTGCGATTGCCGTAGTGGTCTCGGTCGCATCCGCAACGGCTGTGTCCGCAAGTGAACAACAGCCTCAAGTGTATGGAGGCTGGTCCGAAGAGAAGACAATCAAGGGCACGACCAATAAGCGGTCGCATGGATGGACGACGTGGAAGGGCGTGAAACACTATACGACTGCCCGTCTGGAACACTACTGGCCGAACAAGGGTGTCATTACAAGCTCGGGCAGGAAATACGGGACAGGAAAATCACAAGCGGTGACTAAGTGGGTTCCGTTCAATCCAAATGCCAAGAGCAACGGCTACGGCAAGGCTCGCACCTACTACGGTCGATGAGGTCCTACCAGTATCTGATTGTGGGACTGTTGTTCGTCGTCATGTCGGTGGCTCTCCTGGGGGTCCGGATCTATGACACCCGGCAGTCCGAAATCACCCGAGAGGGCAACCATCTGCTCACGCAGCACATGGTTACCTTCTCAGGCACGGCCCAAGAGGCGCGTACACTCCTTGACCAATCCTTGGGGCACTATTCCATCTTCCGCGACCTCGACGATGGCGGAGCAATTCGCGCCGTCGACAGCGATCGCCTCGATCTTCTCGAGCTTCCTATCCACGAGGGGCGCAGCTTTCGCCGTGGTGAGCAGCACGTGGCACTGGTCGGCGATCAGGTGCCTGTGACACGCGAAAACGGGGTGTCCGTCTACGAACTCGACGGAGTCGGATACGAGGTGATCGGTCGACTGGGTCGAGACAATCGCAGTCTCCTGGCCGATGACGTCATCGTCGCCGATCGCGACATCGTGGACTCTCCGGATCTTCAGAGTGGAGTCATTCTCGACGGGCCAGCAATGGAGGAACAGGCAGCAGCGCTGCCGGCTGACAAGGTGACGAGGAGTGATGCCAGTGTCAATCGCCGAGCCAGGGTTGACCTCGTCTCGCCGGTCGTCGACTTCGTCGTTGTCGCTGTTGTGGGAATCTGCGCGGTGTTCACCGGGATCCTCGCCAGTCAGCTCTCGCGGCGGACCTTTCGGGTCGGGTTCCTGGTCGGGCGCAGCCCGCTGCGGATGTTCACGGTTGCTCTCATGGCACTCCTGTTGACCGCGGCCGTGGGAGCCGGACTCAGCCTCACCGCCGGACAGCACTTGTTCACTGAACTCCGAAGCAGCTCGGGAATCACAGTGGTTATGCCCGTGGTCATTGCGGTTCTGGCGTTCCCTGGCGGGTCGTCCATCGAATACCTAAGGATGCGGAAATGGAGATAGTCCGCGATCTCAGACAGAACTGGGTATTCGTTGTGATGAAGATGATCATTCTCGGGCTCGTGCTGACGTTGATCTACCAAGTGGTGGCGTTCGCCGGAATCAGCAAGAGCGCGATCTCGCGAAGCTTCTCAAGCGATGCCGAAGTCGACATGTACGGGGTCACCGATACTCTGGCCGACCCTGATGCGTTCTCCTCGTTCCGCGAATCAGGGGAGCGGCTTGATACTGTCGCTCGTTTCTACAACGAGCTCAACGGCAGTACCGAGATGCCGTTCCTCTCAGTGTTCGACCAGCCCGTTTCAATCCCTGACTTCCGCGGAGGACCCGAATTCGACGCCTCGCTCGAGGGTGGCTTGGACGCTGGCGGCGAGTATGTCGATGACGAGACCGGACAGCTCCTGACTGACGTCAGATCATTTCAGATGAATGAGCGGGCCTTCGACTTCTATTCACTCGAGGCGGTGGACGGTCCAGGAATCGACTGGTCGGAGGTCGACTATTCGACGCGGACGATTCCCGTGATTCTCGGCGCGGACTACTCGGGGATCTACGCCGTCGGCGACGTCGTGGAGGCCAGCTACTACTTCGAGGACTTCTCACTCGTCGTCAGTGGTTTCCTTCCCCCCCGATTCGTCGATCTACTACCAGGGGGAACTCAATACGTTCCTCGATGATGCAGTCATCGTTCCGTATCCGCCAGTGATGGAGCGGACGACCGAAGCAAGTCAGTACTTCTTCGGGATACTCGCATTCGCGATGATCGCCGGTGACCTTGCAGTCGACACCGAGGCCTCTTCGGACGAGGTGCTGCGTCATCTTGGAGAGGTCTCCACGCGTGCAGGATTCGACGACTTCACCGTTCTCAACGCACCGACGTACCTGGTGCAGTTCCAGTTGACGAGGCAACTCATCCAGGACAACACGGCCCTGCTCACCGGCATCGCGGTGCTGCTGATCATCTGCGTGGGACTGTCGAACGGAATCATCGGCGCACACGTCGCCAGGCGACGTTGGCGCATCCAGAAGATCGAACATCTGCTCGGCGTCAGCAGCCGCGTGACACTGACCCGGATCATCACCGTGACCGCGGTCGAATACGCATGTCTGCTGATCGCGTTCGCGCTTCTTCTTCTGTCCGTTCCGCAGATGAATCTCGCCGCATTGGCACCGGTCGCGCTCATCGCGGTGGCCTGTCTCGTCATTGACAGTGCACTCCAGGCTCTGCTGCGCACAAACAACATACGCAGGCATCTTCTGGAAGGAGAGGAATCATGACCGTGGAACTGCTGTCAGTGGGCAAGCGCATCAAAGAACCGAACGGGGAGACTCGAGTACTCTTCGACGATCTCGACTTCCGTCTCGGCCGGCCTCCGAGCGCCGTCGCGATCATGGGCAGAAGCGGCTCCGGCAAGACGTCGCTGCTGCGCATCATCGCGGGTCTCGACACGGGGTATACGGGAACATACACCTTCGAGGGTGAAACCGTTGACCGGGATGCGATTCGTCTGTTGCGCCTTCGCTGGTCATCGATCGGCTATGTGACACAGAGGTTCGATCTCCTCGACGATCGCAGTGCTCTGCGCAATGTGATGTTCGGCTGCCCGGACCGACGAACGGCGAAGGAACGATCTCAGGAGTGCCTCGAACGCCTGGGGATCGGCTCACTCGCACGCAAGCGGGTCAAGCAGCTCTCCGGCGGCGAAGCTCAGCGAGTCGCCATCGCACGGGCCATGGTGAAACGGCCCAGAGTCATCCTTGCCGACGAGCCCACCGGCTCGCTGGACCCAGAATCCGAAGATCGCATCCTCGGGGTCTTCGAGATCGTGAAGAGCATGGGCACGAGCCTGATCATCGCCACCCACAGTGAACGGGTCGCCGAGCGCTCCGACAGGATTCTGCATCTGAGCGACAGCCACCTGTGCGATTCGGCAGACAACACGTTGTGATCGACGCCAGCAGGCCGTTCTGAGTCACTTTTCGCCCGATCAGTCGGTTCTTGAACCGAGCGATCGGGCGAAAAGCGAATCACATGGATGAGGGGTCTTCACTAAGGGTTTCAGCGACCGGGGACCGCCCTCTGCTGGGTGGGATCCCCCGGCCACCGAGGCGACTGACCCTTGCGCCGAAGCGATTCCCGATCTCATCCGTCCAGCAGCTTGGCCAGCTCCTCGGCCGTCCTCACCGGCAGCGAGCATGCCGATCCCCGGCAGACGATCGCCGCGCCCTCGGGGACGGCGACCTCTTCCCCGTTCTCATCCGGCACCCCCGTCGAATCGGTGAGCACCGTGACCGCAGGATGCTTCGACGCGAGAGTGCGCAGAGCATCGTCGCGACTCGCGACGCGGACCGGGGCGAGCGCCCGTTCGGCCTGCCAGAGCGCGTGCCCGCACCCGCGCGGCGCCCGCTGGGCAAGCGCCCGATAGACCCCGAGCAGGCGGTCGCGCACCTCGAGGATCGTCGCGGTCGTCAGCGACCGGTGCCCGTCGGTCCGCCCGGTGACCGCATCGTCTCGATCACCGTCGCCGAGGCGACCCTCCGACCCAGCGCTGCCCTCGACTCCGAGTTCGCCGAGGAGGAGCATCGCCTCGGCGGCCGCTGCCCGTGCCGAGGGCAGGGCGTTGTCGACCGGGTCGGAGCCGCGGACGCCGATGAGGTCATCGGGGGCCGAGTCGACGACGGTGAGAGTGCCGTCCTCGTTCCGCGAGGTGAACCTCTCGAGCATGACCGCGGCCATCTCGGTCAGCCCCGCCGGCGAGAGCGCGCCATCGTCGAAGCTCACTTGCGGCCGCGCATGCTCACCCGCGCCATCGGCCAGCCCGGCGTTGCGCAACTGGAGAACAGTGAGGCCTGCGACGAGCATCTGCGCCCAGTCGGCCAATCCCGCGGCACCCGGCCCGGGATCGTTGCCGGTGAAGCTGCGCCGGACGTCGAGGTCGCGAACGGCCGGAACTTCGACCTCGTCTGGGGCCGCGTCGATGTCTCCGACTCCGGTGACGAACCGATTGTGCATCTCCTCCCAGAAGAACGCAGCGGCACTCCCCCACACGGAGGCGCGTTGATCCGGGTGACGGTAGAGGGTCGCCTCGGAGAGGGCCGTGATGGCCAGGGCATTCCATTCGGTGATCGTCTTCTCATCCCGCGCCGGACGAGGCCGCTCATCGAGGATGTCCCGCAGCGCCAACCGCTGCCTCTCAGTGCCCTCGGTCGCCCACGGCGCGGGGTGATCGGCGTCGAAGGGCACATCGTCCATTCCGAGCCAGTCGACGATCCGCGGTGCCCCGATGACCTGACCCGGCAGCTCGGCGGCGGCCGGAGAATCGACGAGCTGGAGCACCCCGACACCGTCGACCGGTGCGAACTCCTCCGGCGTGACGACGTAGGCGGCCCCTTCCTCGAGCTTCCCGTCGGCCCCCAACGAGTCCGCGTCGAGGGCGGCGATGAAGCGGTCGCCGTCGGAGAGGTCGGCGATCATGAAGTCGGCAGTGTCGTCGATCTCGCGTTCGGCGAGGGCGAGCCACTTCGAGGCCGGGTCGAGGCTGCGTTCGACCTTGGCCCAGGCGACGGCGGCGCGCAGGTAGAGGGCGTTGTCGTAGAGCATCTTCTCGAAGTGGGGGACGAACCACTGCCGGTCGACGCTGTAGCGGGCGATGCCGCCGCGGATCTGGTCGCGCATGCCGCCGGCCGCGATGTGGGCGAACGTCGACCGGACCGCGATGAGGCAGTCGAGGACGAGCTCACCGGTGAGGTGCCCGTCCGCCCCGAGGACGTTCAGCCGTCCTGTCCGCTTCGCCTCGGCGACGGGGTCTCCGTCATCGGATCCTTCCCCCGCCGAGGTGGTCCCGCCCAAGCGGACGAAAGTGGAGAGGAGTTGGAGGAGGTTCATCGACGGCGGGAACTTCGGGGCACTGCCGAAGCCGCCCCATGCGGGGTCGTAGGAGTCGAGGAGCGTTGCGGCGGCCGCGTCGAGTTCGTCGGCGGAAAGGGACTCGGCGACCGCCTCGGCGGGGAGGGCGTCGGTGACGGCGGTGGCCATCTCGGCAAGCCCTCGATCCATGCGCTGGGACATCTCGGTCACCTCGGCGCGGCGGTCGGTCCAGGTCTGGGACACGGCGTCGAGGACCTGGGTGAACGAGGGAAGGCTGCCGCGCGGGGTCGGCGGGAAGTACGTGCCGGCGTAGAAGGGGCTGCCGGTCGGGGTCGCGAAGATCGTCATCGGCCAGCCGCCCTGCCCGCGCATCGCCTGGAGGGCGTTCATGTAGTGGGCGTCGATGTCGGGCAGCTCCTCCCGGTCGATCTTGATCGGGACGAAGCGGTCGTTGATGAGGGCGGCGACCTGGGGATCCTCGAAGGATTCGTGGGCCATGACGTGGCACCAGTGGCACGTGGAGTAGCCGATGGAGATGAGGAGGGGGAGGTCGCGATCGACCGCCTCGGCGAGGGACTCCTTCGTCCACATCCGCCAGTCGACGGGGTTGTCGGCGTGCGCGCGGAGGTAGGGGCTCGTCGATGCTGCGAGTTCGTTGGCCATGCCTCCAGCGTCTCATCTCCGCGCGGGGACCGCGAGGGCGCAACCGCACCTGTGCCCGTGATGAGACGGCGAGTGCCGCATCGCGGCGGACCGCGCCTCACCACTGACAGTTCTTCTACACTGCGTAGAAGAACCCGGGCCGGCAGTCGCATCCGGCGACGGCCGCCGGGCCAGAGCAGGAGGCAGCGCGATGAATGCAGACCCGACCATGGTCCTCGGTGTCAACGAGTGCTGGGATCGCCTGCGGAGCACGTCAATCGGATGCCTGGCCGTCATCGTCGGCGACGGCGCTGATCTCCACCCGGAGATCTTCCCCGTCAACTACGCCGTCGATCACGCCTCGGTCGTCTTCCGCTCCGGCGAGGGCACGAAGGTCGAGGCGATCCACGACCATCCGCAGGTCGCCTTCGAGGTCGACGGTTTCGACCCGGAGACCGGCACCGCGTGGAGCGTCGTCGTCAAGGGCACGGCGAAGCCGATCAACCGCACCGATGAGCTTCTCGACACGATCTCCCTCGACGTCACCCCGTGGCAGGGAGGCAGGAAGAACCGGTTCGTCCGCATCCACACCGGCGAGATCACCGGCCTGAGCTTCCCTGTGGCGGAGCCGGCGGAGTGGGACACCCCGCTGAGCGGAAAGCTTCGCGCCCCGCGGGAGTGAGCGGCGCCTACAGCTCTTCGACGACCTCGACGAGGACGTCGGGGACGTTGGTGATGATCCCGTCGGCACCGTACTCGATCGACTTCTCCATGTCGGTGACGGCGTCGACCGTCCACACGAGGCTCGACATGCCGAGCTCGTGGACGGTCGTCAGGTACTCGGCATCGGCGTCGATGTGCTCGGGATTGATCTGGTCGACCCACGCGGCGAATTCGCGCAGCTGCTCGAGCGTCGGGCGGCCGAGGAGACCGACGGGCACCTCGGGCGCGAGCTCGTGGAACTCGCGGACGAAGTCCCAGTCGGCGGACTGGACGACGAGGAGGCCGGCGGCAAGAGAGCGGTCGAGGTAGTCGGGCAGCTCATCGCAGGCACGGACGATCGCCTCGGCGATGCCGGGATAGAGGTTTGGGTGCTTGACCTCGAGGAGCAGACCGGTGCGGGTCGTGTGGACGAGGGCGAGCACCTCGGCGAGGGTGGGGACCTGCAGACCGACGAACGACTCGTCCTTCCAGCTGCCCGCGTCGAGTTCGGCAATCTCGGCCGCGGTCAGGGACTTCACTCTCGTGTCGGTGCGCTCGGGGTGGAGGGTGCGGATGTTCGTCGTCCGATCAAGGGTGACATCGTGGACGACGACGAGCTCGCCGTCGGCACTCAGGTGCACGTCGACCTCGATCATGTCCGCCCCCTGATCGATCCCGGCGACGAACGCCGGGATCGTGTTCTCAGGCCAGCCCGCGGACGCACCTCGATGTGCGATGACGAGCGGCGGCACCGGGGTGCGCACACCGCCCTTTGGCGGATGGGTGAGGACGGTGATGGGCATGGGGAGACTCCTTCGGGGATGATCGCCGAGGCGGTGCCGGTGGTGCCGTCATCGTGGTACCTCAAGGGCGATTGCGGATCAGCCTAGTCTCGGGAGGCGATGTGCGAGTGATGTTTGGGTTGCGCGCACGTGAATCCTGGATCGGAGCGAGCTGACTTCTGGGAGAATCGACGCTGGACGGATCTCGCGAACGGCCGCGTCAGCGTTTCGCGGTCTTCGACGTCGCCCCGGTCGCCCAGCTGACCTGATCGAACGTGACGCGGTAGGTCTTCTTGCCCTTCGACGTCACCTTGAGCGTCGCCTTTCCCTTCTTGGCGGAGACGGTCTTGATGGTCTTCCACTTGCTGCCGGACTTGACCTGGAACTTCACCTTCGGGTTGTAGTTGACCTTGCCGTAGTCCTCCGGGCTGTAGACCTTGGTCGTCGACGTCAGGGTCACCGTTTTCCCGCTGCGCTTGGTGGACAGCGACGCGTAGGCCTTGCCGCGGACATAGAAGCTGCCCTTGGTGTGGTCGGTACCGGCATAGTGATCGTAGTAGTCACCGCTGTAGTTTTCCGCTGTCACCTCCGAGGGCCCCAAGGTGTACTTCCCCAGACCGTCGCTGCTGGGGCAGACCATCCCACGGTCAACATCGTTCGGACGAAATGTAGATGCGAAGAACAGGTCGCCTGCGTACCCGTGCCGCCCAATGATTTCAGGCATGACTGTCCACGAGTCGGTTCCTGAGGACCGGTATTTGAGGTAGACGTTGAAATACTTGCAGTTCGAATCAGACACAACGAGGTTGTCTGCTGTCAGCTTGGTGACGTCGAACGAGACATTCGCGGCGTCCGCCGAGGCGGCGGGGGCGATGACGAGGGCAACGGCGGCGAGCGCGGACACGGCGGCGCGACGGATGAGTTTCACGGAGACTCCATCAAGGGGAACTGAACAGGGTGGGTGCCGGAGTAGGAGTCTCAGAGGTATGCGTCGGCAGGCTGCGTCACGATGTCTTCGGGTCGAATCCATCGAAGCGTACCACGCCTGAAGTGCACGGCCGTGATCTCAGTCACCGACCGCCTCGGCGGGGGGGCGCCCTGACCTCGGCACGGAAGGATCACCGCACCTTCCGAACGCTCCCCAGGTGCGGCTCGGCTCACAGCGGAGTGGCACAATGAGGTGAGGAAACTCTCAAGAACTCCTGACGAATTGGACCATCGCATGCAAACCCTCCAGGACCTCATCGCACTCGTCAATGACAGGCTCGGCTGGGTGCTCATCGTCGTCCTCATCGCCGTCGCCCTCTACCTGACCATCCGCACCGGCGTCGTCCAGCTGCGGATGCTGCCGGAGATGTTCCGCGTCATCGGCGAGAGCCCCGGGGAGAACAAGGACGGCACGAAGTCGATCTCCTCGTTCAAGGCCTTCTGGATCTCCGCGGCCTCGCGCGTGGGCACCGGCAACATCGCCGGCATCGCGCTCGCGATCTCGATCGGCGGTCCGGGCGCGATCTTCTGGATGTGGCTGATGGCGATCTTCGGCGCGGCCACCGCGTTCGTCGAATCGACTCTCGGTCAGCTCTACAAGGTCAAGGACAAGGACTCCTACCGCGGCGGTCCTGCCTACTACATGAGCGTCGGGCTCAAGCAGCCGTGGATGGGCGCGTTCTTCGCCGTCATCATCACCGTCACCTACGGCCTCGTGTTCAACTCGCTTCAGGCGAACTCGATCGTCGACGCCACCGCGACGAGCCTCAACGTCGACACCACGCAGAGCTTCTGGCTGCCGGTCGGCCTCGGCATCTTCCTCGCCCTCGTCACCGGCGCGGTCTTCCTCGGCGGCGTGCAGCGGATCTCAGCATGGTCCTCGGTCATCGTCCCGGTCATGGCCGGGGCCTACCTGCTGCTCGGCATCCTCGTCGTCGCGATGAACATCACCGAGGTCCCCGCGATGATCGCCCTCATCTTCGAGAACGCGTTCGGCATCCAGTCCGTCGTCGGCGGCGGCATCGGCATCGTCATCCTCCAGGGCATCCGCCGCGGCCTCTTCTCCAACGAGGCCGGCATGGGTTCGGTCCCCAACGCCGCAGCCACCTCGTCGGTGTCGCACCCGGCCAAGCAGGGTCTCGTGCAGAGCCTCGGCGTCTACTTCGACACCATCCTCGTCTGCTCGATCACCGCGTTCATCGTCCTCCTGTCCAACCCCGTCTATGACGAGGCCCAGGGTGCCTCCCTCACGCAGACCGCGCTGGCCTCGCAGCTGGGCACGTGGGCGGTGCACTTCCTCACCGTGGCGATCTTCCTCTTCGCGTTCTCCTCGATCCTCGGCAACTACTACTACGGCGAGGCGAACATCTCCTACCTGTTCAAGAAGAACGCGCGTCCGGCGATCATGACCTACCGTCTCATCGTCATGGCGGCCGTCTTCACCGGCTCCGTCATCGCCCTGCCTCTGGCCTGGTCGGCAGCCGACGTGTTCATGTCGATCATGGCGCTGACGAACCTCGTGGCCGTCTTCCTCCTCGGACGCATCGCGCTCAAGGTGCTCAAGAACTACACCGCTCAGCGCAAGCAGGGTCTCGAGCCGGTCTTCAACCGCGATGACCTGCCCGGTGTCACCGGCATCGACGCGTGGGACGGTTCGGACGAAGTGACGACCCGCGCGTACTGGGAGAAGAAGGACGCTGCGAAGGGCGCGAAAGGCGCGAAGGGCGCGCAGACCCGCTGAGAAGGCGCCGGCCGGTCGCGGGTGCGGGCCGGCGGCGCGCTGGCGTGCAGCCCGACGGCGCTGCAAACAGAAGTGACCAGTTTCCGCCGAGAAGGTCAGGTTGCGACCTGACCGATCCGGCGAAAACTGGTCACTTCTGCGCGTGAGGATTTCGGCAGAGAGCCCCCGAGCGCCTCAGAGTCCCTCAGCACCTCACACTGCGGCGGTCTCCTCGATGATGAGCGGGTAGACGCCGTTCTCGTCGTGGACCTCCCGGCCGGTGACCGGAGGGTTGAACACGCACGCCATGCGCAACTCGGTGTTGGCGACGACGGTGTGCTTCTCGTGCCCGTCGAGGAGATACATCGTTCCGTCCGAGAGCGGGTAGGTCTTGCCCGTCTCCTCGTCGGTGAGCGTCCCCTCGCCCTGCACGCAGTACACGGCTTCGATGTGGTTCTGGTAGTGGAACGTCGAGCGCGTGCCGGCGTAGATGACGGTGTCGTGGAAGGAGAAGCCGACGCCCTCCCGTCCGAGCACCATCCGGCGGCTGCGCCACGTCTCGGACTGGACGTCGCGGTCGGTGTCGTTGAGGTCGTCACGGTTGATCACGTACATGGAGAGTCCTTTCGAAGTGGTAAGTCTGCGGTCCTGCCCAGCGTTCTGGCCTCAGCCCATCGCCGAAGCATCCGGCCTTCAGCCCATCGCCGGAGCGTCCGGGCCTCAGGCCATCGCCGGCGCAGCCTCAGCTCCAGCCGGAGCGACCTTGAGCACCGAGGCTTCGAGGATGTCGAGCCCGGCGGTGAGGTCGGCCTCCGAGATCGTCAGCGGCGGCATGATCTTGACGACCTCGTCGCGCGGACCGGAGGTCTCGATGAGCAGGCCGCCTGCAAAGGCATCGGCCGCGACCTGGCCGGCGACCTCGGGGTCGTCGAAGAGCAGACCGGCGAGCATGCCGCGCCCGCGGACCGTCGCCCCCTCGGCCTTCTCAGCGATCTGGTCGAGGCGCTGGTGGAGGTGGGCGATCGTGTCGGCGAGCCGATTCTGGAAGCCGTTGTCGGCCCAGAAGGTCTTCAGCGCCGCGGTCGCGGTGACGAAAGCGGGGTTGTTGCCGCGGAACGTCCCGTTGTGCTCACCGGGCTCCCAGGCGTCGAGCTCGGGGCGGAAGAGCGTGAGCGCCATCGGCAGGCCCGACCCGGAGATCGACTTCGACAGGCACACAATGTCGGGTTCGATGCCGGCGTCCTCGAAGCTGAAGAACGTTCCTGTGCGACCGCAGCCGGCCTGGACGTCGTCGACGATGAGGAGGATGTCGTGCTTCTTGCACAGCGCCGAGAGCTCCCGCAGCCACTCGGCCCTGGCAGCGCGAACGCCGCCCTCGCCCTGGACGGTCTCGACGATGATCGCCGCGGGCTTGTCGACACCAGAGCCGGAGTCCTCGAGCACCCGCTCGAGCCAGAGGAAGTCCGGGGTCTCCCCGTCGAGGTAGTCTTCGTAGGGGATCTTCGAACTGTTCGTCAGCGGGATGCCCGCACCCTCGCGCTTCATCGAGTTCCCGGTCACCGACAGCGACCCGAGCGTCATCCCGTGGAACGCGTTCGTGAATGAGAGCAGGTGCTGGCGCCCGGTGACCTTGCGGGCGAGCTTGAGCGCCGCCTCGACGGTGTTCGTCCCCGTCGGGCCGGGGAACATCACCGTGTAGTCGAGTCCCCGCGGCTTGAGGATGAGCTCTTCGAAGGTCTCGAGGAACTCCCGTTTGGCCGGAGTCTTCATGTCGAGCGAGTGGAGCACGGCCCCCGACTGCAGGTACTCGACGAGCGGGGTCATCACGGCCGGGTTGTTGTGCCCGTAGTTGAGCGCGCCGGCACCGGAGAAGAAGTCGAGGTACTCCTTGCCGTCCTCGTCCCACTGCTTGGGGCCCTGAGCGCGGGCGAAGGTCGCCGGCCACGAACGCGAGTATCCGCGCACCGCCGATTCGCGGGTCTCGAAGATGTCAGGGGTGGTCTCGGTCGTCGTATCAGTGCTGGTCGTCGTCATCGTGTGATTCCTTTCGACTGCTGATGCAGGCCGACGGGTCGCCGGTCGTCTGCGGGTGCGGGCGTCGGGCCCGGCAATGGTGCGTGGATGGTCGCCGAGGCGGTCGGAGCGTTCCGGACCACCGCCTCGGCGAGGTGTGCGCCACCCCTCCGCGGTCAGAGCGGGGCGATCTCATAGAGGTATTCGGTGTCGTGGCCGTCCGGATAGAGGTCCGGGGTGAAGAGCGGCCGCCGGTCGAAGCCGGCTCCGCGCTGCTCCGCGAAGGCCTGGAACAGGCGGTTCGAGGCCGCGTTGTCGTCGGTGATCGTCGTCTCCAGGCGCAGGGCCCCGGTCCGGTCGGCGAGTGCGTGGAGCATCGTCGAGGCCAGCCCGCGGCCGCGGAAGCGCTCGGAGACGGCGACCTGCCAGATCATCAGGGTGTCCGGTGACTCGGGTCGCGTGTACCCGGTGACGAACCCTGCGGGTTCGTTCTCGATCCACGCGATCGCCGAGGTGTCCGCGAAGTCCCGGCACCACAGCAGGTACGAGTACGAGGAGTTGAGATCGAGGACGGCCGAATCCTTCGCCAGCCGCCACAAATGCTGTCCGTCCTCCAGCGAGGGAGTCCGAACGTCGGTTTCCGTCTTCGGTTGAGCGAGTGCGTTTCTCACGCCCACCAACCTAACGAGATGACTTCCGGCGTCAATCTCGCCTCGGCGATTTCACCCCCGATTCGCCCCGGTGCGACCGGGAGCACCGCCGGGATCGCGCCGTGAGCGCAGCGGAGCTTCCCCAGAGCATCTCTGGGGATCGCCGGATCGAGTCGTCGAGGCCGCCTCGGCGGAAGTCTTCGTTATCGGTTCGTTACATTTATCGTGACGTGGAACTCGAGTTCCAGGCGCTGGGAGCGGCCAGCGGCGTCACCGAGGCGCCCTCCCGATCCCCCGGATGGGCCGCTCTCCTCAGGGGCGGCCCCTCCGAGGAGGATCCGGTGCGAAAAACGACCCCACATCGAACTCGATCCTCCTCGGGAGTTCCGCGCCGACTCCGGCGGTCGCTCGCGCGACGCCGCGGACCACCCGAACGTCGCCGACCGTCGACCGCGGCACAGCCTCCCGAGGAGGATCCGGTGCGAAAATCGACCCGTTCTCGAACCCGATCCTCCTCCGGGCGGTCGTCGACCTTGGCCGGACGGTCGTCGTCGGCCGCGGACGGTCGCCGAGGTGCCCGCGCGGATCAGCACTCGACGACGTTGACGGCGAGTCCGCCGAGCGCTGTCTCCTTGTACTTCGAACTCATGTCCGCACCGGTCTGGCGCATCGTCTCGATGACCTCGTCGAGGCTGACCCGGTGCTGTCCGTCGCCCCAGAGCGCCATCCGGGAGGCGTTGATCGCCTTGCCCGCGGCGATCGCGTTGCGTTCGATGCAGGGGACCTGGACGAGCCCGGCGATCGGATCGCACGTGAGTCCGAGGTTGTGCTCCATCGCGATCTCGGCGGCGTTCTCGACCTGCTCGGGGGTGCCGCCCATGACGGCGGCCAGTCCTCCGGCGGCCATCGACGAGGCGGATCCGACCTCGCCCTGGCAGCCCACCTCGGCGCCGGAGATCGAAGCCCGCTCCTTGTAGAGGACGCCGATCGCGGCGGCGGTGAGGAGGAAGGTCATGATCGCCTCGTGCTTGGCGCCCTCACCCCCGTCGACGACGGAGTCGACGTAGTTGAGCGCGTAGTGGAGGACGGCGGGGATGATGCCGGCCGCACCGTTGGTCGGGGCGGTGACGACCCGGCCGCCCGAGGCGTTCTCCTCGTTGACGGCCATCGCGACGAGGTTGACCCACTCGAGGTAGTACCGCGGGTCCCGGTCGGGGTCCTCGGCCTTGAGCTTGAGGTACCAGTCGTGCGCGCGCCGGCGCACCTTGAGGCCCCCGGGCAGATGCCCGGAGCGGTCGAGCGAATTCGCCGCGCACTCCTCCATCACCGAGTAGATGTGGAGGAGCCCGTGACGGATCTCGTCGTCGTCGCGCATCGTCAGCTCGTTGCCGAGCATCACCTCTGCGACCGAGAGTTCGTTCTTCCGGCACTGCTCGAGGAGGTCGGCGGCGGAGTGGAACGGGTAGGGCAGCTCTTCGCTGGCGGCTTCGAGTTCGGCGTCGATGACCGCCTCGGCGACGGCGAACTCCTGGTCCTCGTCCGCGTTCGACGGGTCGTCGACCTCGTCGTCGAACCCTTCGTCGGCGTCCTCGGCGAGGGCGGCCTCGGTGGTCACGACCGCCTCGGCGGCCCTCTCCTTCTCGACGAACTCGGTCTCCGAGGTGACGAAGCCGCCGCCGACGGAGTAGTACGTCTCCTCCGCCAGGGGCTCCCCCGCCTCGTCGAAGGCGGTGAGGGTGAGCGCGTTCGTGTGCCGGGGAAGGACCGTGAGGGGGCGTTTGACCATGTCAGCCTCGGTGAAGGCGAGCTCGACGCCCTGGCCGGTGGCATCGCCGAGGATGATCTCGCCGGTCTCGGCCATCCGGGTGCGGCGGGCGGTGAGCTCGTTGCCCTCGACCGTGTCGGGACGGCACCCCTCGAGGCCGAGGAGGATCGCGTCGAAGGTCCCGTGACCGGCACCGGTGGCAGCCAGGGAACCGAAGACGTCGACGCGGATGCTCGCGACGGACTCGAGCTTCTCGCCGAGGAGGTCGAGGAAGCTCGCGGCCGCGCGCATCGGACCCACGGTGTGGGAGCTCGACGGGCCGATGCCGACGGTGAAGAGGTCGAAGACGCTCAGAGGCATGGTGTCCTTCCCTGGAACGGTCATGTGCGGGAACGACAAGGTCGGCCGCATCCGGACGCTTGCGGATATGACCGACCCTGTCGTTTTCGGTTCGCAGAACCCGATTCCGACGGCGCTGGGGCCGCCTGACACGGGTTCTGCACGGTGGGGTGGGCGCTGCGGCGTCCCACCCACCCTGCTGGTCTACAGCGAGTTGTTCTTCGCGTAGCTGTCGGCGTCCATGACGACACCGACCTCGTCGACGTTGACCTCGAAGAGCCAGCCCTCGCCGTAGGGATCGGAGTTGACGAGCCCGGGAGAGTCGAGGACCTTCTGGTTGATCGAGGTGACCTCCCCGCCGACGGGCGAGTAGAGGTCGGAGACCGACTTCGTCGACTCGACCTCGCCGCAGGTCTCGCCGGCCTTGACGCCGTCGCCGACGCTCGGCAGATCGAGGTAGACGACCTCGCCGAGGGCGTCGGCGGCGACGGCGGTGATGCCGATCTTCACGGTCTGTCCGGCGATCGTGTCGGGGCCCTGGTTGACCCATTCGTGCTCAGCGGAGTACGAGAAGTCCTTCGGAAGTGCAGGCAGATCAGCCATGATCTTCCCTTTCTGCTGTCGAACAGCGGTTGTGGCGAGCAGGTGTGACCAGTGTACGAGCCGCGCGGGCAAGTCTCACCGGTTCCGACAGGTCAGTTTTCCGAACGCCGGTAGAACGGCAGCTCGACCACGGTGAACTCGTGGGCCTTGCCGCGGATGTCGACTTCGACCTCGGTGCCCGGCACCGCCAGGCCACGGTCGAGATACGCGAGCGCGATGGGACGGCCGAGCGTCGGGGAGGGCTGTCCCGAGGTGACGACACCCACCTCGGCGCCGTCGGAGAGGATCACCGAACCCGACCGGGCAGCGCGACGTCCCGTCGCGGTGAGGCCGACGAGGATGCGCTCGGGTTCGGTCTCCCCGAGGGCGGCCAGCGCGTCCCGGGCGACGAACTCACCCTTGGTCTTGAACCCGATCATCCGGCCGAGGCCCGCGTCGTACGGGGTCGTCGAGAGGGTGAGCTCGTTGCCGTAGAGCGGCATGCCCGCCTCGAGGCGCAGCGAGTCCCTCGCCGCGAGACCGCAGGGCACGAGCCCGTGGTCGGCACCGGCGGTGACGAGTGTGTCCCACAGACGCTCGGCCCCGATGTTGGGCACGTAGAGTTCGAACCCGTCCTCACCGGTGTAGCCGGTGCGGGCGAGGATGAGGTCGATACCGGCGATCGTCAGCGGCATCCACGCGTAGTAGCCGAGCTGGTCGACGGCCTCGCCGACGGTGATCGTCCCGGAGGGATCCTCGTCGCTCGTCGTCGTCCGCGGCCCGAACTCCCCCTTGGCACCCTCGTCGAGGGCGGCGAGGATGATGGCCTGCGAGTGCGGTCCCTGCACCGCGATGAGCGCGGTGTCCCCGGACTCGTCGAACATGCGGACGTCGGCGCCGGGTTCGACCTCGGTGAGGAAGGTCTGCAGACGGTCCTGCAGGGCCTCGACGACGGCGGGCGTGTTCGAGGCGTTGGGGACGATGAGGAACTCCTCCTCGCCGAGGCGGTACGTGATGAGATCGTCGAGCAGATACCCCTGCTCGTTGACGATGACTCCGTACTTCGCCTTCCCGACCTTCATCGACGAGTACTTCGCGACGAGCGCGTAGTCGAGGAAGGCTGCGGCACCGGCACCGGTGATGCGGACCTCGCCCATGTGGGAGAGGTCGAAGATGCCGGCGGCCTCGCGCACGGCGCGGTGTTCGGCGAGTTCGGAGCCGTACTTGAGCGGCATGTCCCAGCCGCCGAAGTCGGTGAACGTCGCGCCGAGCTTCGCGTGGGTCTCGTGGAGCGGGGTCTCTTTGATCTCAGCGGTCATCAGGCGGCCTCGGTCTCGGTGGTCTCGGTGGTCTCGGTCATCTCGAAGGCCTCGGGCGGCGGGCACGAGCACACGAGGTTGCGGTCGCCGTAGGCGCCGTCGATGCGGCTCACCGGCGGGAAGTACTTCGACAGGGTGAGGCCGGGAACCGGGAAGACCGCGGTCTCGCGGGTGTACTTGCCGTCCCAGTCGTCCATGACGACGGTCGCCGGGTGCGGAGCGGCCTTGAGCGGGGACTCCTCGTAGCTGTAGTCGGTGCCGATCGCGTCGATCTCCGCGCGGATGCTGCGCATCGCCTCGATGAACCGGTCGAGTTCGGCCTTGTCCTCGGATTCGGTCGGTTCGACCATGAGAGTGCCGGGCACGGGGAAGGCGAGCGTCGGCGCATGGAAGCCGTAGTCGATGAGGCGCTTGGCGACGTCCTCGGCGGTCACCCCGGTCTTCGCCGTGATCTCACGGAGATCGAGGATCGTCTCGTGACCGACGAGCCCGTTCTCTCCCGAGTAGAGGACCGGGTAGTAGTCATTGAGCTTTTTCGCGATGTAGTTCGCACCGAGCAGGGCCGCCCGGGTCGCCTCGCGCAGTCCCTCGCCGCCCATGAGCTCGAGGTACGCGTAGCTGATCGGCAGGACCCCGGCAGAACCGTAGAGCGAGCCGGAGACCGGCAGGTCGACCGTCGACATGTCGCCGGAGACGAGGTCGGGGTTGACCGGGTTGCCGGGCAGGTGCGGGGCGAGGTGCTCGCGGACCGCGACCGGTCCGACGCCGGGGCCGCCGCCGCCGTGCGGGATGCAGAAGGTCTTGTGGAGGTTGAGGTGGGAGACATCGCCGCCGAAGTCGCCGGGCTTGGCGAGTCCCACGAGCGCGTTGAGGTTCGCCCCGTCGACGTAGACCTGACCGCCGGCGGCGTGGACCTTGTCGCAGACGATGCGGACATCGGACTCGAAGACTCCGTGCGTCGACGGGTAGGTGATCATGATCGCGGCGAGCCGATCACCGTGTTTGGCGATCTTCTCATCGAGGTCGTCGAGGTCGATCGAACCGTCGCCGTCGGTCGTCTTGACGACCTGGACGTCGAGGCCCGCGAGGACGGCGGAGGCGGCATTCGTCCCGTGCGCCGACTGCGGGATGAGGCAGACGGTGCGCTGCGGGTCGCCGTTCTCCCGGTGGTAGAGGCGGATCGCGAGCAGGCCCGCGAACTCGCCCTGCGAACCGGCGTTGGGCTGGAGCGAGACACGATCGTAGCCGGTCACCTCGACGAGGGAGTCCTCGAGGCGGCCGATGAGGGTGCGCCATCCCTGGGTCTGCTCGATGGGGGCGAAGGGGTGGATGGTCGCGAACTCGGGCCAGGTGATCGGCTCCATCTCGATGGCCGAGTTGAGCTTCATCGTGCACGAGCCCAGCGGGATCATCGTCCGGTCGAGTGCGAGGTCGCGGTCGGCCAGCGTGCGCAGGTAGCGCATCATCGACGTCTCGGAGCCGTGCGTGTTGAACACCGGGTGGGTGAGGAACTCGGTGTCGCGGTGGAGGTCGGAGGCGAACTGCGGTTCCGGCACCTGGTTGGGTCCGAAGGTCCCCGCCGAGGCGGCTGCGAAGTCGTCCTCGTCGATCCGGGCGATGATGCCGAGGGCTTCGAGGAGTCCGTTGGCGTCGGAGACGGTGTGGGATTCGCCGAAGGAGACGCCGATCGTCGTCTCGTCGATGACGCGGATGTTGTATCCGGCGGCCTCGGCGACGACGCGGGCCGCTTCGGCGTCGGCCACGCGCAGGGCGACGGTGTCGAAGAAGTCGTAACTGAGCACCTCGGCGCCGGGGGCCGTGTCAGCGGCAGCGGCGAACGCCTCAGCGAGGCGGTGGATGCGGGAGGCGATGCGGGTCAGTCCGATGGGGCCGTGGAAGACGGCGTACATCGAGGCGACGTTGGCGAGCAGGGCCTGGGCGGTGCAGATGTTGCTCGTCGCCTTCTGACGGCGGATGTGCTGCTCGCGGGTCTGGAGCGCCAGCCGGTAGCCGGGCTTGCCCTGAGCGTCCTTCGAGACGCCGACGAGGCGGCCGGGGAGCTGACGCTGCAGGGAGTCCTTGACCGCCATGAACGCCGCGTGGGGTCCGCCGAAGAACAGCGGCACGCCGAAGCGCTGAGCCGAGCCGACGGCGATGTCCGCACCCTGCGAGCCCGGATCCTTGAGCAGGGTGAGGGCGAGGAGGTCGGTGTCGAAGGTGACAAGGGCACCGCGCTCGTGGGCGCCCTCGACGGCTGCCGAGAGGTCGCGGATGACGCCGGTGGTGCCGGGCTGGGCGCAGACGATGCCGAAGATGTCCTCGCCGACGAGACCCTGCGAGAGGTCGGCGACGACGACGTCGAACTCGAGTGCCCGGGCGCGGACGTGGACGTTGGCGATGACCTGCGGATGGAGCTCGGAGTCGAGGACGACCGTCGAGCCCTTCTTCACGGACCGACGCATGAGGAGGACCGCCTCGGCGACGGCGGTGGCCTCATCGAGGAGGGAGGCGTTGGCGATGTCGAGGCCGGTGAGGTCCTGGACGACCTGCTGGAAGTTGAGCAGAGCCTCGAGGCGTCCCTGCGAGATCTCCGGCTGGTAGGGCGTGTACGCGGTGTACCAGGCGGGGTTCTCGACGAGGTTGCGGCGGATGACGGCGGGCGTGACGGTGTCGTAGTAGCCCTGGCCGATCATCTGCGTGCGCATGACGTTCTGGGAGGCGAGATTGCGGAGGTCGGCGAGCACCTCGGACTCGGACTTGCCGGTGGGCAGGTCGAGGCCGTCGATCTGGATGGTGGCCGGGACGGCGGCGGTCGAGAGCGCTTCGAGGGACTCGTAGCCGAGTTCGGCGAGCATCGCCTCGGTGTCGTCGGCACGGGGACCGATGTGGCGGTCGGAGAACGGCCGCGCCGTGTCCCCGGTGGCCTGCGTGGTGTGGGCGAGTGAACTGGTCATGGCCGTCCTTGATCGGTGTCGCGCCCACCTGTGGAGGACGCACTGAACAGTGAGGGTCCTCCCCGATCTGTCGGATCACGAGCTCGCTGCACGGGATGCTGCGAGGAAGCGGTCCTCCAGATATGCCTGCAATCGGTGGTACTGGGCCTGAGAGTTTCCCGGGGAGGGAATTGCACCTACGGCGCTGCACTGCGGTCCGGGTCACAGGCTCGGAGGGTGTCCGAGGAGCGATCGCGGAGACCGGGCAGCTCTCCCACGTCATGTCTTAACGGCGTATGAAATTGTCCGCATTCATTCTAGTGGCATGGCGCACTCGGCGACAACCGACGAGGTGGCGGGGGCGACCGCTGTCGGCAACCCTGCAGGCGCTCGGCAACCCTGTGCCGGGGTGCCGAGCGCCCGGAGGGTTGCTCGGGATTCACACCTCGGCGAGGTCCGCGCCCTTCGTCTCCGGCAGGAGCGCGCCGGCGGCGATCGTGCAGCCGCACAGGAGGATCACCCACCCGCTCGAGAGCCACGGCAGTCCGAGCGAATTGAACAGTCCGTTGAGGTAGGGCGCGGTCCCGCCGAAGACCGCGACGGAGATCGAGTAGGCGAAGCCGATGCCCTGCGTGCGGACGGTCGTCGGAAACGCCTCGGAGAGGACTGCCGAGAGCAGGGCTCCGGCCATCGCGACGACGAGGAGAGCGATCGACGAGGCGAGGAAGAGCGTCCACCCCACCGAGGTGATCATCCCCATGAGCGGATACTGGAGGACCGCCATGAGCACCCCGAATCCGATGAGGACGGGGCGCCGGCCGATCCGATCCGACACGGCTCCCCAGAACGGCAGCGAGACGAGTGCGATGACCTGCGCACCGACCGTCGCCCAGTAGGCGGCCTGCGGATCCATCCCGCGTTCGGTGATCGCCAGCGTCGAGGCGTACGACGACCATGTGTAGTGGGCGGCGGTGATGCCGGCGGTCATGAGGACGACGAGGACGATCGACCGGGCGACCCGGCGGCGGTCGAGGGCGGGAGGAAGCGCCGGGGTCGGGGCGGCGGTGTCGGCGGCCGCCTCGGCGAGGGTGGCGTCCTCTGCCGCGAAGACCTCGCTTTCGATCATGCCCCGCCGCATCCACAGCGCAACGAGGGCGAGGAGGGCACCGAGGGCGAACGGGATCCGCCAGGCCCAGTCGGTGACCGCGGTTTCGGGGAAGAGGTTCGTCACGGCACCGCCGACGGTGTAGGCGAGGACCGAACCGCCGAAGATCGCGACGAAGACGATGCTGCCCCAGAGGCCGCGGCGGTGGGCGGGGGCGATCTCGGCGATGTACGAGTTCGCCGTCGCCGACTCCCCGCCGTGGGCGAAGCCCTGGGCCACGCGGACGATGAGGAGGACGAACGACGCTGCTGCCCCGATCTGCGCGTACCCGGGCATGACCGCGATGAGGAAGGAGCCTGCGGCCATGATGAGCATCGTCGTGATGAGGACGAACTTGCGTCCCCTGCGGTCGGCGATGCGTCCGAAGACGATGCCGCCGAGAGGCCGCATGAGGAAGCCGACGGCGAAGACGCCGAGGGTCGCGAGCACCGCTGAGACCGGATCGTCGCTGTCGAACATCGCCGCGGCGATGAAGGGGGTGAAGACGGCGTATGCGCTCCACTCGTACCATTCGAGGATGTTGCCGACGGTGCTCGCGACGACCGATCGCCGCTTCTCGCGCAGGGTCACCATCGTCCCTGTCGTCTGTGCAGTCATGTCTGCCTTTCCCGTGCTGGGTGGTGGTGGGTAGCTGGGTTCGCTGTGACCGAGGGAGACGGCCCAGCGGGTGGTTCGGGTTCGGATTCGGGCACGAAATCGGGCCGGAATAGGGCGGAGTCGACCCCGGAATCGGGTCGGGATCGGGGGCGGAATCGGGATGAAATCGGGCGCACTCGAGGAGGGAACCTCGCCCCGGGGTCGTGTGGACGCGGGCGGGGGCGGTCACCCCTCAGAGGCGGGGCGTGATCAGGGTCGTCTGCGGCAGGACCGCTTACCTGAGAGTCGCCGCCACCTCCCCTGCGACGTCGAGGAGGGCCGGCACTCCCTGCTCGAGCGCCCCGGTGAAGTCCCCGGCTGCCGGCGCCTCCCCGGCGAGCCACCGGGTGTAGATCGCCTCGGAGAAGATCGCGGCCTTCCACAGCGCCAGCGCCTGGTACCAGGGCAGACTCGTCAGATCGAGTCCCGTCCGGTCCCGGTAGCGCGCGGTGAGCTCGGCACGATCGGGGAATCCGGGCCCGGAGGTCACCGGGGTGAGGTCCATGACCGTTCGCGGATGCCGCCCATCGGTGTAGGTCGCGAGGAAGTATCCGAGGTCGGCGAGCGGATCCCCGAGCGTCGACATCTCCCAGTCGAGGATCGCCGTGACCCGCACCGGCGCGGTCGGCGCGAGCATCGCGTTCCCCGCCCGATAGTCGCCGTGGACGACGGAATGACGCTGAGTCTCCGGCCGGTTGGCCTCCAGCCACTCGCCGAGGTGGCCGACCGCGGGCAGCGCACGCCGGGTGTTCTTCTCCCAGAGTGCGGAGAAGAGCGCGACCTGGCGTTCGAGGTAGCCCTCGGGGCGCCCGAGGGCGGCGACTTCGGGGACCGCGACGTCGACGTCGTGGAGGGAGGCGAGGCGGTCGATGAGCTCCTCCCCGAACGCCTGCCGCGCCTCGGCGGGGGCGAGGATCTCGGGCAAAGTGTCGGTGACGACGGTTCCGGGCACGAAGTCCATGAGGTAGAAGGGGACGCCGAGGACGGTCTCGTCCTCGCAGACGTCGATGATCCTCGGCACCGCGACTCCCTGGCCGCGCAGCACGGTCTGGATGCGTGCCTCCCGGACCATGTCGTGGGTCGACCGGGGAAGGGGCGGTCGGGGTCCGCGCCGGAGCACGACGTCGGCGCCGTCGCGGCGAATCCGGTAGGTGACGTTCGACTGGCCCTCACCGATCCGCTCCCAGTGGATGGGACCGGTGCCGATTCCGCGATCGTCGAGGTGGCGCGCGAGCGCGTCGAGGACGAGCAGCGGCGGGATGTCGAGGGCCGCGGCTTCGGCTGAGGTCTCGACGACGTCGACGAGCTGGGCGGTCATCGCGCGTCCTCCTCGGTTTCCGTTCGCGGGCCGGCGACGACGTCAAGGCGCGGGGCGCCGGCGGCGACCTCCTTGCGGCGTCGCGAGGACGCTCGGCGCGAGATCGCGAACTTGTGGGTCTCGGTCGATCCGTCGTAGATCCGGAAGGGCCGCACTTCGTTGAGGTACTGGATGAGCGGCAGCTCGTCGGAGATCCCGTCGCCGCCGGTGAGCTGGACGGCCCGATCGATGACACGATAAATGGCCTCCGAGCAGTGGACCTTCGCGATCGACGACAGCGAGTTCGCCTCGTGTTGGTCGCCGTCGAGGACGAGGGAGGTCTTCGCGATGATCGCATCAGAGGTCTCGATGTCGATGACCGAGGCGGCGATGAGCTCCTGGGCGAGTCCCTGTCGGGCGAGGACGTCGCCGAAGACGGAACGGTGCTCGGCCCGGTCGAGCGCGATGTCGAGTGCCCGCCTGGCCAGACCGAGCCAGCGCATGCAGTGCGTGAGGCGGGCGGGGGCGAGTCGCACCTGGGCGTAGGCGAACCCCTTGCCCGGTTCGCCGAGAACGGCGGACTCGGGCACGCGGACACCCTCGAAGCGGACATAGGGGTGACCGCCGGCGATCGTCGTGTCGACCGTGTGGATCGACCGTCCGACCTCGACGCCCGGGGCACTGCGGTCGACGAGGAACATCGTCGCCTCCTGACCGCGGCGCTTCCCGGCCCCAGCCGAACTCCCGTTGTCAGCGGGACTCCCGGCCGCCTCGGCGCCGGACTCCTCCGGATCACCGTCACCGGTGGCGGCCATGACGATGAAGAAGTCGCAGAGTTCGGCCCCGGAGATGAAGCGCTTGTCTCCGGTGATCACCCACTCATCGCCGTCGCGCACGGCGCGGGTCGACAGTGCCGCCGGATCGGATCCGGCACCGGGGTGGGGTTCGGTCATGGCGAAGCTCGACCGGACCTCGCCGGCGGCGAGCGGACGCAGGTACCGCTCCTTCTGGTCTGCGGTGCCGATGCGGGCGAGCATGTGCATATTGCCCTCGTCGGGAGCCATGCAGCCCAGCACCGCCGGTCCGATCGGCGAGTACCCCGCCTCCTGGAAGATCGGCGACCAGTGCTCGATGGGCACCCCGAGGCCGCCCCACTCCGTGGGCACGTGCGGGGCGAAGACGCCGGCGGTCTTCGCTCTGGCCTGCAGGTCGGCGAGGACCGCCTCGTCGAGTGTCGCTCCCGGCCTCGGCTCGGACGGGACGACGACCTCGCGGATGAAGGTCCGGGTCCGCTGGCGGACGTCCTCGACCTCGGTCGGCAGCGTGCTCATGCCGTGCCTCCTGCCGTGATGAGTCCCCCGTCGGCGGTGAGCACCTGGGCGGTGATCCAGTCGGCGTCGGCCGAGGCGAGGTAGGCGACGGCTGCCCCGATGTCCTCAGGGGTGCCGAGGCGGCCCACCGGGTAGGCCTGGGCGACCTCGTCCTCCCGGCCTTCGTAGAGAGCGGTCGCGAACTGCGTTTTGACGACGGCGGGCGCGACAGCGTTGACCCTGATGTCGGGTCCGAGTTCGACGGCGAGCGTGCGCGTGAGGTGCGAGACCGCGGCCTTCGAGACGCCGTAGAAGCCGATGCCCGGGCTCGGCACCTCCCCGGCGACCGAGGAGACTGAGACGATCCGGCCACGGTTCTCGCGGAAGTGCAGGCCGGCGTGTCCGACGGCGCCCTGCACCCACGCGAGCGTGCCGATGACGTTGACGTCGAGGATCTTCCGTGCGGCGTCGAGGTCGATGTCGATCGTCGGGCCGTAGACGGGGTTGATCCCGACGTTGGTGATGAGGACGTCGAGGCGGCCGAACCGCTCGGCGATGGTGTCGAAAACTTCGGCTCGGTGCGCGGGGTCATCGGACTTTCCGGCGATGCCGAGGGCGGTGCCTGCGGGGAAGGAGGCGACCGCCTCGGCGAGGGGGTCGGGTCTGCGTGCGGTGAGGACGACGCTCGCCCCCTCGGCGGCGAGGCGTTCGGCGATGCCGAGCCCGATGCCGCGGCTGGCTCCGGTGACGAGGGCGACCTGCCCCTCGAACCTGCGACCGGTGATGGGTGCACTCATGATGTCTCCTCTGTCGGGGCTGGGGCTGTCGGGGCTGAGGTGGGCGGGTTCGCCTCCGGCGGGTTCGCGTCCGGTCGGTTTGCGTCCGGCGCGGTCGGCGGTCTCTGGTCCCGCAGCAGTCGCCGTTGGATCTTGCCGGTGTGGGTCTTCGGGAGGTCGGCGATGATGTGGACGATACGCGGGGACTTGTATGCGGCCAAGCGTTCGCGGGCGAAGGCGATGAGGTCCGGCGCGCTGACGGTCTGTCCGGCGCGGAGGGAGACGTAGGCGACGACGGTCTCGCCCCGGTAGTCGTCGGGCTGGCCGACGACGGCCGCCTCGAGCACGGCCGGGTGTTCGTAGAGCGCGTCCTCGACCTCGCGCGGCCAGACCTTGTACCCGGAGACGTTGATCTGGTCCTTGATCCGGTCGACGAGGTAGATCCATCCCGCGGAGTCCATGACCCCGACGTCGCCGGTGCGCAGCCAGCCGTCAACGAAGGCGCGCTCGTTCGCGTCGGGACGGCCGAGGTAACCGGGAGTGACCTGCGGGCCGCGGAGCTGGAGTTCCCCTGCGGTCCCGTCGGTGACGACCTCACCTGTGGCGATGTCGACGATGCGCGCGTCGAGTCCGGGGAATGGCACCCCGATCGCGAGCGTGTCGGTCGCCTGGTCGACCGGTGCGTCGATCCCCGCCGGCACGCCGATGACCGCCGAGGCCGTCTCCGTCATCCCGTAGATGTTGTGGACGTAGTGGCCGAAGCGGTCCCGGAACTTCGCGACCGTGGCCGGGGGCACCGGTGCGCCACCGGAGTAGAGGAGGCGGATGCTCCCGAAGTCCGCCGAGGTGGCCCCCGGGTGTTCGAGGAGGGCGTTGAAGACCGTGATCGACCCGATCGTCACGGTCACACCGTCCTCGCGGATTGCGGTGACGATCTTCTCCGCATCGGGGCGGCCGACGAAGTCGAGGACGATCGGATGGATGAGCGAGGTGGTCGCGCACGCGACGGCGCCGGTGATGTGGAAGAGCGGGGCGACGGCGAGCATGACATCACCGCTGCCCAGACCGAACCACTGTCCGCAGGTCTGCGCGACGCTGAGCAGATTCCAGTGCGTGGCGACCGCACCCTTCGCCGGTCCCGTCGTCCCCGAAGTGTAGGTGAGCAGCGCCGGATCGTCGAGGCCGGGGAGCAGGTCGTCGCGGAGTTCAGCATCCCTCGCCGAGGTGGGACGACGAGTCCCGAGCACCTCGGCCCACCCGGTCGTGGGGATCTCGGTCCGGTGAGGCGTTCGGGCCGTCCCTGCCGACGGGGAGTCGGACGAGACGGCGTCGACCGCCTCGCCGCCGGGGCCTGCCGCCTCGCCGCCGGGGTCAGGGTCTGCAGCGGCGTACTCGTCGTCGGTCGTCGTGATGATCCACGACACCGAGCTCCCGGACAGGGACTGGGCGACCGCCTCGGCGTCGGAGGCATCGCAGATGAACCCGAGGGCACGGGAGTCGTCGATGAGGGCGCGGAGCTCGCGGCCGCGGTACATGGGGTTGAGGACGAGCGGGACGGCGCCGATCTTCCACGCCGCGAGGAGGGCGACGGCGAACTGGGGGACGTTCTGGAGGCAGATGCCCACGATCCCGCCCCGGTCGAGTCCGTGGTCGAGGAAGCCGGTGGCGAGCGCCTCGGCGTCGCGGTCGACTTCGCCCACGGTCAGGCGTCGGCCGCGGTAGAGGATCGCTGTGGCCTCCGGGTGTGCGGCGACCCGGTCGTGCCAGGCGTGGGCGACCGAGTCCCACGGCAGATCGGTCTGCGGATCGACCGTCTCGGGGTAGAGCGCCGTCCACACGGGTGCAGTTGCCGTCATCGGCTGGTCCGTCGTCATCGTTGTCCACTCCGTTGTCTCGGGCACCTCGGCACATCGCCGCTGCGCCCGACCGAGCGCTCGCTCGGTTTTCATGTAGCTTAGGTCACATCCTCGAGAGGCACAAGGGCACGACTGGTACTCGTCGCAGGGTTTGGGGCTCGTGGCAGGGTGTGGCACACGTCTTAGGGTTTGGCGCACGTCGTCGCGTGAGCCGCGGCTGCAGGCAGCAGTGAATTCTCTCCGGGTGAGTCCTCTCCGGGCGCCCACACGAAACTCGGCCCCGGGAAATCGGACGGAACTCGGCTCCGGGACTTCGGACGGAACACGGCCTCAGCACACTAGATTGGTACCCGGGGCAGCGTTCGGGTCGGACTTCGGCGACTGCCCAAGCACGCCCGTCGGCGGAATCCCCCTGCCGGCACGAGACAAGGATGACGCCGTGGCACCGTGGAGAACGTACGACACTCCCCTCCTCCCCCCGCTGCTGCGGGCTGCTCTCGACTGCTTCGTCCGCGGCGGGTTCCACGGCACGTCGATCCGCCAGGTCGCCCAGGCGGCCGGACTCTCGGTTCCCGGCCTCTACCACCACTTCGCGTCGAAGCAGGCGATCCTCACCGAGATCGACCGGTTGGCCATGGCCGATCTCTGGGAGCGGAGCACCGCGGCGCTCGCGGACGGCCCGCAGGAGCCGCTGCCGCGGTTCGACCGCCTCGTCGAGTGCCTCCTCCTCTTCCACGCGCACCAGGCCGACATCGCCTTCATCGCGTTCAGCGAGATCCGCAGCCTCCCCACAGAGGCACGCGACTCGCACATCGCGGCCCGGGACCGGCAGCAGATGCTTCTCGATGACTGCGTCGTCGCATGCGTCGACGCCGACGTGTTCTCAACGCCGTACCCGCGGGACGCCGCGCGAGCGATCACGACGATCTGCACGGGAGTGGCGCAGTGGTATCGGCCCGACGGTGAGCTCGATCCCGAAGGCGTTGCGTCACGGTATGGCGAGATCTGCCGTCACGCCGCCGGACAGGGTGCCGGTTCTGCCGGCGGCGGCACCTGGCCGCGCACTGCTTCGAAGGGATCGCAATGAACCACCTCGAGCACGTCCGCGACATCGGGCCGGCCGAGCTGTTCCCGCTGGCCAGCGAAGCGATTCTCACGTGGCAGTTGCAGGAGGGCGCCGGCGTCATCGCCCGCCCGCAGCGTCGGGTGCGGCCGGGAATGGTCGTCGACCTCTGGCTCAATCCGCGGTGGCCGGCTCCGCCGCTGCGGCAGCGCGGTGAGGACCTCGTCATCCCGGTCGGTTCGTGCATCGTCGTCGATGTCATCGACACCGAACGGCAGGCGGGCTTCGTCTACCGCACGCGGCCTGGGCATCTGGAGTCGGGCGTGCAGACGTTCCTCGTCTCCATCGACGATGACGATCGGCTCGTCGTCTCGATCACCTCTCGCTCGCTGCCGGGACATCCCCTGCTCAAAGCGGCCGCTCCCCTGTCCGTTGCGGCGCAGAAGATGATGGCCGCCCGCTACGCTGCCGGTCTCGAACGCCTGCTCGCGCAGCACGGGGACCAATGACGTCTCCTCCGGCAGAGTCAGGATGGTCTCCTGACGAGGCGGTGAATTCGGCATCACGCTTGCTCGGACGCCACCTCACTCTCAAGTCAGTCCTATCCGGCGGACAGCATGCGACCACGGTTCGCGCCTCCGACGGCACGACCGACTTCATCGTCCGCAGCTTCCCCAACGGGGATGATGCGGCCCAGCGCGAGACCGGCGTCCTTTCCCGACTCTCCTCATTGGGTGAGTTCGTTCCGCGGCTCATCGCGGCCGACGCGTCGTTGGACCACCCGCTCGTGGTCACGACCGTCGTACCGGGAGGGGCTCCCGATCCAACACTGCCCACCGACACCATCGCCCGTGAGATGGCCGCTGCTCTGATTCGGATTCACGCACTGAGCGGTGAAGGACTACCCGCAGCTCCGGCCGCGCCGCCCACAGGGACCTCTCGCCTGGCACAACGCGCGCAGGACGAATGGAACTCCCTCGATCTCGAAGACCCGGTGCTTACCCATTTCGACTTCTGGTCGGGCAACGCGCTCTGGTCAGGGCGGCGACTCACCGGTGTCGTCGACTGGGCAGGTGCCCGACAGGGTCCTCGCGGCATCGATCTCGCGTGGTGCCGTCAGGATCTCGTGCTCCTCGGGTCCACCTCGGCACCGGAAGTCTTCCTCAACGAGTACGAACGAGGACTCGGTCGCACCGTCGGCGACATCCGACCTTGGGACGTCCAAGCCGCGGCCAGCGCGCACGAGCGCGTCGAGACCTGGCTGCCCAACTACCACGGGATAGGTCGCACCGATATGACCGAGCGCGACCTCCGCCATCGCCTCGATGCATGGAACGCAACCCTCTGAGAACCAGCGCATCCCTCGGAGCAGCCGTTCGGCACGCCAATACTCGTTAACGTATCCGCTCGATGTCGCGTCGATCTGGGCCGGACGCCTGCTTTTGAGTCACTTTCCGCCCGATCGGTCGGTTCATTCTCCGACTGGTCGGGCGGAATGCGACTCGTTTCGGCAGTCAGACGGGCTGCCTGCCCGAGCAACGAACAGGACATCGCCTCCCGCCACTACACCGAGTGCTTGATCTCGCCGCCGACGACCGTGAGGAACACCCGCGCCTCGCGGATCGCCTCGGCGTGGGCGAAGAGCGCCTCCTCGGACTCGTAGCCGAGCAGACCCTCCGGCCCGGCCTCCGCCTCATCGTCGATGAGGCCCTTAGCGACGAACGGGTCGACGTCGACGACGATGAAGTCCGCGTCCATGCCCGGCGCCAGATACCCGCGTCGATCACCGAGACCGGCGGCCACCGAAGGGGCGTGCGTGTGCAGTCGCAGCGCCTCGACCGCCGAGAGCCGACGCCACGGCTGGAAGCTCGTGCTCGCATCCCCGGAGATGTCGGCCCTCGTCATCGCCGCGTAGATCGCCGCGAACGGGTTCGCATGCTCGACCGGCCCGTCCGAGCCGAAGATCACCTGCGCACCCGAGTGCACGAGATCCGGCCACGCGTACGCGGCGAGCTGAGCGGACTCGTCGACGAGGTGGAGCAGATGAAGGTCGGAGATGCAGTGCCGCGGCTGCATCGAGGCGGTGACGTCGAGCTCGGCGAAGCGCGCGACGTCCTCGGGCTGGATGAACTGGGCGTGCTCGATGCGGTGGCACAGACGCTGCCCGGTCTTCTCCTCGACGGCGAGAGTGGTCGGTCGCAGCCGCTCGAAGACGTTGAGCACGTGGTGGTTGGCCTGGTCGCCGATCGCGTGGATCGCCACGGAGATCCCCGCCTCGGTCGCGATCCGCGCCTGCTCGAAGAGCTCGTCCTCGCTCATCTGCGCGATCCCGTAGTTGAGGTGGGACTCGGCAACCGGCAGCGCAGGGCCGCCGTCTTCGGTTCCGACCGACGCCTCGGCCGCGGCCTCGCGCACCTCGGCCCCGTGGACCCCGACGCCTGCCGGCTCCGGTTCCGGATAGGGCGAGGACATGTGGCTCGTGTGCGAGCCGAGCGCACCATCGGCGAAGAGCTTGACCCCACCGCGTTGCAGCCAGTCGTCCCCGCCGCCGGTCACCCACCCGGTCTCGATCGCCCACGGCACCTCGGGCTGGCGGAGGAACTTCGTCACGCGCAGATCCTGCCGACCGGCCTCCCGCAGATCGTTCCACCCCAGCGTCGAGGCGATTCCGTCGAAGTCGTGGATGCCGGTGAGTCCGAGCGAGAGGAAGAGCCGCTGGGTCGCCTCGAGCCGTTCGGCCTGCTCCTCCCGCGTCGGTTCCGGAATGTAGCGCATGAGCAGATCCGCTGCGTCCTCCCTGATCAGACCCGTGGCCACGCCGTCGGGTCCGCGGACGATCTCACCGCCGGACGGGTCAGGGGTGTCGTCGTCGATGCCGGCGATCTCGAGCGCGCTGCCGTTCGCCCACACCGTGTGCAGGTCGATCGACCACATCGCGACCGGGTGGTCGGGGACCTCGCGGTCGAGCAGCTGCCGGTCGGGGTAGCGCGGGTCGTCCCAGCGGTTGAGGTCCCAGCCGGCGCCGACGACCCAGCTGCCCACCGGCAGCGTCTGGGCACGTTCGCGGATGGCGGCGACCGCCTCGGCGAGGGAGCGGGAACCGGAGAGATCGAGGTTCGTCAGCGAATCCGCGTACGCGACCGAATGCATGTGGGCGTCGATGAGGCCGGGGAGGATGACCCGGCCCCCGCAGTCGATCTCCTCGACGGCGGCTCCCGGGATGACCGCGGTCGCCCCGACCCCGCCCGCCGAGGCGAGCGCCGCCGTCGACGACGTCTGCGCGGCGGCGATGTCGAGGAGGTCATCGCGGGTGCCTACGGCGACGATCGTCTCCCCGTCGACGAGGATCGCGTCGGGCGGGGTCGCGGAGGGGTCGTCGTCGGGCGCGAATGAACGCACGACGGCATGGGAGAACAGGCGCATTCGCCCAGTCTAAGGCGCGATTCCACCGCTCTGTCGACCCTGCCGCGAGCCGCGTTCCGACTGCCTCGTCGGCACGGTACAGAGGCCCGGTCCGACCGCACCACCGGCCCGACCCAGATACGCGTTCCGACCTCCCGGCCGACCCGTCAGTTGTGGTTGCAAACGATGACTCAGGACAATGGTGGCATGCCCGCTTCCCAGCACCCCTCCCCCGCAGATTCCCCTGGCCACGGCCTCCCCGTCCCCACCGGAGCCCGCGATGCCCGCCCGACCCGCCGAGTCATCGGAGTCGTCGAGATCCTCGTCATCGCCGGCCTCCTCTCGGTGTTCGGCTTCGCGTTCAACGCCATCGGCATCCTCCCGCTCCTCGCGCTCGGCATCACCGACACCCAGCCGTGGACCCTCCCAGACGGATCGGGTCGCGCCCTCGGCTACCTCGTCGCGATCGTCGCCACCGTCGGGATCATCGCGATCTACCTCCGGCGGCGGCTCGGAGTCGGTTTGAAGGCGATCGGGGTCACCCGCCCGCGCTGGGGATCCGCGGTCATCGGCCTGCTCGTCGGTGCGGCTGTGAGCGCCGGCGGCACAGCGATCGCCTGGAGCGGCGGATGGGTGCGCCCGGCCGAGCCGGCCACCCTCCCCTCCGGGATCGTCCTCGCCGTCGTCGCCGTGCTCTACCTCGTCACCTACATCGCCCAGGGCGCCGGCGAGGAGGTCGTCGCCCGCGGCCTGCTCCTGCGCGGGACTTCGTGGTGGATCGGACTCGGCCCCGCCGTCGTCCTCCAGGCGCTCTTCTTCCTCGCAATTCACGTCGGCAACCCCGGCTTCACCCCGCTCTACGGCGCCTTCGTCCTCTCCTATGCGATCTTCGCGGGCCTGCTCGTCGTCTGGCAGCGCCATCTGTGGGGTGCGATCGGCGTCCACGGCGGGTACAACGTCGTCTTCTTCGCCGTCGACCAGCGCGGGCTCGGCCTCCGCGATGTCGGCGACACCGCGAACCTCTCGTTTCCCGACATCGCCTCGACCCCGTTCTTCGCCCTCGGAGCGATCGTGCTCGGCATCCTCCTCTACCGTCGCCGAGGCGGTGCCGGCCGCGCACGCGACTTCTACGAGGCGTAGAATTCAGGCATGGTCAACGCTCTCGGCTCCCAGGACTCCCGGCTCGCCGCGTCGGCGCGGCTCATCCTCCCGGCGGTGTGGCTCGGTCTCATCATCGGCATCTCGCTCATCGAGGCGCCGCTGAAGTTCCAGGCTCCTGGCATCACGATCCCCCTGGGACTGGGCATCGGCCGCCTCGTGTTCACGGCGATGAACTGGGTCGAGATCGTCATCGCCGTCATCCTCCTCTGGGCGATCCTCAAGGACGGAGTCGGTGCCCTCTTCCGCGGTCTCACCAGCGGAATCATCGGCGTGCTCATCCTCAAGGTCGCATTCGTCCGACCCCTGCTCAATCAGCGCACGGACGCCGTGCTCGCCGGCATCGACGACGGCGGATCGGCCATGCATCTCGTCTACATCGCCGCCGACGGGCTGCTCATCCTCGGCCTCATCACCCTCATCGTCGTCGGAGCACGCAAGTGGATCCGCGTCCCCGCCGAGGCGGCCGCCCCCGGTTCCATTGACCGCTGAGGGGCTCTTGGGCCGGGTCGCGGCGAGTTTGTGGTCGAAGAACCGAGGGAAAATCGCCGATTCGGCCTGAAACCCTCGGTTTATTGACCACAAACGCGGGCGGCGCCAGCCATCACGGCGGTGGCGCCGCTCAGCAGCGGACGATCACCACCGCTCAGGCCGCCATCTCTCAGTAGTAGACGGCGAGGCGGCCGCGGGGGCCGTCGACGACGTCGACGGGGGTGTCGAAGACCCGGGTGAGCACCTCGGCGGTCATGATCTCCTCGGGGGTGCCGAACTCGGCGACCTTCCCGTTCTTCACCGCGCAGATGTGGTCGGCGTAGTGGCCGGCGAAGTTGATGTCGTGGATGACGATGACGATCGTGCGCCCCATCTCGGTCGCGGCTCGGCGCAGGTGCTGCATCATCTGCACGGAGTGCTTCATGTCGAGGTTGTTGAGCGGCTCGTCGAGGAGGACGTAGTCGGTGTCCTGGGCGAGCACCATCGCGACGTAGGCACGCTGCCGCTGGCCGCCGGAGAGCTCGTCGATAAAGCGGTTCTCGAGCTCCCCGAGTTCGAGGAAGTCGATCGCCCGGGAGATGATCTCCTCATCGGCCGTGGTCAGACGCCCCTTCGAGTAGGGGAACCGGCCGAAGCCGACGAGCTGGCGGATCGTCAGCCGGGTGATGAAGTGGTTCTCCTGGCGGAGGATGGAGACGATCTTCGCGAGGTCCTTCGACTTCGTCGAGGCGACGTCGTATCCGGCGATCTCGATCGCCCCGGAATCGATGTCGAGCAGGCGCCCGATCATCGTCAGCAGCGTCGACTTCCCCGCCCCGTTGGGTCCGACGAGGGCGGTCACCCCGCCGGCGGGGATCGTCACGTCGACGGGACCGATCTGCACGGTCTCGCTGTAGTTCTTGGCCACGTCGCCGAGTGTGATCACAGTCGACCCTTCCGCATGATGACGAAGAGGAACACGCCTCCGCCGATGACTTCGATAATGATGGAGACCACGCCTTCGGCGTAGAAGATGTTCTTGAGGATGAAGTACGCTCCGCCGAGGATGACGAACCCGAGCAGGCCCGCCATCGGCAGCACGTACCGATGGTCGTAGGTGTCGGAGAACTGGTAGGAGAGCATCGCGACGAGGAAGCCGAGGAAGATCATCGGCCCGATCATCGACACCGACACCGCCATGAGGATCGAGACGAAGAAGAGGATTGTGATCGTCGCGGCCCTGTGGCTGAGCCCGAGGTTGCCGGTCACGTCCTTGCCCAGCGCGAGCACGTTGAGCCGCGGTGCGGACAGGTAGATGGCCGCACATGCGATGAGGCAGAGGGGGATCGCCACCGGCAGGTAGGTCGCATCGGAGTTCGCGATCGATCCGAAGAGGCGGGCGGAGAGGACGTCGAACTCGCTCGGGGTGAGCGTGCGCTGCATGAACGTCGCCACCGCTCCGAGTCCGCCGCCGATGACGATGCCGACGAGGAGCATGACCTCGACGTTCGCGTACTTCCCCGAGAGCAGCCAGCCGTAGAGGGCGAGCGAGAGCCCGATCATCGCGACCAGCTGCATCGTGAAGGGCAGCACCCCGCGCAGCTCGACGAGTGCGGTCACCCCGAAGAAGTACATCGTCGCCGTCTGGATCGCGACGTAGAGCGACTCGAAGCCCATGATCGAGGGCGTGATGATCCGGTTGTTCGTCACCGTCTGGAACGCGACCGTCGCGAACGCCTGGCACAGGGCGACGATGACGAGGACGACGAGGCTGCGCCCGCGCAGGCCCGCGATGAGCCAGAAGCCTTCGTCCGTGATCGGCAGCGGGTTGTCCCACGCGAGGAGTCCGAAGGCGATCCCGAGCGCGGCCGCCGCGAGCACGCCCATGATCGTCCAGTACCGTCGTCGGGCCGCAGCCGTCGTCAGTGCCCCCGAATGGCGTCCGGTCGTCCTCGCCGAGGCGGCTGCCGGGGTGGTCGCGGAAGTGCGCGGTTCCGCACCGCGGTCGTCGGTGTCCATGCTGCGCATGTCAGCTCCTCCTCCGCTGCCGCAGCAGCAGGACGATGAAGACGGCGGCCCCGACGATGCCGAGGATGAGGGAGACGGGGATCTCGAAGGGGGCGATGATGAGACGTCCGATGAGGTCGCAGACGGTGACGATCGCGATCCCGAGCAGGCACACCCACGGCAGGTTCGAGCGCAGGTCGTCGCCGCGCATCATCGAGACGATGTTGGGCACGATGAGCCCGAGGAAGGGGAGGTTGCCGACGACGACGGTGACGACGCCGGTGGCGATGGCCACGAGGACGGTGCCGATGAGGATGATCTGGTTGTACTTGAGTCCGACGCTCGTCGAGATCTCCTTGCCCAGGCCCGCGACGGTGAACCGGTCGGCGGTGATGAACACGGCGACGACGACGATCGCGACGATCCAGAGGACCTCGTACTGTCCGCGCAGGATCGAGGTGAAGCTGCCGGCGAACCAGATCCCGAGGCTCTGGAGCATGTCCGTGGACACGGCGATGAAGGTCGAGACCGCTCCGACGACGGCGCCGAGCATGATCCCGACGATGGGGACGATGAGCGAGGACTTCAGCGAGACGCGGCGGAGGAAGAGGAAGAAGACGAGGGTGCCGATGAAGGCGGCGAGGATCGCGCCGATCATCCGCTGCACGATCGTCGCCTCGGGGTAGATGATGACGGTGAGCATGAGCCCGAGGCCCGCCCATTCCGTCGTGCCCGTCGTCGTCGGCTCGACGAATCGGTTCTGCGTGAGCAGCTGCATGACAAGCCCGCACATCGCCATCGCCGCGCCGGCGAGGACGAGCGCGACCGTCCGCGGGACCCGGGTGATCTGGAACATCTCCGCCCCGTCGGCCGCGCCGAAGATGTCGTAGACCCCGGTGAGCAGGGAGGCGACGAGGAGGCCCGCCACCGCGAGGGTCGCGAGTCCCAGCTGCCAGCTGAAGAGCGGTCCCCGACTCGTCGCCGGGCGACCGGTCCTGCCGGTCCTGCCGGTGCCGTCCGTGTCCTGGGGCTCGTTCGTGTCCTCGCCGAGGCGGTCGTCCGCCGAGGCGGCCGTCCGGTCGTCCGTGGTCCCTGAGTTCGTCATGCTGCCGTTCCCGCTCGCACCGCGGCGGCGCGTGGGCGCCGCCGCGGTGGTTCCGGTGCGGGTCTCACCCGCACCCGGTTCTGCTTACTTCTGCGCTTCGAGCTTGTCGGCGAAGCCGTTGAAGAACTCGGTGTACGTCTGGATGCCCTCGTTGAGGTAGGTGTCCTCGGGGAAGTAGACGATCTTGTCGTTCTTCACCGCGGGAACGTCCTTGAGGGCTTCGGACTTCTCGAGCACCTCGGCGGCCGGAGCCGATCCCTTCTCCCGGCGGTCGGCGGTGAAGGAGGCATCGCGGTCCATGACGATCATGAGGTCGGGCTGGGACTCGGCGATCGCCTCGACGGAGATGTCGTCGCCCTTGTCGCCTTCGCTGCCGCCTTCGACCTCGAGGGCCGGATCGAGGTCGAGGATGTCGAAGACCGGTCCGACGGTGCGCCCGACCGACGGGGCGACGTAGCCGATGTCGCCGGCGGTGGTGATGACGCCCATCGCCTTGTCGCTGCCGTTGTAGGCGGCCTTGGCACGGTCGATCGAGGCGTCGAAGTCCTCGACGAGCTTCTTCGCCTCGTCCTGCTTGCCGAAGACCTCACCGAGGACGGTGGTCTGGCGACGCAGTTCCTCGTCGAAGGCTTCGCCGTCGCGCGGGTCGAGCTCGAGGACGACGGCCTCGGGGGCGAGCTTCTGCAGATCGTCGTGGAACTGGGCGAAGCGCTGCCCGTTGACGATGAGGTCGGGCTTGGCGGCGGCGACCTGCTCGAGGTCGGGCTCACGGTGGGTGCCGAGGTCGGGGATCGACTCGTCGCTCGTGTAGGAGAGTCCCTGCGGCATGAGGCCGCGGGCGCCCGCGCTCAGCTTGATGCCCCACGCGTCGAGTGTCTCGAAGGTGCGGTTGTCCGTGGCGACGACGGAGGTCGGAGGGGTCGTCACGGTCTGCGTGCCGTTGTTGTCCTCGACCTTGATCGTGCTCGAGGCGGCGGTGTCGGCCTGGGCTTCGGACTCCGCGGAGGAGCAGCCGGACAGGGCCAGGGCCAGGACACCGAGGGCGGCGCCGAGGCGGAGGCGGGTCGAGATCATCGTGTTCTACTTCCTTGAGGCGATCGGTACGCAGATGTGAGCCATCTGTGAGTTAGCTTAGCCTAATCTCTCAGAAATAGACGACGCCTGTCTTGCGTTATCCCTGTCACAGTTCGTGACCTAAGGCTCTCGAACGAGTATCGGCGCAGGTCGACCGGGTCGGGCCCCGGCCTCAGATGGTGTCGATGAGGCGCGCGAGCTCTGCGGCCGAATCGGCCGCGGCCGTCGGACCGCCACTGCCCCCGCGGTGGACGAAGGCTCCGGCCTCCTCGGCGACGAGGGCGCCGCCGGCGTAGTCGTAGATGCCGAGCCCGCGTTCGGCGTAGCACGTGACTCGTCCCTCGGCGACCATGCAGAGATCGAGCGCGGCCGACCCGCAGCGGCGGATGTCGTCATAGCCGTCCATGAGAGCGGGCAGCTTGGCCAGCTGTCGGCCGCGGTTGTCACCGCGGTAGGCGAACCCGGTCGCGAGCAGCCGTCCCGAGAGACCGACGGGCGCCCCCGAGAGCCGAGTCGCGGACGTGGCCGCCGCGGGCACGCCGGCGGCGGGGGCATCGGCGGCGCTGAGATCCGGCTCCGGCATCCGGTCGAAGAGCCGACCCTCGACGCGGTAGGCACCCCGAGACCGTCCGGCCACCCATGTGGCTCCGAGCCCGGGAGAGGCGACGAGTCCGACTGCCCAGGCGTCGGTCGCTGTGTCGAGGACGCCGACGGAGAAGGCGAAGTGCTCGATGCCGCGGACGAAGTTGACGGTGCCGTCGATCGGGTCGACGTGCCATTCGAAGCGGCCCTCGCTCCCCGCCTCGGCGAGGGCACCGGCGACAGGATCGAACGCGGCGAGGCGGCGCAGCAGATCGCGGTCGAAGAACTCCACCGGGTCGATCGCCTCGGCGCCCTCCTCGCCGACCATGACGTCGCCGGGACGCACAGCGCTGAGGTACCCGCGCACGAGTGCTTCGATCTGCGCGTCGGCGAGGGTGACGAGGTCGTTCGGCGAGGTCTTCGTGTCGACGACCGACTCGTCGAGATCGGCACCGAGCGATGCCCGCCATGCCGTCATCCGCTCCCAGGCGATGACGGCCAAGTCAGCGGCGATGCGGACGAGAGGGTCCGCGGCGAGGTCGGCGGGCAGGTGCGTGGATGCGCTCATGCCGCCACTCTAACGCGCACGATCCGCGAGTCCGGTTCGCGTCCCAGCGAGGGTCCGGCCGATGCCCCGGCCGGGGTCGGGGCGAGGTTTCGGCATGGGCTCGGCTCCCACCCCGGCAGGGGTGCGGATTCCGCACATGGCGGGCCCGCTGCGACCGCAGTGAAATGAGGGATCCCTGCCAGCGGGAAAAGACAAGACGACCAGCCGAATTGTTTATTGAAGAATTCGACAACTTACCGTGTAAACACCAGTCGAATTGTCCGATAAACCGGAATGGCTACAATTTGCCTTACCCTATAAAAATTCACGATCTCGGGGCACTACGCCCATCTCGCATCAACGCACACGGGGAGGCCGACGGCGGGTCGTCCCGCCGTCACCCTGCCCGACTGCGTCACTCGGCGGCTGCTGCCGGCGCTTCGGCGCCGACCGATTCGGGCTGCTTCCGAGCAGCGTCGCCCGATCCCTCGGAGCGCTGCACACGCCCGTGCCTGCGCACGATCTCCTGCACTGCCTGGGAGGAGGTGCCTGCGGCCTCGGCGATGGCACCGAAGGTGGCTCCCTCCTCGCGTGCGCGGAGGATGGACATGACGTAGTTCGTGTTGATCTTGGTTCGCTGCCGTGAAATTCTGCGCACAGCCGCAACCAGGGCTGTCTGATCCACTGTTAATTCGCGAGCGCGACGTGACATTGTTTCTTTCCTTGCCTGCACATGTGGCACACCGCCACAGGAAAATGTACTTCTATTAAATACCACGACGCCTATGTCACGCCAATTTTTCCCGAATACTGGAAGGTTCGGTCCTAATCTGAGTACGAGGTGTGCGAATTCCGCACATCGGCACAATATCCGACCGTGACAATGCCGATTGCGAAAAGGGCATTGCTCGTTCCGCACGGACTCGGGCGCCGCCGCCTCCGCACCGGTGGCACAATGCTCCCATGAGCGCTCCATCCTCCGCCTCGGCCGAGGCACTCGTCGCCGAGCTCTCCGCCGCCGGTGTCGGCGATGTCACCGGAGAAACCGCCGACCGCGCCGCCTACTCTTCGGATGCCTCCCTCTTCCGTCTCGTGCCCCAGGCTGTCGTCTTCCCCTGCGGCGAGGACGACGTCGCGGCTGCGCTCTCGGTCGCCCGCCGCCTCGGCGTGCCGATCACCTGTCGTGGTGCGGGGACGTCGATCGCAGGCAACGCGATCGGCACCGGGATCGTCCTCGACTTCTCTCGGCACATGAACACGGTGCTCGACCTCGACCCCGTCGAGCAGAGCGCGTGGGTCGAAGCCGGGTGCGTCCATGCGAGCCTGCAGGCACGAGCGCGGGAGCACGGTCTGCGCTTCGGTCCCGATCCGTCGACGCACACCCGGTGCACGATCGGAGGGATGATCGGCAACAACGCGTGCGGTCCGCGTGCGCTCGGCTACGGACGCACGGGGGAGAACATCCTCGCGCTGCGGATCATGCTCGTCGACGGCACGGTCGTCGACCTCGATGATGCGGATCCCCGGGAACTGTTCCCGCGCCTCCATGCACTCATCGGTGAGCACCTGGGCACGATCCGCACCCATCTCGGCACGTTCTCCCGTCAGGTCTCCGGCTACGGTCTCGAGGCGCTGCTGCCGGAGAACGGGTTTGACGTCCGTCGTGCCTTCGCCGGGTCCGAGGGCACGTGGGGCATCGTGCTCGCCGCGAAGATGCGGCTCGTACCCGAACCCGCCCATACGGCCGCGGTCGTCCTCGGGTATCCGGACATGGTCGCCGCCGCCCACGACGCTCCGCTGCTGCGCGATTTCCCCGTCGCGGCGTGCGAGGGTCTCGATTCGCGGATGCTCGACCGGGTCATCGCGGCCAAGGGCGGGAACGCCGTTCCCGCTCTGCCTGAGGGCGCCGGTTGGCTCGTCGTCGAACTCACCGGCGACGATGCCGAGATCCTCGCCGAGGAGGCGCACCGTCTCATCGATGAGTCCCGTGCTCTCGACTCCGCCGTCGTCGACGCGGAGACCGCAGCGGCGGTGTGGGCGATCCGCGCCGACGGTGCGGGGCTCGTCTCGCGCACCCCCGACGGGCGCGACGCCCACGCCGGGTGGGAGGATTCCGCGGTTCCGGTCGAGCACCTCGGCGACTATCTGCGGGATCTCATGGACCTCCTCGACGAGCACGGGCTGTGGGGGATCCCGTACGGGCACTTCGGGGACGGATGCCTGCACATGCGCGTCGACTTCCCCCTCGAGGAGCCCGACGGCCCGGCGGTGCTGCGGCGATTCCTCGTCGCGGCGACCGAGCTCGTCGCCGGCTACGGCGGGTCGGTCTCGGGAGAGCACGGTGACGGTCGCGCGCGCTCCGAGTTGCTGCCGCTGCTCTACCCGCCCGAGGTCATCGACCTCAACCGAACGGTCAAGGAGCTCTTCGATCCCCGCCACCTTCTCGGCCCCGGGGTCATCGTCGACCCCGACCCCCTCGACGCATCGATCCGGCTGACCGAGCTGCCCAGCCGCGATCGGCTGCCCGGTCCGCTCGCGATGGCGTATCCGGACGAGTCCGACGGGTTCGCCTCGGCCGTCCACCGGTGCACGGGGGTCGGCAAATGCCGCGCGGATTCCGCGGCGAACGGTGGGATCATGTGCCCATCGTTCCAGGCCACGAGGGATGAGCTGCACTCGACGAGGGGGCGCGCCCGGGTGCTCCAGGAGATGGTCTCCGGTGACCTGGTCACGACCGCATGGGACTCCCCTGCCGTCGCCGAGGCGCTCGACCTCTGTCTGTCCTGCAAGGCGTGCGGCAGCGAGTGCCCGACGGGCACGGACATGGCCACATACAAAGCCGAAGTCCTCCACCAGTCCTATCGGGGTCGGATGCGGCCGCCCTCGCACTATGCGCTCGGCTTCCTCCCGCAGCTGGCGAACGCTCTCACCCCGGTCGCGCACCTGGTCAACCGGGTCGCCCGGGTGCCGGGGGTCGGTGCGCTGGGAAAGCGGGTGGCGGGGATCGATCCCCGCCGGTCGATTCCGACGTTCGCGACGACGACGTTCCGGAGCTGGTGGCGGTCCCGCGCCGAGGCGGGGGCTGGGGCCTCCGACCGCCTCGGCGAAGTCATCCTCTTCGCGGATTCGTGGTCGAACCACTTCGCGCCGAGGATCCTTGCGGCCGCGGTCGCCGTCCTCGAGCATGCGGGCGTGCGGGTACGTGTGGTCGAGCAGTCGGTGTGCTGCGGTCTACCCCTCATCTCGACCGGCCAGCTCGATGCCGCGCGCAACCACCTCGGCGAGACGGTCGCCGCCCTCGATGCGACCGGGGATGCGCCGATCGTCGGGGTCGAACCCTCGTGCCTAGCGACTCTCAAGGACGATGCGCAGAAGCTGCTCGCGAGCGATGCGGCCGAGCGGGTCGGGTCGCGGGTGCAGACGCTCGCGGAATATCTCCTCGGGATCGGTGCCGAACTGCCCGACCTCGCCGGCGTCGACGCGGTCGTCCAGCCGCACTGCCATCAGTCGGCGGTGCTCGGGACAGCCCCAGACCGAGAGCTCCTCTCCCGGGCGGGAGCGAGCGCCGACTTCCTCGGCGGGTGCTGCGGGCTGGCGGGGAACTTCGGGGTCGAGGCCGGTCACTTCGAGACCTCGGTCGCCGTGGCTGAGCTTGCGCTGCTGCCCGCACTGCGCGTCGAGCGCGAACGCGCCGACCGCGAACGCGCCGAACGAGAGCGGGACGACGACGAACGGATGCGCGTCGTCCTCGCCGACGGCTATTCGTGCAGGACGCAGATCGCCGATCTCAGCGACTCAACCGGGGTCTCCTTGGCCGAGCTCCTCGCGTGGGGGCACGGTCTCGAGGTGGGGCGCTGAGTCTCAGGCCTTCGCTGTGAGGACGGGGACTTCGGCTTCGAGGAGGATGCGCTGGGCCTGGGATCCGAGGATGAACTTTCCGATCGCCGAGCGCTTCCGCAGGCCGATGACGATGAGCTGGGCATCGTGCTCGGCGGCGAGGTCGTTGAGGGTTCCCGGGACGTCGTCCTCATGGTCGGGCTGGAGCACGGTGACCGCGACTCCCGCCTCCTCACCGAGGGCGACGATGCGATCGATGTCGTCCTTGTCGATCTCGGTCGGGGTGCCGCTGGCACCGCGTCGCTGTGAGTTGACCACGACGGCGTCGCACGTGCGCAGCGCGGCCTCTTCGAATCCCGCGCGCAGCGCCGCCTCGCCTTCCGGGGCAGGGAGATAGCCGATGAGAATCGTCATGGCATCAGTATATGGACGACTCCCGTTGTCGTTCACCGTCCGGTCATTTCCCGGACACCTCGGTGTCGCTTGCGGCCATGATCGCGCCGATCCGCCCGCGCATCACTGAGAGCTCCGCGACGAACTCCGGCGGATCGACGACGCGGCACGGGAACGGGATGTTTGCGGTGTAGATCGCCGCCGCGCCGAGGTCTGGCACCCCGAACGTCACGCGCACACCCCCGCTGACCTCGGCGATCGTCGCGGCACGGGTGGAGAACCATGGCTCGATCTCGGCCGGGGTGGCCTCGAGGTCGAGGACGATCGTGTGCTCGTACGCGGCGACGGTGACCGCGCGACGCACCGCCGCCTCGGCGTCGGGGGCAGGTCGCAGCGGAAAGCCGAACGTCGTCACATGGACCTCGCTCAGCCGGTCGAGACGGAAGACCCGCCAGTCGCTGCGGTCGAGATCCCACGCGTAGAGGTACCAATGAGAGCCGAGCACGACGAGCTGGGCGGGTTCGACCCGTCGGACGGCCGGCGCGGCGTCGGTCCACGGCTTCGCGTAGGCGAAGGTGATGCGACGGCGGGCGGCGATCGCCGAGGCGATGGCCCCGACCGCGGCATGGTCGACGTCGGGCTCGTTGCCGGGGGCGACGGTGACCGCGGTCCCGATCTCCCTCACCGCGGAGGCGGCCGTGGTCGGGAGCATCGCCTCGAGTTTCCCGCTCGCCGAGGCGGTGTCCGCACTTCCGAGGCCCGCGCCAGCGAGGAGTGAGAGACCGAGCGCGGTCGCGAAGGCCTCCCCAGATTCGAGTTGAAGGGGCGGCAGCACGGTCCGGCTGCCGGCCCGGTACCCGCCGTCGACTCCGGGGGCGGCATCGACGGTGTAGCCGAGCTCGCGCAGGGTCGCGATGTCGCGTCGGATCGTCCGTTCGGTGACGCCGAACTCCACGGCGAGGTCAGTCGCGGTGAACGACCGACCGGTCCCGAGCCGCGCGAGGAGGGAGAGGAGGCGGGATTCGGAGCTCATGGGCACCTGGCCGGATCATCGTGCATGCGGACATCATATGTCCGCAATCGGTCGGATGATGGTTTCAAGCGCATCGCCGATCGCGCCGAGCCGCTCACCCCACACCAGGCCGGACCCGACCATCAGGAGTCGTCATGCCCTTCTTCGCCCCGCCCGTGACCACCGAGACCGACGCCCAGCTGAGCTTCCTCGAACAGCAGTGCCAGCAGCTGCGCCTCACCGCCGCAGGCCTCACCGACGAGCAGGCCCGCAGCACCCCGACGGTGAGTTCGCTGAGCATCGCCGGGCTGCTCGCCCACTCAGCCCACGTCGTCTATGGCTGGCTGCAGCAGGTCCGCGACCCGTCGCTTGTCGCCACCGAGGAGGACTACGCCGCGTTCGGTGAGGAACTCGGGCTCTTAGGATCCTTCGAGGGCGCGACCCTGCCGGATCTGACCCTGGCCGAGGTGCTCGCCGCCTTCGACCGCGCCGTCGCCGAGATCACCGCCACCCGCACCCAGGCCGCGGCGGACGGGATCGACCTCGACGCGAAGGTCCCGGTGAACAACCCGTGGATGCCGAAGGACTTCGACATGTCGGTGCGCTGGATCCTCGCCCACCTCAACACGGAGATCGCGCGGCACGCCGGCCACGCCGACATCATCCGCGAATCGATCGACGGCGCGGTCTCGTACCAGCTCAACGCCCAGGCCGAGGGGCTGCCGTGGCCGCCCGAGGGCTGAGCCGAACCCACACATCGGCACCCCGTTCCTGCCGTGACTCGCTGTGCAGTGCGAGTCCGAACAGGTCCAGGGTGCCGATGCGGATCGATGGTCCCCGCCGAGACGGTCCGCCGTCTGACGTCTCCCGCCGAGGCGGACCACTCAGGCTGCGCTGACCGCGGCCTTGGCGACGCGGTCGACGAGGTGCTCGGTGTAGGCGGGCACCGTGAGGAACTCGGGGAAGTCGTCGGTGAGCGCTGAGGCCCGGAAGATCTCGACCGCCTCGGTGACGTGGTCAGCGGGGGTGCGCTCCATGAGCGCGAGCTCCTCGCCGAGGTAGCGCTCGACGAGCTGCCGCGTCACCGGCTGGCCGTTGTCGAGGGTGACCTCGTGGTGGATCCACTGCCAGATCTGCGACCGGGAGATCTCCGCGGTCGAGACGTCCTCGAGCAGGTTCTCCAGCGCCACGTTGCCGTTGCCGCCGAGCCACTCGTTGAGGTAGCCGATGGCGACGCGGATGTTGACCCGCACGCCCTCCTCGGTGACGACCGGCTCTAGTCCGGTGATGTCGAGGAGGTTCTCGGCGCACACGCGGACGTCGGGGCGCATGTTCTCCAGCTGGTGCGCCTTCTCACCGAGGGCTGCGTCGTAGACGGCGAGTGCGGCCGGGACGAGGCCGGGATCGGCGACCCACGTGCCGTCGAAGCCCTGCCAGGCCTCACGGGCCTTGTCCTCACGCATCCGCGCGAACTCGGCGGCGACGAAGCCTTCGTCGGGGTGGCTGGTCATGAGGTTCGTCATCGTCCCGATCGCGTGGGCGCCGCGGCGGTGGCAGGTCCACACGAGACGGTCGGTGAAGGCCTTCATCAGGGGCAGCGAGTTCGTCAGACGGTCGCGGTCGGGGAGGATGAACTCCGTCGAGTGGCGGAGGTTCTTCACCACCGAGAACAGGTAGTCCCAGCCGGCGGCCTGGAGACCGGCGCAGTGGTCGCGCAGCTCCCAGAGGATCTCCTCCATGTGGAATGCGGCGGCGATCGTCTCGATGTGGACGGTCGCGCGGATCGTGCCCTGCGGGATGCCGAGCTCATCCTGCGCCCAGACGAAGATCTGGTTCCACAGCCGGGCCTCGAGCGAGGACTCGAGCTTGGGGAGGTAGAAGTACGGTCCCGAACCGGAATCGATGAGCGTCTTCGCGTTGTGGAAGAAGTAGAGGCCGAAGTCGACGAGCGCGCCGATCGCCGGGGTCTGCTCACCGTCGTCGCCGGTCACCATGAGGTGCTTCTCCGGCAGGTGCCAGCCGCGGGGGCGCATGCCGATGGTCGGCTGGTTGCGGTTGCTCACGCCGGGCAGCTGGTCGCGCACGGCCAGGTAGAGGGCGTGCTGTCCGCCGAGGATGTTCGCCCACGTCGGGCTCGTCGAGTCCTCGAAGTCGGCGATCCAGACCTTGGCCTGGGAGTTGAGCGCCCGGACGACCTCGGGTTCGGTGACGGGGCCGGCGAGTTCGACCCGGCGGTCCTCGAGTCCCGGAGCGTCCTGAGAGCCGGCGACCTGCCAGGTGCGGTCGGCGCGGACGGCGGCGTAGTCGGGGGTGAAGCGGGGCAGGGTGCCGTCGTTCATCTCCGCCGAACGGCTGCCGCGCTTGGCCATGAGCCCGCCGAGGCGGTCGGCGAAGTTCTCGTGGAGGCCCGCGACGAAGTCGAGCGCCTGTGCCGAGAGAACGGTGTCGTGTCCGGGTGCCTCAGGTGCGTTGATCGTGATGCGGGACATTGTCTTCTCCTCACTCATTCGAGTGCTGTGTGGGACCGTGCTGGTGGGAACTGGAGTGGTGCGGTGCGGTTGGTCGGGGTGGGTGCTGGGCGGAGGTGCCGGCGCGGATCGACGATGCAAACCCCGTGAAAACATCGCCGAACCGCGCCGAGTCTGGTGGGTCCTCACCTGCCGGGCCGTCTGGGCCCGGCAAGTGCGGGGCGGGTGCTCAGTGGAACTGGGCTTCCTCGGTCGAGCCGGACAGCGCGAGGGTCGATCCGTCCGGGTTGACTGCGGTCGAGACGAGGTCGAAGTATCCGGTGCCGACCTCGCGCTGATGCTTGGTCGCGGTGTAGCCGCGATCCTCGGCGGCGAACTCGCGCTCCTGCAGGTCGACGTAGGCCTTCATCTGCTCGCGGGCGTAGCCGTGGGCGAGGTCGAACATCGAGTAGTTGAGGGCGTGGAAGCCGGCCAGCGTGATGAACTGGAACTTGTAGCCCATCGCTCCGAGCTCGCGCTGGAACTTCGCGATCGTGTCGTCGTCGAGGTGCTTCTTCCAGTTGAACGACGGCGAGCAGTTGTAGGCGAGCAGCTGGTCCGGGTGTTCGGTGTGGATCGCCTCGGCGAACTGCTTGGCGACCTCGAGGTCGGGCAGTGAGGTCTCCATCCACAGCAGGTCCGAGTACGGAGCGTACGCGTTGCCGCGGGCGATGCAGGCCTCGAGTCCGTTGCGGACCTTGTAGTAGCCCTCAGCGGTGCGCTCGCCGGTGATGAACGGCTGGTCGCGTTCGTCGACGTCGGTGGTGATGAGCGTCGCGGCGTCGGCGTCGGTGCGGGCGATGATGACCGAGGGGACGTTCTCGACGTCGGCGGCCAGACGGGCCGACTGGAGGGTACGGATGTGCTGCGAGGTCGGGATGAGGACCTTGCCGCCGAGGTGGCCGCACTTCTTCTCGCTCGCGAGCTGATCCTCCCAGTGGACGCCGGCGGCGCCGGAGTTGATCATGCCCTTCATGAGCTCGAAGGCGTTGAGCGGACCGCCGAAGCCGGCCTCCGCGTCGGCGACGATCGGGACCATCCAGTCCTCGACGGTCTTGACGCCTTCGGCGTGCTCGATCTGGTCGGCGCGCATGAGTGCGTTGTTGATCCGGCGGACGACCGCGGGAACCGAGTTCGCCGGGTAGATCGACTGGTCCGGGTAGGTGTGGCCGGAGAGGTTCGCGTCGGCGGCGACCTGCCAGCCGGAGAGGTAGATGGCCTTGAGGCCGGCCTTGACCTGCTGGACGGCCTGGTTGCCGGTCAGCGCGCCGAGGGCGTTGACGAAGTCGAGGTCGTGGATCTCCTCCCAGAGCTTCTCGGCTCCGCGGCGGGCCAGCGTGTGCTCCTCGATCACCGAGCCGCGCAGCTTGACGACGTCTTCCGGCGAGTACTCGCGGGCGACTCCCTGCCAGCGGGGGTTGGTGGCCCAGTCGCGGCGGATCGCTTCGACGTCGTGCAGTTCGTTCGGCGTGGTGTTCATGGTTCTCTCCTGTGTCGTTCCGAGGTTCGTGTGATCCATCTTGCTGGGCGCGCAAGCCCTCCGACAGAGAAAAGTGAGGAGAAAATTCTGCGTTCTTCCCATTGGTGAAATTTCCCGGTTCTGTCATACTGGTCACATTCGCAATGCACCATCCGGATCGACGCCTCGGAGGCGGTTGTGACCAGTGTTCAAGCTTCAAAGTCGGAGTCGAAGCAGTCCGTCGACAGCCTCAGCATCGGCAGAAGAATCCGATTCTTTCGCAAACAGGCGGGGATGACGCTCGCCGAGCTCGGGGAGAAGGTGGACCGTGCGGCCTCGCAGATCTCGACGATCGAGAACGGCAAGCGAGAAACTTCTGTCACCCTGCTCACCGCGATCGCCGAGGCCCTGGGAACCGAGGTCGCGGACCTTCTCGACCCGACTCCCGTCGACGGTCGGCAGGGCCTCGAACTCGAGGCCGAACGGAATCAGGCCTCCCCGATGTACTCGTCCCTCGGACTGCCGCAGGTGCGCATCAAGTCGCTGCCGCAGGATGCGCTCGAGGCGATCGTCGGCCTCCAGCGCCAGCTCGCCGAGGTGCTGACCAGGCGGGCGGCGACCCCGGAGGAGGCACGGCGAGCCAACCGTGAGCTGCGGGAGACGATGCGCGAGAAGCACAACTACTTCGCCGACCTCGAGGAGCAGGCGGCCGAGCTGCTCAGCCTCGCCGGCTACGAGTCGGGGACCGTGTCCCAGCGCGAGACGGCGACGATCGCGGAGAAGCTCGGCTTCAGCCTCCATTACGTCTCCGACCTGCCGAGCTCGACCCGGTCGATCTCCGACACCGCGAATCGGCGCATCTACCTGCCCAATGCCGATGCCGCGTTCGATCCGCGCACGCACCTGCTCACGAGCCTTGCCCCGCACGTCCTCGGGCACGGGGCGCCGAAGGACTTCCGCGAGTTCCTCCAGCAGCGCGTCGATGCGAACTACCTCGCCGCCGCCGTCCTCCTGCCTGAGAGCGCGGCGGTGCCCGTCCTCACCGAGGCGAAGCGGAAGCGCGAGCTGTCGGTGGAGTACCTGCGCGACATGTTCGGCGTCGGCTACGAGATGGCCGCGCACCGGTTCACCAACCTCGCCACCGAGCACCTCGGTCTGCCCGTCCACTTCATGAAGGTCCACGCCTCGGGCACGATCCACAAGGCGTACTCGAACGACGGGCTCCCCTTCCCCACGGACCCGCTCGGGGCCATCGAGGGGCAGTTCGCGTGCAAGCGGTTCACCTCGCGCACGGTCTTCCGGGTCGCCGACCGGTTCAGCCCGTACTACCAGTACACCGACACCCCGCAGGGGTCGTACTGGTGCACGGCCAGGGTGCTGCCGGGAGGCGACTACGCGATCAGCGTCGGCGTGCCGTTCGCCCACGTCAAATGGTTCGAAGGCCGGGAATCCTCGATCCGTTCGCAGTCACGCTGTCCGGATCCCTCGTGCTGCCGCACCGCCCCGGAGGAGCTCGCCGCGAAGTGGGAGGACAACTCCCTGCCCTCGGCGAAGATGCACGCCTCCCTCCTCGCTGCCGTCCCGCCCGGCGCCGTCCCCGGCGTCGACGACACCGAGGTCTACGAGTTCCTCGAGCGCCACTCCGGCTGAGGTCGCGTCCCGTGGACGATCCTTGAATGGCCTCCCACCAGCCACTACCGTGAGGTTGAGAAACGTGGGAGGTTGAGCAGTGCCGTCGTCGGAGAAGAGCGCGATCCGCAGATTCTTCACAGAGCGTCCGCAGACTCGCACGGACTTCGTCCTCACATGGGTCGGCATCTCCGCCGTGCCCATCATGATGTGGCCGATCCTCGGATTCCTCACCGGCGAGATGGGCGAGGCCTTCACCCGAATCCTGCCAAGCCTCATCGTCGTTCCGATCGTGTCCGGGCTTGTCCTCACCTATGTCTATTCGACCCAGAAGAAGGACTCGTCGCTGAGGAAGCGTTCCGCCGGAGATCCTGAGCGATAGTCCGCTCGATTCGGCCGACCTCAGCGACCGACCGCTGTGTCCCCTGTCCTCTCCGCTGACTTCAGCGAGCCGCCAAGCCTCACCGTCTCCCCGCGGACTTCAGGGCCGCGGTGACGACGTGCTCGGCGATCGCCAGCGCCGAGGTGGCTCCCGCCCGCGGGGTGTTCCGCACCTGAGTGAGCCGTCCGCGGGCGGTGACGACGAGCCCGGTGACGTGTTCGCCCTTGCCATCGATCGCCTGGCCGCTGACCCCCTTGGGTCCGGCAGCCATCCCCGCGGTGTCGAGGTCGGGGGCGTACTTCCTGATCCGCTCGACGAACGCCGAGGTGCTCGCCGCCGACCGTACTCCCTCCGCGGCCGAGCGGACGTTGCGCTTCGCGAACTTCCAGAACCCGGAGAACCCGAACGAGGCACCGAGGTCGCCGAGGTCGATGTCGCCGACCGAACCGTCGCTGCGACCGAGCGCGATGTGCGTGTTCGGCCCGAGCAGCAGCCCACCGGTGACGGTCCGGGCGAGCACGGTCTCCTCGAACGGCTCCTCCGGGTCGGGCACGGACGAGATGATGCCGTGGACCGCCTCGGCGGCGGGAGCATCGAGTCGCGAATACGTCGTCGAGAACGGAACGATGCGCGGATCGGCGGAGAGCCCGGACGCCGCGGCGAGTCGATCGGACTGGAGTCCCACGGCGACGAGGACGAGGTCGAAGGTGCCGGCATCCACCTCGGCGCCGGTGGGACGGTTCCGATCGGACCACCCGTCGATCCGGTCCTCGGCCTGCTTGAACCAGTCCTTGTCGCCGAACCGGGTGCGCAGCTCATCGCCGAGGCGACCGCGCAGACCGCCCCGTGCCGACGCATCGGCGACGGCCTCGTCGTCACCGCCGCGGTAGGTGCGGGGACGGTCGTGGACCTCCCCGTCGAGGTCGGAGTCCGATTCGACGACGAGGTCGGTCGAATAGCCGGACTCGCTGGACGCTCCCGAGTCGTCCTTGGGGCTGACGGCGCGGGTGCGGATGCGCACCTCGTTGCTCAGCGCGTCGATGCCGGTGACCTCGGTGTGGAAGCGGAAGCGGCCGCCTGCGTCGCGGATCTCGGAGGCGAGCGCCTCGGTGACGGCCTTGAAGTCGGTGATCGCGGTGTGCGGCGAGTAGAGAGCCTGGACTCCTCTGGCGGCCGGTTCGATTTCACGCATCTCGGCCCGATCGACCATGCGCACCCCGGGCACGTCGTTCGCTTTCGCCCTGGTGAGCAGGTCGTCGAGGCGGTCGACCTCGTCGGTGTCCTGCGCGACGACGAGCTGCCCGCACTCTCGGTAGGCGAGTCCCTGCCCGACGAGGTAGGGGATGAGGAGTTCGAGCCCGCGGCGGGCGAGCGTCGCGTCGAGGGATCCGGGCTCGGCGTCGAGACCGGCATGGACGATGCCCGCGGTGTGACCGCTCTGCGCCGAGGCGATTCCCGGCCCGCGGTCGAAGACCGTGACCTCGGCGTCGGGGAGCTGACGGGTGATCTCGCGGGCGAGCGCCACACCGATGATGCCTGCGCCGACGACTGCCACTCGTGAAATACTCATACAGCAATCTTGGCATCGTCGAGGGAGTTGGAGAAGATGGCGACCGCTCTGAGCTGGCCCGGCAAGGAGAAGTCGCTCACCCTCGGACGCGAACTGGCCGCCACGGCCGGTCCGGGATTCACGGCTGCCGGCGGCCGCCTCGGCGAGGGGATGGATCCGAGTGCGAAGACAGCCGGGCCACGGTCGGTCGTGCCGGATCCGGACGAGAACCTCCTCATCGTCGGGGACAATCTGCCCGGCCTGCAGAGCCTGCTCGCCACGCATCGGGGGCGGGTCAAGGTCGTCTACATCGATCCGCCGTACAACACGGGCAATGCGCACGCGTACCTCGACCGCGGGCACGACCACGACAGCTGGCTCGACTTCATGGCGCCGCGGCTCATACTCGCGCGCGAGCTCATGCGCGATGATGGGGTGCTCTACCTCCACCTCGACGACGGGGAGAGCGCGTGGGCGCAGCTGCTCGGGCACGAGGTCTTCGGGGAGGCGAACTCGCTCGGCACCCTCATCCACCAGCGCGCGAAGGGCGGGGGCAACTCGCCGTCGTTCGTCCGCGGGCACGACTACATCCACGTGTGGGGCAAGGACGCCCGGTCCGCGGGGACGTTCCTCACCGAGAAGAAGGCGCCGGCGAAGGTCGAGGTCATCGACGGGCGCAAGATGCTCGTCGAGACCGACGTCCTGCGTGCGAGCTTCGGCCGCTATGCGCGGGGGTCGGAGCGGCGGCTCATGTACGAGGACATCCTCGCGGTCAAAGGGGAGAAGAAGCTCGCCGAGGTGGACGCGAAGCTGGCCTCGGGCGAGTTCGTCCTCCGCCCGTGGGGGCCGGGCAAGCACGCGGTCGTGCGGGTGACGCCGTACGAACTCGCGAGTTCGAAGCTCTACTCGATCATCAAGGCGCTCGGCGGGCAGAACGACCTCGAGGACCTCGGGCTCGGCGGTGTGTTCGGGTATCCGAAGCCCGTCGAACTCGTCAAGACGCTCATCACCGCGCAGACCTTCTTCGACCCCACGGCGATCGTCCTCGACTTCTTCGCCGGATCCGGGACGACCGCGCAGGCGGTGATGGAGGCCAACCGCCGCGACGACGGGCAGCGGTCCTTCATCCTCATCCAGACGCCGGAGGAGCTGCGCGGCGGGCGCGGGGCCAGTGGCGGGCGCGGGGGCAGTGGCGGTCGTGGGGACGACGAGAACACGGCCCGCCCCGAGTTCGCGACGATCAGCGAGCTCACCGCCGAACGCATCCGCCGCGCCGCCGATGCCTCGGCACCCGGCCTCACCTTCACCGAGGTGGCCGTCGCGGACCCGCCCGCCGCAGAGGCCTGAGCCGCGGGGGCGGGCACTCAGTGAGTTCAGGTCGCGGAGTGTCGATTCACGGCGCCGGAATCGACACTGAGCGTCCACCTTCCCGGCGCGGCCGACTCTCCGCAGCCCAGAAGCGCACGAGGGCAGGCGCGACCGCGACCGCCCGCGATCGCGCAGGGATTTGCCCCACACCTCTTCCGTGATGGCGATCACACTGACAGAATGAGATTCCTCCGACGCTGATGACAGGGGTGGTGCAGTGCCCACGTATCTCTTCCGCTGCGACGCGTGCGGTGACTCCGAGCGTGTCTATCCGATGGCCGACAAACCCGGTTCCATCCCCTGCCCCGGCTGCAGCGGACGTGCACGGTCGATCGTCGGGTCGCCCCACCTCGGCGCCGGATCATCTCAGGCGAAGCAACTCATCGAATCCACGGAACGCTCCGCCGAATCCCCCGCCGTCGTCTCTCGCCTTCCCGGGTCGAGCCGTCGGCGCCAGAAGGTCAGCCGCGATCCTCGGCACGCAAAGCTTCCGCGCGCCTAGCCGAACCGCACCTCCACCTGCACGACCCGCACCGCCAGCCCCGCCCGCACGACCGGCACCACTCACATCGCCAGCTCCACCCGCCCCATGCGTACTGCCCGCACCATCCCCGCGGTCGACCGCGACCGCGGACACCCCAGAGGAAAGGAAGTGCCATGCCCGACGTCGTCTTCCCGCTCGATTCGACCAAGCCCTTCACCGACCAGAAGATCGTCGGCCACAACCGGTGGCACCCCGACATCCCCGCCGCCGTCCACGTCAAGCCGGGACAGTCCTTCCGCGTCGACTGCCGCGAATGGTTCGACGGCTTCATCAAGAACGACGACAGCGCCGACGACGTCCGCGATGCCCCGGTCGACATCGTCCATGCGCTCTCGGGTCCGATCGCCGTCGAGGGCGCGAAGCCGGGCGACCTCCTCATCGTCGACATCCTCGACGTCGGGCCGATCCCGCAGGAGGAGGGCCCGCTCGCCGGTCAGGGGTGGGGCTACACGGGCATCTTCGCAAAGCAGAACGGCGGCTCGTTCCTCGTCGACCAGTTCCCCGACGCGTACAAGGCGATCTGGGACTTCAGCGGCGGGACCGCGACCTCCCGCCACGTCCCGCACGTCTCGTTCACCGGAATCATCCACCCCGGCCTCATGGGGACCGCGCCGAGTGCGGACCTGCTCGGAACGTGGAACACCCGCGAGGCCGCGCTCATCGCCACCGACCCCGACCGCGAACCCCCGCTCGCGCTGCCGCCGGAGCCCAACGGTGCGATCCTCGGATCGCTCACCGGTGAGGATTTCGACCGGGTCGCCGAGGAGGGCGCGCGCACCGCTCCCCCACGCGAGAACGGCGGCAACCAGGACATCAAGAACCTCACCCGCGGCACGAGGATCTTCTACCCCGTGTTCGTGGACGGGGCGAACTTCTCCGTCGGCGACCTGCACTTCAGCCAGGGCGACGGCGAGATCACCTTCTGCGGCGGCATCGAGATGGGCGGGTTCATCGACCTGCACGTCGACGTGATCCCCGGCGGGATGGAGAAGTACAACGTCGCCGAGAACGCGATCTTCATGCCCGGGAACACCGCCCCGCAGCACTCGCGGTGGCTGAGCTTCTCCGGCACCTCGGTCACGCTCGACGGCGAGCAGCGCTATCTCGACTCGCACCTCGCCTACCAGCGGGCGTGCCTGCACGCGATCGAGTACCTGACCACCTTCGGCTGGTCAGCCGAGCAGGCCTACCTGCTGCTCGGCGCCGCGCCGATCGAGGGCCGGTTCTCCGGCGTGGTCGACATCCCCAACGCCTGTGCGACCGTCTACCTGCCGCTGGACATCTTCGACATCGACATCCGCCCCGGGGCGGGCGAGGTGCCGAGGATCGATCCGGGCATCGGCGCGCCGCGCTCGTCCTTCGCCTAGGCGGTACGTGCGGGGTCGACGATGCACTCCTGCAGCTCAACGAGCGGCAGTTCGTCGAGCCCGCGCTCGCGCAGCAGCGCGGCGGAGGCGGGCTGATTGTTGAGGAAGCCTCGGCTGCCGCCATCGGCCTTCACGACGCGGCGGACGATCAGCGGCTCGCCCGCGTCGCTCTCGATACCGTTCTCGTCGAGCAGCGCGGCGATGTCGGCTGGCGCCTCGAATGTGGCGGTAA